>Ga0105045_10002525_pt1 | contig 15484 bp, 11 predicted proteins | sample MAT02_FD_78089 | JGI IMG/M metagenome (GOLD analysis project Ga0105045, IMG submission 78089) | Freshwater microbial communities from Lake Fryxell liftoff mats and glacier meltwater in Antarctica - MAT-02 (megahit assembly) | ecosystem: Environmental > Aquatic > Freshwater > Ice > Liftoff...
AAGCAGAATTTCAAAAAATATATGGCAAAGAAGGCGATTTAAACTTTTATTTTTCACCTGGCCGGGTCAATTTAATTGGCGAGCACATAGATTATAATGGTGGCTTTGTATTTCCAGGTGCTTTGACTTTGGGCATTATGGCTGCCACCCGAAAAAGAAATGACAGCAAAATACGATTTTCATCAGTCAACCATCCCGGAACTTTTGAAATAGATTTGAAAACAACCATTAATTATGATTCAAGTCGAAACTGGTCTAATTATCCTGCTGGAGTGGTATCGCTTTTAAAATCAGAAGGTTATAATTTAGTTGGTGCTGATGTTTTGTTCTATGGGAACTTGCCGGACGGTGCTGGACTTTCTTCTTCAGCAGCCATTGAAGTACTAACCGGGTTTATGTTTTTATCAGAAGCTGGCGAGAAATCAATCGACAGAGTCTGGCTTGCAAAGTTTGCTCAAAAAGTTGAAAATCAATTTATTGGTGTCAATTGTGGCATTATGGATCAGTTCTCTGTTTCACTCGGGAAAGAAAATAATGCCATTCTCCTCAACTGCCAAACACTTGATTATCAATATGCCCCATTAGATTTGGGCGATTATAGCCTTGTGATTATGAATACCAACAAAAGGCGGGAATTGGCTGAGAGCAAATACAATGAAAGGCGGGCGGAATGTGAAAAATCACTGGAAATTCTAAGAGGGGATGGACCAATTGCAGATTTATGTTCAGCTTCTTTAGAGCAGGTGGAAAGCAAATTAACTGATCCAGTTTTAAAAGCTAGGTCCAGGCATGTAGTTTCTGAAAATCAAAGAGTTATAAAAGCAATGGAAGTTTTGAAAAGTGGTAATCTTGTAGAATTTGGACAACTTTTAAAGGCTTCTCACAAATCTCTGAAAGAAGATTATGAAGTGACAGGAAAAGAGCTTGATGCGATTACAAATGCAGCTGATGCACATCCCGCCTGTTTGGGCTCCAGAATGACAGGCGCAGGTTTTGGTGGTTGCGCCATTTCAATTGTAAAAACTACTGATGTTCAGCATTTTGAAAACAAAGTTGGAACCCAATATTTTGAAAATGTAGGCTTAAAAGCAGATTTTTATGTGAGCAGGCTTGGTGAAGGTGTTCATCAACTATAGTTTCCAGGTTCACATATTTTTAAAACACTCATTATTAGTAAATTTCTAAAATTTAGCATAAAAAAAGCCCTGAAAATTCAGGGCTTCTTCATTTTATTTTTTCCTTTCTTATTATTTATTGGCGGTTGCACCTATTACAGAAATATCAAGCACCAATCTAAAGCTATCTGATTCATTTTTATGGTCTCCGCATTTTTTATTCCCTTTCATTTGTCTATTTTCATCTGATTCGTTATCAGAATCTATCACTACCTGGTCTGAACCTGTAAATCCTTCCTTTGGAACATATTTATAAGTCCAGTTTCCGGTAGATGCATCTTGCTCTAAAGTACTTGTTGCAAAACTGGCAGCTTGTGCAGATATGACAGGCGTTTCTTTGTTAAAACTTTCTGGAAGTACATATAGTAAAGTCTCATTTGCATTTACTTCCTTGCGATCATTTGAAATTTGCACCGATTCTTTTTCATCTTGATGTCGGTCAAAGTCAAACTTTTTGCAGCTGCTCAAGGTAACCGTTATTGAAATGAAAAGAAAAGCAATGATATAAATCTGGTTTTTCATAAGATAAATAATTGAAAGATGAACGTTTGTTTACAATTTGATTGCCGATGCAAGATAGATGAATATTTTAGCCCTTTCGTTAAACCAGGATTTTTATTTATAAACGCATTCTTTTTATTGGCGTTCAGCTTAAAACTGAGTTGGTTTTAAAATAAAGCTAAAATTTCACCTATTCCTTTACCAGTTTGCCGCTTGCCATTTTTCCGTTTTCTTTTTTAATCTGATAGACATAAATACCAGAAAGAATATGTGCAAGCCTGATTGTTTTATCAGAAAAATCGTGCTTCGAGAAAACCACTTTTCCATGCATATCTAAGAGTGTAAATTCCTGAATATCAGAACCTGCAATCTGAATTGTTTGGTGAAACGGGTTTGGAAAAATTTTGGTTTTATCCGTTTCCATTTCTGCTGATTTACCAGAAGTTACAACTGATCCAGTGGCTATTTTAAGAACACCTCTGCTATAAAAACCATTTGTATCCCAGGAAATGGCTCCATTGAAAGTAGGTAAATCCAGGTATGCAAAATTTCCTGTTCTGCTATTAAACTTCATTAACTGAAAACTATCGCCAGCACTTACCAACACACCATTTGGAAATTTAAAAGAAAATTGTCCACTTATTTCTGCCGACTTTGCATACATAGTGCTGCCATACCAAATCTGTGTTTCTGAGTTAGGTGAAATGCATTTGAGAGCCTGCAAGCGAACTGAATTTGCTCTGGAAATAATCTTAGAAACGCCTTCAAGTTCCACAGCCAGATTTTGTCCGTGCAACCGTCCTCTGGCTTTGTAAAAAGCCGAATCAAGCTCATTGAATGGCTCTGTCTTAAATTCTACCGCACCATCTTCGACCTTAAACTTTGTATCAGGTGCATACCCATGTTCGCCAGAAAGTGTGAAAGTACCAGCACCTTTTTTGGTAAGCACAACAGCCGTATCTTCCAGAAAAACGCCTCCGAAATTAACATAATCTGACCAAATGGATTTAACCCCGGAAACATTCACATTTTTTAATGCATCAATAGTCATACTTGTTTTGACCCAAAGACCACCTTTAAATTCCTGGTCATTGGTTTTGACTTGCCAAACTGATCCTGGGTTTCTCTCAAATACAAAATGAGAATTTATTAGCGAGGGATTTGGCCTGTAACCTAGCGGAAGTCCCTGAGTTTCATGCGTTATGAAAATGACATTGTTCAATCTGATAGAACCAAAGCCAGAATCGGCCAAACCTCCCCTGCTTCGATCTGCTATAAAACCAGGATCTAGTTCTATAATTCCTGTTCCATCGCCCATACACCAGAACTGTTTTGTAAAAAAAGAGCCAGACAAAACCAAATCAACAACAGCAGAAGCTGCAAACCTGATTTTTCCTCCGTTTTGCACAACCAAATGTGGTACAGATTGACCTCCATCTGCCTGAAATTGACCACCATATACTATCTCCGTTCCAGCACCCCAGGCGCCCAGCGTAGGGCTACCCTGTAACTGGGCAATCCGGATAGAGTTGCTCATTTGATTAACCAGATTATTCTTAAAATGAAGGCCATATTTCAAATATCGAGGGTCATATTGCGGATACTTAAAACTGTTAAAAATAATATTCCGGGTGTCAGAATATGGCCCCAGAATTGAGATGGAGTCTGTATTTAGATTGATATTCCAGTTCTGCGCTAAGGATTGAAATATGCCGGAAAACACCAATAAAAAAAACAGTAAATAACGGTTCATATTTGCTTTTGGTTAATCGTATTTGAAAACGTAAAAATAAGTTGGGTTTAATGTATTATCTCAACGCAGTTACATTTGGTTAGTTCATGGATATTTTTGAGAAGGTACATTTTCTCACAATAAGCGGCGTTTGCTTAAATACCAAAGTCCTTGAATAGTGAAATAAGGTTGGAAACGATTGTCTCTCAAATCAAGCTGCTCCCTGGTAAAACTATTTCCAAGAAAAACATCTGTGGAAGTTTTATATGTAAAATACTGAGAAGATAATTGCAGCCAAAATTCTGCCATAAACCTAAATCTGTCGTTTTTGGTCCATAAGAAACGTAGTTGAGGACCTTGTTGTACAATATATGAGCGCAAAAAAATCAATCTGGCACCGAACTCAGGATCGGCCAAACTTGCTTTATTTTTTCGCAATTGCCAATAAGCCCTATACCCAAATTGAACTGCCAATTCCTTGTTATCCGCTTGAATGTGTGCATATTGTGTTTTAAGCGAAAGATCATAAATGGTTACAGTATCTATTGGGCTTTCCGAAAATCCTTCCCAATTCAACTGGCTCAACCTACTTTCTCTTCTTAACAAATCAGCCAGAAGTTTGAACCTGGAATTGAGCCTGAAATCAGCTTGATGGGCCATAATCAACACCCTGTTTGATCGGTTTTTATCCTGTTGAGCCTCAAAATCACGTACCTGGTAAGTCGCCCATATTCCCAATTGTCCGGCCCAGTTTAACCTGCCATTTGACCAACGAAAACCTGGCTCCCAGCGCAGAATTCTATCTTTAAAATTTTCTGAGCTTTGGCTTGCTTCAATAAATATCAAATGTCGAAAGCTGACCGAAAATTTATTAATTAGCTTGAAATTTTGCAGTAAAGTCCATTCATGACTCAGTTCATCTGCATACAAAATTTCATCTCTATCCTGATTGTTCAGTTCAGATTTGGTATCCACACGCAGCAACTGTGCTACATAATTCATTCTCAGTAAGTGGTTTCTGGAAATTTTCCACTTTCCATCACCAGAATAAGTAAACGTCTGTTCTCTAATATCTTTTATTTTCTCGTCCTCCAACCTCTGCCTGTAGGAAATTAAATCTTGCGCATAACTGACAGCCGACCTTTCACTTCTATTAAGTACATCATACACTCTATTTCTTTGCCTTAACTCAAAAAGAATATTTATTTTAAATCTTCTACTGTTTATCTGAAGAGAGTTTTGGCTTTGGTATTCATCTTGAAAGTACAAAACATTTCTGGTCTCTAGGTCTGATTCGGCGTTTCTATAAAAAAAAGCACGATTTGGCCTCATATATTGACTTTCTGAGTTGAAAACCATGTTTTTAGCAAACTCATATCGTATTCTTACTTTTCCATAAAGTGTATCGCTAATAATAGATTGTATATCATTGCTCAAATAGTCTTCAACTCTGCTTTTTAAATATCCGATCTCACCAGACAATAATCCTGATGAGGCAAATTCTTTTGAAATATTGGCAAGGCCAGAGATTCTGCTGTTGGTTCTGGGATTGAGGTTAGTGTTTGAAGCATTGCCATACATTCTAAACAACAAAGTAGAATCTAATATCTGGGTATAATACTCACCTGAAGCAGCTAGTTTGCGACCAGAGTTGTTATTGTTCAATCTTTTATCATTTACCAATCCTGCTCCTCCGGTTAAAACCAAACCCGATTTACCATTCTCCCAACCTATAAATCTGATAGTTGAAACAGCTTGAGCCAAACGGGTACTATTGGCAAAATATGAATACTGCCATGCCTCGTTATCTATCGCCCAAAATCTGGAAATACGCCAGCTGTGGAACACATTTGCCCACAGATTGTTGACAATGAATCTGTTGGAAGGCAAAGCTTTGTTATAGATACTATACTGGCCCGATTGAATGCGGATTTTTTGGTTTTTTTGAAGATCTTTCCGCCAATCACCTACCGAACCCATGGAGAATGTGTTGATCCCAAGGCGAAGTGCTTCTGTTTTTAAGGCTGAAGTATCCACCGCTGGCTGGGCAAATAGAACGTTTCCAAAAAAAAATAACAAAAGGAATATTGACCATTTAAACAATAAATGTCTGACAATCAATATATTTAAAAACCTAACGATAAACACTTCAAAGAAAGAGAAGGCAAATTGCAATGTTTTCTGGCCAATTTGAAAAAGAAATTGAAACTTGAAACCCAATTCCGGGATTTTAAATGGGCGAAAGAATTTTTAAATATTGTACGGTTTTCCTGATGAGCATGCTCAAGTTTGTGATTGGGCCTGTTACTGGAATTTATGCTGGCCTCAGTATTGTAGAAACTGCATTGCTAACTACCTTGGGTATGATGACATCCGTTTTGCTTTTTACTTATGGTGGCACTGTAGCCAGAGATTGGTGGTTTACAACTTTCCGGCACGACAGAAAACTCTTTTCGCCCAGAAACAGAAAAATTGTAAAATTTTGGTTGAAATATGGAATCAAAGGACTGGCATTTTTTACACCAATTATTTTTAGTCCTATAGTTGGCACCCTTTTAGCCGTTTCATTTGGAGAAAGTAAAGAACGAATATTTCGTTTTATGTTGATCGGAGCCCTGTTCTGGGGATTTGTTTTGTCGAGTGTGATTTGGCTGGTTCACACCGTAATCAATTGATAACAAATAAATTCAATAATTATTCATTGAAAGAATACCGCCATTTACCAACATCCAGTAGCTGGTAAGAAAGAAAAAGGGTATGGCACGAAATCCTGCTTTTGGATCCACATTGTAAAATTTTTGAATACAATACACCGAAACGCCCCATTGAATGATTGCTACACCAAGGCCTAATATAGGAAAATGAAACCCGGCAAATAACAAAATCCAGATACCATGTAAAGTAAGCCAAATGCTGAAAGATTTTCTGGCTGGGCCAACCGCTGGATTGCCCGAAACATTACCCAATACGATGGTTGCAGCCAGGCCAGCAAAAATTAAGCAGAGCAAATGAACGGGTGCAAGGACAAAAATGGGCAAAGCAAAAATTGGTTTTGCCTGAAAATCATACCAACTTCTGGTGTTGAAAAGCAATAAAATTGACGCCGATAAACCTAAAAAAGTAGCAACAGTGAAACCGCTCCATTTATAATATTTCGGATTGAATGGAATCAGAATAATTCGGAATTGAATTTTAAAAAAAGCAATATTAATAAATCAAGACCAACCAAATGATCCTTTTAGAGGAACAAAGGCAAAATCGCCAAATTTTTCCTCAAAAAGTTGGCCATTCATGTCTTTTCTAATTTTATACATTTCCTGCTTTTGACTATCTCCACTTGGTATAACCAGTATTCCACCTGGTTTCAATTGATCTATCAAAGGTTGAGGAATTGCTGGTGCACCGGCAGTAACCAAAATCCTGTCAAAAGGTCCATGATTTGCCAGGCCTTTACTGCCATCGCCCAGAAAAAAATTGGGTCTAAAACCCATAGCGGGTAAAATCTGTTTGGTTCTTTGGTATAACCTTGCCTGATATTCAATGGTATATACAGAAGCGCCAAGTTCAAGTAGCACACAACATTGGTAACCAGAGCCTGTCCCTATTTCAAGTACTTTGTGGCCAGGAAGTAATTCAAGTAGTTCCGTTTGGCGGGCAACTGTAAACGGTTGAGAAATGGTTTGCCCCTCTCCTATTGGAAAAGCTTTGTCCTGATAAGCGTGGCTGATCAGAGCGTTTTCAAAGAAAATATGCCTTGGAATTTTGCCAATAGCAGCAAGAATACGTTTGTCCCTGATTCCCTTCTTTTCCAGTTCTAAAACAAGATTTCTTCGGAGACCCTGGTGCCTGAAACTATCTTCCAATTGCATAATTACAGGCAATGTAACCAAGCATTCAATTATTTACCCAATTTTACATCCTAAATTCATTACATCTTGCACTGCTATTTAGTTTATTGATTTGAAAAAGAGGGCATTACAGCAACGCGATTTAATAACGCAAATCTTAAAACAAGCCATTAAAACTGGATTATCCCGCAATTCATTTTTACTTTTAAAGCTGGTTCATTTCCTTTTTATTTTTTCTGGCTTACTTTTTATTTCTGCATGTGAGATTTATGATCCTGTTCAAAAAATACCCGCATACATACAGGTCGATAGCTTTTCCTTTTCGACAAACGACAAAACAGGTTTTAATACACAGAAAATTAAAGAGGTTTGGATTTTTGTAAACGGGCAGCAAATTGGGACGTATTCGGTTCCAACCAAAGCGATTCCAGCTTTGGCCGAAGGTAACTCGACGATCTCGATATCTGCCGGTGTAAGTGCTGATGGCATTGTAGGTAACAAGGTTTTATATCCATTCTATGGTCAGTATATTGAAACCAGAAACCTGGAAAAGGGAAAAGTGTCAAAATTCTTCCCAAAATTTCACTATGACACGAATCTAAAAAAACCCTTTATTTATTATCAGGATTTTGAAATAAGCGACTCTGGTGTGAGCAAAGGAAATACCGGAACCGTAGATCTAAAACTTGAAACACATTTGCCATCAGCAGCTTATGATGCTTATGGCAATAGATTTGGAAAAATTACTACGCTTACAAAAGACGATATTTTGGAGTTTACAAATGATATTTGGGTAAGGTTGAATGAGGTAGGAATGCCCATATATTTAGAATTTGATTACAAAACTACAACAGAGGTTCAAGTTGGTATTTTAGGAAAGTTAAACAACCAAGGTAACTCTTTAGCTTCTGCCGATCTGGTTTTAAAACCAACTGAAACCTGGACAAAAATATATGTAAATCTAACTGATGAAGTGGGTCTTTTCCGACCAGAAAGAGGGTATTTTTATAGGTTCTTTATTAGGACAAGAAACGCTCCAGGTGCTGGAAACAGTATTTCTATTGATAATATCCGGTTAATAAATTTTCCAGAACCGTAAATGACTATTGGTAAAAAGGCAATTAAAATAGGCTACCTGGCTACTGATGTATTATCAGCTGTGCTCGCCTGGCTTTTCTTTTTTTGGTACAGAAACAAGATTTCAGGAGATTTACAACCAGGCAAATTCTTTTCACTGGTCAATAGCTCTATTGCTATTTCTTTATTTTGGCTTTTGGTTTATGGCTTTTGGGGATTTTATAAAGATTACTTCAGAAAATCGAGGATTAAAGAACTTTACTACCTGATTTCCTGTGTTTTATTTGGCGTAATTATCATTTTTTTATTCCTTATTCTGGATGATGATGGCACTAAAAATTACCAGAGATACTACAGAACGACAGGCTTATATTTCCTTATCCATCTTATAAATGCGGCAATTTTTAAAGTTTGGTATTTGACCATAGTTAAAAAGTTGATTCAAAAACAGATTATCAATTTCCCAACCCTTATTGTAGGAAATGGGCCTGCTGCTTCAGATATTTATTCTGATATTATGAACAATAGCCAGCACCTGGGCTTGAATTTCAGAGGTTTTGTGCATTTAGGGCAAATTTCGGAAAACATGGAAACAAAGACCTTGCTGCCCAGCCTTGGTCATTATCGCCAAATGGAAGCTGTGATTGAACAATATAAGATAGAACAGGTTATATTGGCTATTGAGGCTACAGACCATCTACATTTAGAAGAAATTCTGAATATTACGGAGGGTAAAAATTTGATAATTAGCATACTTCCCGATATTTATCAAATATTACTTGGACTCGTTCGTGTTCAACACGTTTTTGGAACGCCCCTTATTGAAATAAGGCAGGATCTGATGCCAGTGTGGCAAATGGTTGTAAAAAGAGGAATGGATATTTCGCTTTCGTTGATGGTTTTACTATTTGGTTCCCCATTTTTAATAGCTGTAGCTTTGATTACCAAATTTACTTCAAAAGGCCCCATGCTTTTTCTACAGGAACGGATAGGAAAAGACGGTATTCCTTTCAATATAATAAAATATAGAAGTATGTTTACAGATGCTGAAAAACTGGGACCGGCACTTTCATCAACCCATGATCCAAGGATAACAAACTGGGGCAGATTTATGAGAAAAACCAGAATTGATGAGTTTCCTCAGTTTTTTAATGTGCTGGTTGGAGAAATGTCGCTTGTAGGTCCACGCCCGGAAAGACAATTTTTTATAGATCAGATTATGAAAGTGGCCCCACATTACAGACACTTAAACAGAGTGAGACCGGGTATCACATCTCTTGGACAAGTGAAATATGGGTATGCTGAAAATGTAGAACAAATGGTTAGAAGGCTCAAGTTTGACATTATTTACATCGAAAATATGACCCTGGGAATGGATTTTAGAATATTGATTTACACAGTGTTAACGGTTCTTGGTGCAAAAGGAAAATAAAAGAAAAACCTTTCGCCTTATTTTTATTGGTTAAAATTCAAATTCAAATCCCAATTTGTAAATTTATGTCTGAGCATCTAAAATTCTGTAGTTTGTTTCCAAAACGATCGCCTTTGAATTTCAAGCTTTTACTTTTGCTTGTAGTTTTTTTTCAGGGCTTGCAAATTTCCAAAGCTCAGGTATATATCCGATCTGCGGGTGTGCGGATGGATGCGAATTCAGTTGGATTGTCTATGGTGCAACGGATTTTTAAACCGGTAACTATAGAAGGTATTGTCGAATTCAGGCAACGGGATTTCGGTTTGGCATTGGTGCCCAGAGTGCATAGCAAAATAATTGGCAGGCGTTTAAATGCATTTGTTGGCTTTGGCGCCCAAACTGGTTTTGTAAAAGTGGATAGCCAAAAACTGCAAGGCTATTGGGGAATAGGCGGAATGTTTGGTTTGGAATATAAGTTTAACCTGTTGCCCATCCACATTTCTTATGATTTCAGGCCATTACTTCAGCTTGAAGGTCATCCGGATTTGTTTGGTTTTCAATCTTCTTTCGCCATTCGGATTGTGAAAAAATCTGAAAGAAAAGCCTGGAAAGAAAAGCTCAAAAAATGGCGGGAAGATGCCAAAGATTGGATGGAAGAAGATTAATCTAAAGCAACATTTGCTTGTTTTCTTTGGTCAGATATTCCAGCAATCGACGTTTGGCAACTGGGAGCAAACTTTCTTCCCAGGGAACATATACTTCAGATTCGATTAAATAGGTGGCTAAAAATTTATCTGATTTTGACTTACGGATTAAATCAGATTTTACAGATTCAAAGGTATTGGTGTAACCCAATCGGATGTCGCTTAAATGGCTCACATGCAAAGCCCGGTAGTTTCCATCGGGTAGGTGTACTTTTGTCATAGAGTATTGATATATAGACGCTTCCATTTTTGGAGGTGCGCAAAGGAAAAAATAACCTTCATCTGTATAAATTGAACTGAGCCCAACCTCGGAGATATTCAAGTTTTTGGCGACAAGTTCTACCAGTTCTTTGCCATCTTCCAAATGTGATTTCATAGCAGGAATGGAATATTCTATGATCTCATCCATAACCTGAAAAAAATCATTTTCCGGGATTTTCTCTGTGTATTCCAACTTCATGCTTTCCAAATCTGCTGATTTTAAGGCTTTTGGAAAAGCGTTTTTCATTTGCTCTCTTCCCGTTTTGACAGAAATGATGCTTTGATAATGTTTATACAAGTCAGAGAAACCAGGGTAGATTTTCTGCGCATTAAACTCATTTTTAACCTCTGACAGATAGGCAAGTAAGAGATATGTTTTGTACTCCACATCTATGAGGCCTTCTGTAATCCAGTCTTTGCTAAGCGATTTCATACGTTTTATTTTGATTTGGTAGAATAGAGATTATTCCAAATAATATTTTATTTGACAAGCGAAGATAAACATGAATTGTTGTTTTATTAGTATTTGTTAGAATAAAACCTACTTGGTAGGATTTTAACAATTACGAATCGAGAATTTGCAAACTCTAAAATGTCCAATTATGCATCTTTCTCTTTACGAAATAATATTGCACTTTTGAAAACCACAAAATAGAACAACCTATATGTCTCAACGGAATCTGAATAGGATTTCATTTTATTGCTCTTTTATGTTTTCCCCTTACGATTTTAAGGCACCAATTCACTATTAGACTTACAGAAAAGTTCGAAAAAAAAAGAGGATTAAACTTCGCACAGGCCCTTTTATATAGATTCTATCTACAAACTAATTTCCAATATCCGATGGTATTCACCTGGTTTGATCGGTGGCAGGTTTACAAGGATTCCATCTTTTAATTTGGTGAACTCCACATTGGCTTTGCCTTCGTAGTTTGTCAGACTTTTTACCTTTTTATCTCCCAGTGGCAGCCAAAGTTTTGCATCTATATGGTCTAAAACGTGTACAAAAACTGTATTGCCTTTAGCCGTGGTCACTCCCCATGCATGCGGCGTTATGGGTCCGCCCCTGGTTCCATAGATAGTTTCTCCAAATTTTGAGGTCCAGATACCCACTTTTTTTAGCGTATCAGCAAACTCCGACTGAATTTCTCCAAGTGGGGTGGGCCCTACGTTCAACAAAAAATTGCTATTGTGCCCTGCTGCCTTCACCAGCATTCCAACCAGGTCTTTTGTGTTTTTAAACGACTTGCTGTCAATTTTATAGCCCCAGGAAGTTTGGTCACGGGAGTTCCAGGCACCATACATGGTTTCACACATTTCGAGTGGCAGCGCACCTATTTTTGATTCAGATCCAAAACCTGTTTTGTTGCTACCCGGCAGATCTTGCTCAAACATCTGAAAGTCCTCTCCTTCTTTTACGGGCTGGTGGTGGTTGTTGCCTATCAAACAGCCAGGTTGCAGTTTATGGATGAGTGCATATTGTTCTTTCAATTTCCAATCTGCATCTTTTTTATCCCACCAACCGTCAAACCAGATGGCGCCAATTTCGCCGTAATTGGTTAATAGCTCTGTTAATTGGGCGTTCATATAGGCCAGGTATTTATTCCAATCGCCTGATTCTGGCCTTCCGGTTAGTTTTCCATAGTTGCCTCTTGGGAAATAGTCGGTGTGGGCCCAATCCAGATGGGAGTAGTAGAAGCAGAGTTTTACACCTTCTTTTTTACATTCATCAGCCAGCTCTTTTAGTACATCTCTCTTAAAAACGGTACGGTCTATAATGTCCCAGGTAGAAACCTTGGAATCGTACATAGCAAAACCATCGTGGTGGCGGGAAGTGATGGTTATGTACTTCATACCAGCCGATTTGGCTATTTGCACCCAGCGTTTGGCATCGTATTTTGTGGGATTAAAATAGGTCGGAAGTTTTTCATACTCTGATAGTTTCATATTTCTATGTTGCAACACCCACTCACCGCTTCCCAACACAGAATATACCCCCCAATGGATGAAAAGCCCGAATTTATCATTCTGGAAAGTCTCTCTGTTTTTTAAATTTTCAGGACTTGGCTGGTATTGTGCAAAGCTTGAAAATGCCAGAAACTGCAAGGCCAGCAAGCCCAAAAGCAAGGTAGATTTAATCACGTTTGGTTAATTTTTTAAGGTTGCAAATAAGGGAAATGTGTTTGAATTACAATTGATAGAAAATGTACATCTACATATATATGTATAAAAATAAAGGTGCATACATATATAAGTCAGCTTTGAATTAAATTAAAAATTAAAAGTCTTGTACCTTAAACCTAAATTCATGCCTTTATTTGCACTCGAAAAACACGCCGTATTGGACCAGAAATTACTCAAAGAATTACTTGATAGAGTAGCCAAAAGATTTGGTTATTCCGATCCTGATGTTTGGCAAGATGGGATTTTTGGGCAATTGAGTGAGGATATAGAAAAGGAAACGAGATTTATAATCAGTCGCAATACCCTCAAAAGGCTGTTTGGAAAAATCAAAACCTCGGAGCATTATAACCCACAAATAGATACCCGAAATGCCCTGGCGCAATATGCTGGTTTTGTAGATTGGAACAAGTTCAGAATGGAGATAATGGCAAGCCAGCCAGAGCACTCTTTTGTTGATTACAAGGAAAGTTCGGAGGTGCGTGATTCTGGGTTAAAAATAAGATCCATTCTAAATAAAATACCTACAATATATTATTGGTTTATTGGTGGTTTGGTTTTGGTTATCTCCTTGGTTTTATATTGGCCCAAATCAGAGACAGACTTTTCGAGGATTAAAATTGAGGTTCAAAATCCGATAGATACTGCACCTTTTACCCTTGTGGTGAAATACGATATTCCAGAAGATATTCAAGATTCTATCTATTTAGGCGTTGGTGGTACCAGTTTTTTGCTCAAAAAAGACAAAAAACTCTATATTCATTCTCTTTATCAGCCCATTTATTCATTTGTTTATCTAAAAACGAAAACAAAACAGATTAAGGCTATTGCAATAAAAGCCTATTCCAGAGACCTGGAATGCTATTATGAAAGTGGCAAAAATATCCTTATGGTGCCACACAATCAGTTTATTGGAGATGGAACTGCGGGTTTGAAACGCGACTTTTTTAAAACCAATAGTCTGGATTCTTCCAACTTTTCTACCCGGTTTGTAAAAGTGAAAGACTTTAAGGTAGATGGGGATAATTTTAAGTTTTTATGTCGGTTTAAGGTTGATAAATCTCCAAAGATTTGTCACAATTTTCAATTCAAAATGTTTGCAGTCAGTGGGCACCATGAAATGGAAATTTTCAATAAAGGTTGTGCACAATACAATTTTGTAGCCCCAGCCGAAATGTATTTTGGAGGGAAATTTGAAAATCTGACGGCTTTGAGTGTGAATACGGGCATTTGGCACGAGTTGGAAATGGAGGCGGTTAAAAAAACTTTTACACTAACAATAGATGGCAAAGAACAATTTAAAACCAAATACAAAAAAACGATGGGGCAGATCAATGTGCTCATTTTTCGGTTTAATGGCTTTGGGCAGATAGATTATTATATACTAAAAGACACCCAGGGAAAGGAGGTGGAGTCTGAAGCGTTTTAAGATAGAAACTGTTCTGGCTTTTCACTTTTTTATCATAAATCACTCTATCTTAATATAATTAGAAGACTATCCATATTAATCCAGAATTTGGGTAAATAAAGGCTTTCCTACATTTTGGCAAATGGATGTACTTTTGAAGTACCAAAAAATTAAAACCGTTATGCCAAAATTTATACCAATTGTATTGTTTTTTATAGTCGCCAATCAGATGGCGGCTCAGCCTACCAATAATCCATATAGAAGTTTGTATCCAGCAGTTTCTGCCTCGCACTGGACAGAGGTTTTGCGCTGGAATCAGGTTTTTAATGTAACCAGCTTTGGAGCCAATGGAGCCGATCAGCTTTCTGACCAGACCGCAGTGGAACAAGCCATTGATGCCGCATCCAATGCCAATGGAGGCGTAGTTTTCTTTCCAGCGGGTTCTTATATTTTTACAGACAATTTATTGCTAAAAGCTGGAGTGATTTTGAGAGGAGAAAATCCTGCAGTTGTAAAAGCAACTGATCCTACATTCAGACCTTCATCCAGGCTAGAATTTCCCGCTTACATATTTGATACACTTGCAAATGAAGGCCGTGGTTATGCAAACAATACGGCATTTAAAATTATTGGCGGTATTGGTAATTTCAGGAATGTGGGCGTAATAAATCTGGATATAAACAGAGCACGGATAGAAATGCATCCCAATTTTCAATTTTTGGGCCAGGTTTCACATGCAGGCGGAACAACTGACAATTATCAACCAATTGAAAATAACCGCAATTGCATTGTGATGGGTGTGCGAAACAACAATGCCTCAATGCCAGACCCGAATATGCCAGACACAACCGGACCTGCCAAAATGCGCAAATGGCAAAGGGCCCCTTATCGGTTTGCAGCTAATTTCAATTTATATTTTAATGAAAATGTGGTGATTGCAAACAATCGATTGAACGATGCACCAACTGATAATTTTGATCAGCCTGGGTATAGATTGAGAAACAGATGTACATTATGCGATAACTACAAATTAATAGGCCAGCCCAACAATGCTGTTTGGAATGCTGAAAATTTTATCCCTGTTATTTCTGGCGCTCATGCCCGTTTCAGATATCAGGATCACTACGGGATAGCCTTAAACAGACATAAAAAAGTAATTGTTAATGGAAAACAGACCATTCAACGA
>Ga0105045_10002527_pt1 | contig 15483 bp, 17 predicted proteins | sample MAT02_FD_78089 | JGI IMG/M metagenome (GOLD analysis project Ga0105045, IMG submission 78089) | Freshwater microbial communities from Lake Fryxell liftoff mats and glacier meltwater in Antarctica - MAT-02 (megahit assembly) | ecosystem: Environmental > Aquatic > Freshwater > Ice > Liftoff...
CGCGCGACCCGTGCCTTCGGCCACAGCACTGAGCGGGTCTTCGGCCACGTGGACGGGAAGCCCGGTTTCTTCAGCGAGAAGCTTGTCGAGACCTCGGAGAAGCGCCCCACCGCCAGCGAGCACCAAGCCGCGATCCACAAGGTCGGCTGAAAGTTCCGGCGGGCATCGCTCCAGTGTGATTCGCACGGAATCAACAATTGTCGAGAGCGGCTCTAGCAGCGCCTCACGCACTTCTTGCGACGAGATGGAGATCGTCTTCGGGAGACCCGCAACGAGGTCGCGTCCTTTTACTTCCATGGAAACCTCTTTCTCTAGCTTGTAGGCAGAGCCAATCTTGATTTTGATGTCTTCGGAGGTGCGCTCACCGATCATCAGATTGTAGGCTCGCTTCATGTAGTTTGCGATCGCTTCGTCGAGTTCGTCGCCTGCCACGCGGACACTTCTGCTGAAGACGATGCCCGAGAGCGAGATCAGCGCGACTTCGGTCGTTCCTCCACCGATATCCACGATCATATTTCCCGCAGCCTCTTGCACCGGGAGGCCCACGCCGATCGCCGCAGCCATTGGTTCCTCGATGAGATAAACTTCGCGGGCCCCGGCATGTGTGGCAGAATCCTTCACGGCACGTTTCTCGACTTCGGTGATGCCGCTCGGCACGGCTATGACCACACGCGGACGAACCATGCGCCGCCGATTATGAACCTTGCTAATGAAGTGCCGGAGCATGGCTTCTGTGATCTCAAAGTCGGCAATCACGCCGTCCTTCAACGGTCGAATGGCCACGATGTTGCCCGGGGTGCGGCCAAGCATCGCCTTTGCCTCATTGCCGACAGCAAGCACGCGATTAGTGCCTTGCTGCACCGCAACAACGGAGGGTTCGCGGAGAACGATCCCGTGATCTTTTACGTAAACCAGAGTATTTGCTGTGCCTAAGTCTATGCCAATGTCGCTCGAAAAAAGCCCTAAAAGTTTGTCAAACATGTATTTATCTAAAGTTGTTAAGAAAGGAATATCTCGAATGGGAACCCAGTTTCACGCCGTGCCGAATTCGTAAGAAACTCGAAGCTGATAAGTCGCAGGCCGTCAGTCAAGTCCATCCTTGACAATCTTCAAGAACTTTTAGGCGAAAGTCTCCTTTTTTGCAGGTTTTTGTGGAGGATTTGGTCTAGTGCACGGCGATGCGGGGATGGCATCGGAGGTAGAGAGTCGCACAAAAAGGATTGCCAGTGCGATTCGGGATGCATGGCGCGCACTTCAAGCGCGACGCGGTAGCGCGTGATAAAATAGTGCCCTTCCAAGAGCAGCTCGCCATCGGACACCTCGCAGGGCGGAAGCGTCCAGAGGCCCCTCCACCGAGGTCCAGGCGAGGGAACCAAGCATATCCCCTCGCCAGACCACGCGAGACCCCTGGCGTCGCGGGCGTTCGTGAGTTCCGCTCGTGGAGGTTTATTGGGAATCGCACGCGGATTCTCTGCTGAGCAAAAAGCCGCTACGGGACATTCGGCGCAAGCTGGAGTGCCCGATCGGCAAACCATGGCGCCCAGATCCATGAGTGCAGATGTGTGCGCTGAACCACCAGTCAGTGGGAGCAAGGTAGCGGCCATTTTTTCCAGCTCCTGGCGCGCGGCAGCTGGAGCGATGGGTTCATGGAAATTAAAAAGTCGCGCCACCACACGCGTGATATTGGCGTCCAGCACAGGAACGCATTCGTCGTAGGCAAAGGCCACAATAGCCGCCGCAGTGTAGGCACCTACGCCGGGAAGTGTTCGCAATTCAACGAGGGTTTTGGGGATACTTCCGTTCCGTTCGCGCAGGAGTAATTGAGCCGCACGGTGCAAGTTTCTTGCCCGTGAGTAGTAGCCCAATCCCTGCCAGAGCTTGAGAACAAGCTCCTCCTTGGCCAGCGCGAGAGACTCAACGCTGGGAAATGTGCTCATCCATCGCTCATAAAACGGCTTCACTGCGGCTACCGTGGTTTGCTGGAGCATAAACTCCGAAACCATCACCGCATACGGATCGCGCGCATCACGCCACGGCAAGCGCCGCCCGTGTTCCGCAAACCATTGCTCTAGCGCGCGATGAAAGTCGGGCAGATTCCCGGCCACGCTCTCGCGTTTCATCGGCAGCGATCAGGCCGTGCCACTTGGGCGCGCATGCACACCGGCTGCGACTTTGAGCCGTAGGCCATTGAGTCGGATAAAGCCCGTCGCGTCATCCTGATTGTAAGCTTGGGTCGGATCCGCTTCCATCGTTGCCATGTGGGGATTGTAGAGGCTCACGGGACTTTTGCGACCGGCAGCATGGATGCCGCCTTTGTAGAGCTTCACGCGCACTGTGCCAGTCACATTTTTTTGTGTTTCGGAGACGAAAGCTTGCAACGCCTCGCGTTCCGGCGCGAACCAGAAGCCGTTATAAACGAGAGTGCTGTATTTTGGAATGAGGCCGTCACGCAGGTGCATGACCTCGCGATCCATCGTAAGGGACTCCATCTGCCGATGCGCAAAGTGCAAGATCGAGCCGCCTGGTGTTTCGTAGACTCCCCGACTCTTCATCCCAACGAAGCGATTCTCAACCATATCCACACGGCCCACGCCGTGCGTACCACCTAGAGTATTGAGGTCTTGCATGATGCGGAGCGGGCTCATGGGTTCCCCATTCACTGCCACACAACGCCCGCGCTCAAATTCCAGCTCCACGAGAACAGGCGCATCTGGCGCGTCCTCTGGAAAGACCGACATCGTGGTGAAATACTGGCGGTTCTTTGCGTCGCTCGCATCATACCACGGATCTTCAAGGATCCCGGCCTCATAGCTTATATGGAGCAGATTGCGATCCATCGAATACGGCTTCTTCGCACTTGCCGCGATAGCGACGCCGTGGGCTTCCGCGTAGGCGATCATTTCTGCGCGTCCGGGAAATTTTTCGCGAAATCTTTCATCTCTCCAAGGTGCTATCACTTCGAGTTCCGGCGCGAGGGCGGCCGCCGTAAGCTCGAAGCGCACTTGGTCGTTACCCTTACCGGTCGCTCCATGCGCGACGGCTTCCGCTCCCTCAGCGCGTGCAATCTCGACCATGCGCTTCGCGATGAGGGGACGCGCGATGCTCGTGCCCAAGAAATACTGGCCTTCGTAGAGTGCCCCGGCTTCAAGGATCGGGAAAATAAAATCCCGCGCAAATTCCTCCTGCAAGTCATCCACGTAGCACTTGCTGGCTCCCGTGCGCAGGGCCTTCTCTTCAAGGCCATCAAGCTCCTCGGCCTGCCCGACATCTGCGCAGAACGCAATAATCTCCGCTCCATAGGTATCCTTGAGCCAATTCAAAATTACCGAGGTGTCGAGACCCCCAGAATACGCGACAACGATTTTTTTCATCCAGTCGCAATGTTGTCCACCACCACGAGGGAGCGCAATCCAGAAAGAAAGTGCAATCTCCCGCTTGCCTTTTTTGTCGAGGAAGGGTTTTTCAACGGGATGCGAAAAACAAAGATCATTTGCACGCTGGGACCCGCTACGGATTCGCCGGAAAAACTGAAAGAAATGATTCAGGCGGGGACGGATATTTTTCGCCTCAATATGAGCCATGCCACGCACGAATGGGTGCGTGAGGTTGTTAAGAATATTCGCAAAATCGCAGCCGAACTTGGCACCGTCACCGGCATTCTCCTTGATACTCAGGGCCCCGCCATCCGCACGGGCGACTTGAAAAGTAAGCTCAATCTTAATCCCGGTGATATCTTTGAATTTACCGTGCGTGGCTCGTTGAGCGAGGAAAGCTATTCGGTGGATGTCAATTATGACGGGCTAGTGGACGACATCGAAGTCGGCACGGTGGTTCTTGTGGACAATGGAGTGATGCATATGGAGGTGCTCGCGAAGGACGCAAACCGCATCCGGTGTAAGGTTCTCACCGGCGGCACTCTCGGTTCACGGCGGCACATCAATCTCCCGGGCGTGAAAGTCAATTTGCCCCCACTCACTGAGAAAGATCTCGCCGATGTGGAACTCGGAGCCTCAGTGGGCGTGGATTTTGTCGCCCTCAGTTTTTGTCGCGAGGCGGCAGATATTATCGAACTCAAGCGCGTCCTGCGCGAGCACGGGAGCAATGCCCGCACCATTGCCAAAATTGAAGATCAACACGCGGTGAAATACGTCAACGACATCATTCGAGCCTCCGACGCAGTCATGATCGCCAGAGGTGACCTCGGCGTGGAGTGCGCCCTCGAAGAACTCCCAATCATTCAACGCCGGATCATCAAGAAGTGCGCCCAGATCGGCCGTCCCGTCATCGTGGCCACACACATGCTCGAAAGCATGATCGAGAATCCCCTGCCCACGCGCGCTGAGATTACCGATGTAGCCAATGCCGTCTTCGAGCAAGCAGACGCCATTATGCTCAGCGGTGAAACAACAGTCGGCAAGTATCCGATCCAGTGTGTGAAGATTCTCGATCGCGTCGCTCTTCGCATCGAGCGCAGTGGCGGAGCCGGGTATAGTGAGAACGCCATTCTCGATAGCGTGCGACTTAAGACCATGAAATCCGCCGTTTCTCTCGCCAATTCGTTCACCAACGCCAAGCTCGTTCTCTTCACGCGCCGCGGCTACATGGCCGACCACGCTAGTCAACTCCGCCCAGTAAATTCTCCCATCTTTGCCTTTTCCCCAAGCTCCGAAGTTGTCCATCGCCTAAGCCTCAATTGGAATACTTACCCGATCCAGATGGCGTTTGGTCTTAATCCCGAACATACCATCGCAGATGCCGAACGCGAACTCGAACGCCGTGGCCTCATTGAGAAAAATGACCAACTCATCATCCTAAGCGATGTCCTAGCCGGCAATGATCGCTTCGATTCCATCCAAATCCGCAGAGTCCTCTAGGGCAGCACCTCCGACCGGTCGCCGATCCCGTAGCATCCGCTTCTAGCTGATGGAGCGCACCCGCTGTTCGCGGAGTCCAAGCTCTCAGTAAATTGGGTAGATGCTACAGGATCCATGAACCGAGTCGTCGGCGCATACAGGTTATCCCTGTTGCAACCTGATGCAAAAATCATCTTGCCTAGCGACATGGAATCATGATTTTACTTGTCGGCAATGAAATCCCCACTTCGTACATCTACCAGATCAGGCTTCAGCCTGGTTGAACTCCTCATTGTGATCTCCGTGATCGCAGTGATCGCAGCCATCGCCATTCCAAGCATCGCGGGTATCAATAATGCGGCTCGATACAGCAAAGATAAGCGCAATGCTCAGAGCCTCGCCAGCACATCGGCGGCCGCCCGTGCAGCGGGGCTTACGAACTTCTGGGCAACTGTCCGTAACGCAGTCATAGAATTGACTAATGGTATCTCGGTTACAAACGGTGGTATACCTCTCACCTTTCGAGTTGATGGCATGAATTTGGGAGATGTTGATGGAGCTGAGAGACACTTGGGCTCAGGAAATCCCTTACTTAACAGCTTGATCTATGTGCCGATAGAAAACCCCACATACCCGGCCTTTAACTAGCCTTCACAACCTAACAAACGCCACGCACCTTAGCGTGGGTGGTCTTTTTTTGTGTGGATGGAGAGATATCTGCCCCCTAGTACATGGGAGTAACAATTTTCACTCTGTAAAAGTTGCGAGTGAGTTTCGGGGCATGCCGGCAGGGTTCATGTTGAGGTAGATTTTTCCGGAGAGCCATTCGTTGCTGATCTCGGAGAGCAGAGCGCAAACGAGGCGCAGGACAGAGAATTCATTGAGAAAGAGGGAGGCGACGCGGGTTCCGCGTTTGATTTCCTGATTGACGCGTTCGAGGGCGTTGCTGGTGCGCATGCGGCGATGGTGGGCGGCAGGAAGGGAGAAAACGGCGAATCCCTGAGGGCGACGCTGACGCCAAGAATGGAGCATTTGCCATCGGAGCCGATGCCGATGAGGACGGCGCAGGTGCTGACCTGGAGGAACTCGCGGAGTGGCTGCAGAGTTCCTCGACGATCCTGGTGAGCTTCCGGGTGGGCATGCTCTGGACATACCATCCCGGCGAGGGCGAGCATGAGGGCCTGCTCACTGCGGACGCCTTTTTCGAGAGCGCTGGGATAAAAGTCCACGCCATCGCGGACCTGAGGGACGCGGAATTCGATTACGCCGACGCGGGTGGCGAGGGTCTCTTGGCTTGAATCCGTTGGAGCGGGCCTGAAGGGCGGCGGCGCGTTCCTGAATCATGGCCTCGTTGACGAGAAGGCGGAGGCCCTCGGCAAAGCCGAAGGAGCCTTCATCGGTGAGAAGTTGCAAAACGGTGGTCAGAAGATCAGAGTCAATTTGGTGGGTCATGTGTGAGTTTTATGTTAGATGTGTTGGGATACACGCCACGAGGGACCACGCTGGCCCGCTCCCCGTGAGCTTGACGCGCGAGCGCCATCCGGGATCGGCTGCGTTCGGCTCGCTATGCGCGCCTTCACTCCGCCGCTCCCGAACGCGAACTCGAACCTCCTACCGGTCACCGTTCCCGTAGCATCTGATTCTAGCTGATAGTCCGCACCCGCCTGTTCGCAGAGTCCAAGCTCTCAGTAAATTCGGTAGATGCTACGGGATCCATGAACCGAGCCGTCGGCGTATACAGGTTTTCCCTATTGCAACCTGATGCAAAAATGATCTTGCCTAGCGACATCGAATCATGATTTTTACTTGTCGGTAATGAAAACCCCACTTCGTACATCCATCAGGTCAGGCTTCAGTTTGGTTGAACTCCTCGTCGTGATCGCAGTGATCGCAGTGATCGCAGCCATCGCCATTCCAAGCATCGCGGGCGTCACTAGTGCGGCTCGATACAGCAAAGATAAGCGCAATGCTCAGAACCTAGCCAGCACATCGGCAGCCGCCCGTGCAGCGGGACTCACCAACTCATGGGGAACCGTCGCTATCGGCATTGCCGCGATGACTAATGGTGTCTCGGTTACAAACGGCGGTGTACCTTTCAGCTTCCGAGTTGATGGCTTGAATGCGACCGAGATTGCTGGGGCTGTGAGACACTTGGGCACAGCAGTTCCCGGAACACGCAGCTTGATCTATGCGCCGATACAAACCCCCACATACTAGCCTTCACAACCTTCTAACAAAGGCCTCCCACCTTAGCGTGGGTGGCCTTTTTTTTCCTGTAAAAGTTGCGAGTGAGTTTCGGGGCATGCCGGCAGGGTTCATGTTGAGGTAGATTTTTCCGGAGAGCCGCTCGTTGCTGATCTCGGAGAGCAGGGCGCAAACGAGGCCGCAGGAGAGAAGATTCGTTGGGAAATAGGGAGGCGACGCGGGTTCTGCGTTTGATTTCCTGATTGACGCGTTCGCGGGCGTTGCTGGTGCGCATGCGGCGATGGTGGGCGGCAGGAAGGGAGAAGACGGCGAATCCCTGAGGGCGACGCTGACGCCAAGAATGGAGCATTTGCCATCGGGGCCGTCATCGAGCTTGGCGGTGCAGGCGCTGACTTGGGAGGAATTCACGGAGTGGCTGCAGAGTTCCTCGACGGTCTTGGTGACCTTGCGGGCGGACAAGCCCTGGACATGCATCTCGGCGAGGGCGAGCATGAGGGCCTGCTCACTGCGGACGCCTTTTTCGAGAGCGGTGGGATAAAAGTCCACGCCATCGCGGACCTGAGGGACGCGGAATCCGATTGCGCCGACGGGGGTGGCGAGGGTCTTTTGGCTTGAATCCGTTGGAGCGGGCCAGAAGGGCGGCGGAGCGTTCCTGAATCGTGGCGTCGTTGACGAGAAGGCGGAGGCCCTCGGCAAAGCCAAAGGAGCCTTCATCGGTGAGAAGCTGCAAAACGGTGGTCAGAAGATCAGAGTCAATTTGGTGAGCCATATGTGTTTTATGTTGGATGTGTTTGGATACACGCCAACAGGCACCACGCTGGCCCGCTCGCCGCGAGCTTGACGCGCGAGCGCCATCCGGGATCGGCTGCGTTCGGCTCGCTATGCGCGCCTTCACTCCGCCGCTCCCGAACTCGAACTCGAACGCCGTGGCCTTATGGAGAAAAATGATCAACTCATCATTCTTGGCGATGTCCTAGCCGGCAATGATCGCTTCGATTCCATCCAAATCCGCAGAGTCCTCTAGGGCAGCACCTCCGACCGATCACCGTGACCGTAGCATCTGATTCTAGCTGATGGAGTAGACGCGCTGTTCGCGGAGTTCAGACTCCGCAGAAGCAGTATCCGAGTCGTCGGCGTATACAGGTTTTCCCTATCGCATTTTGGTATATAAATCCTTTTGCCGAAAGATCGCAACTTATGCTTTGATTTGGGAGTAATGAAAACCCCACATAGCACATCTATCAGATCAGGCTTCAGCCTGGTTGAACTCCTCGTCGTAATCGCCGTCATCGCAGTGATCGCAGCCATCGCCATTCCAAGCATCGCGGGCATCACTAGTGCTGCTCGATACAGCAAAGATAAGCGCAATGCTCAGAACCTCGCCAGCACATCGGCAGCCGCCCGTGCAGCGGGACTCACCAACTCATGGGCAAACGTCACTGCCGGCATTGCCGCGATGACTAACGGTGTCTCGGTTACAAACGGTGGTGTACCTTTCAGCTTCCGAGTTGATGGCTTGAATGCGGCCGAGATTACTGGAGCTGAGAGACACTTGGGCACAGCAGCTCCCCTACTTGGCACCTTGGTCTATACGCCGATAGAAACCCCCACATACTAGCCTTCACAACCTTCTAACAAAGGCCACCCACCTCAGCGTGGGTGGCCTTTTTTTTTGTGAACAGAGAGCTGTCATACCCCCGGAACATGGCGGGCGATACATAAACAGTGAGTGCCACAACGCTTATGTTGAGACGAGAAGCGCCACCGCAAGCCATACGAGTCACGGCTAGCATGCCCAGCCCAAGCCATTTCGAGGCTAAGGAGGAGAGAGGTCGCATTCGTCTTGAGCCCGTAGCATTGGCTTCCATCCAATGGCAAAGGAGCCTCAGCTCTGCGAGCCGCGCATTCTTTCCATCCGCTGGAAGCAGATGCTACAGGCTCTCTGATCGGTTGGAGAGTGTCATGCCACTTACACGAGCACCTTAAACGATTCGCCGATCGGAATCACAACAAACCCGCCCAGCGACCAAAGACGGTTTCGGCTGTCTCGCGGAGGGCTGGGAGGATGGTGCGGGCTTGGGCGCAGAGGTGGGCGGGTTCGGCTCCGGATTGGTAGAGTTCGTCGTGGGATTCGGCTACGAGTTCTTCGAAGATTTCGGGAGTCATTTCGAGGTGGAACTGGAGGCCATAGAGTCCACGGCCGTAGCGGAAGAGTTGGTTCTGGGTGAGGGCGGAGGAGCCAAGGCGCATGCCGGCAGGGGGTAGATCGAAGATGTCGCCGTGCCAGTGCGTGGTGAGGAAATCCATCGGTAGGTCGCACCAGAGTGGGTCGTAGCGGGCAATGGGATCAAGAGTGACGGGAAAAAAGCCAATCTCGCGGTGAGTATTTGGGCGCACGGGTGCCCCAAGTGCGCTGGCCATGAGCTGGGCACCGAGGCAGAGGCCAAGGACGGGTTTCTCATCGTGGGCCGCTTCACGGATGAGTTCGCATTCACGGGTAAGATAGGGATACTTTTCAATCTCGTAAGCGCTCTGACCTCCACCACCGAGTGCAAGCCCTGCGTAACAGGAAAGATCATCCGGGAGAGCCTCGCCAAGATAGGGCCGCGCGACATCAAGGCCCACATCGAGCCGATGCAGCGTCTCAGCAAGGACGCCCGGCTTATCAGCCTCACCGTGCTGGATATAGAGAATATTCTTCAAAATCTGCAACCTTCGCAGCCTTCAAAGCAATCGCCATGCCATTTCCAAAATTGCCTCGCCCCCGGCTCCGCATTCACAGTTTCAACGATTCGATTTCGGCGAAGACGTAGCCGACGAAGATATTGACCTCGACGCGCAGGGGAATGCGCGTGGCGTCGTTTGAAAGCCAGATCGTGCCGTTGCGAAACTTTTTGTGTGGCTCAAGGACACCACCTTTTTTGAGATTGATGCGTTGAATGTCGAGGTTCAGCTTGAGGGTATCGTGGTCCTTGTCAGCGAGCGTCAGCCTTTCAGCTTTTATGACTTTCATGTTTACAAGAAAAGCGGCATCGCCGGGGAAAATGACCGTAGAAACGCTATCGCCGATGGCGAGGGGTTGGCTGCGAATGAAGAGGAGGCCGGAGAAGAGGTCGTAGATGGGAGATTGGTTGATGCGACGCCAGGTGGAGGGATTTCCGGGGTTTGGGAATTTTTCACGAAGTGACCAGAAGCCATCCGCGTTTTGTGCCATCTGTGCCATGAGGATGCGATCTGTGTAGCGTTCGACTTGCTGCGCCCAGAGTGTCTGAAACGTTTCGCGCTGGCTGTGGGCATGCAGGGTGCCGTCGAGTTGGTAGAGGGAACGCGCAAAGCCCGTGGTGCCGCCTCGGCCGTGAAGAACGATAGCTTGCTCTGAATACGAAATATCCACATCGGCGTGAGCCGCTGCGATTTCCATCCATCCAATTCGGTAGGTTGCCGTAAGTGGGGGCACTCCGGCGAACGGCACGGGCGGTCGAGGCGTGATGCTGTCGCGCCAGTCCCAAGCGCTTGCCACGCCGCTAAGAACAAGCAATCCGACCGCGAGACGCTTCATCATTTTGGGATGATTGATTCGACGCCCTCGGCAAGAAGCCAGCCTTTTGTCCCGGTGCCGGTCTCCGCAAAAACCCAGCGGCCGCGCTGCGAGAGGATTCGAAGAAGCGCGCCTTGGCTGAGGGAGGTCAGTTTTTCCGAACTATCCGCTGGCTCGCGAAGCAACGACGCTCCTCCATTCTTTAGCAAAACGGCATCCCTACGCCCGACCACGCGGGGGTCTGTCGTCCACACCACCGCCACAAGGAGGAGTCCCAGAAACGCGAGGCATGCTGCGATAATGAGGTGAGACGGAAGGGGCTTCGCGGCGAAGAAGGCGAGGAGCACAGCAAGGATACCGACCCAGAAAAGTCCGGCTCCGATCACGGCACTTATGTCCATCGGCAGGATAGCTGCGACGCTATCTCGCCAGCTTGGCACGCTCGGCTGGATACCGAGTGCCAACTCACTATCGCGCAGCGCCGCCCGGGCGGGGAGTAGCGTGGGATCGAGAAACAATGCACGGCGGTATGCCAAGGAAGCCGCCGCTGCGTAGCCGGACTTGGTGAGGTTTTGACCAATTTCAAAGTAGATCGCGGCACGAGGGGATTCCGTGGCGAGGGCGGACGCAAACTTGTCCGCTGCGCCTGCGTAGTCGCCCTTTGCGTGGAGCTCTCGAGCCTCCGACAATGCATCCGCACTGGCAGCGGGCAGAGCTGCCAAGAGAACACAAAGACCGGCGATACGTAGCAGGGTAATCATGGGATACGGTGCCATTCTTCCAAGGCTGCTAGAACGTCTGAGCGCTGTTCGGGCGTAAGTGTCTTCAATCCGCCGGAGGAGTAGAGGGCCTCGTTATGCATATGCCAGAGTAAGGCGAGAGGCTCTTGGACAGATTCTGGAAGCAGGGGCAGGCGGGATGGAAACGCCAAAATATTCCCCCCGCAACGCGCAGCAACATAGGCGATGCCGACCTCGGTGAAAGTGGCGTCCTCGCAGGCTCGCGCCTTGGCCAACAGGCGAGTCCATTGCTGGCGTTGGACGGCGCGGCGTCCGGCGTCAGATCTCGCAAATCGCCTGCTCAGAGCAAAGCCAAGGAGCCCGACGGCAACGAGGGCGGCAACGCCATTGGCGATGAGAAATGTTTGGTGTGAAAAGACGGGCGTCCACCGTCCGGCCGCCGAGGGAAGCGTGACCCTTGGCGGCGCAGGTGGGTTCGCTTGGGGCGTGGGCGAAGCCGTGGCGGCTAGGACACTGGCACTTCCCTTCGCTTGCACGGGCAAGGGTGTGTTTGTAAGAAGGATGTATTTTTCGGTGCTCGGATCAAAAAATGTGAACGAAACTCCCGGCGTCACTGTTTGATCCTCCCGAGCGACACTCGTAAACTCGAAGGTTTTCTTGCCGCCAAAATTCACGGCATCGGATGTCTCAAAGACCTCCGACGGCGGATAGGTCTTCCAGCCTTCGGTGTTGGTGAGGATGGGAGGCTCCATGGCACTGAAGTTTCCTTGGCCGGCGACAACGGATCTCAGCGTAACGGGCTCACCAGCGGCGACCGCATTTGGCGTCGCACTCGTGGTCAGCGTGAAGCGCCCGATCGCGCCGGAGAAGTCCGTAGGCTTGCCTTCGGTTGGTAGTGGTCGCACTTCAAGTTCCGTGGGTCGAGTTTCGAGCGCGACATCCTGACTTTGTGTAAACATTCCCGGCGGAATCAGCCCTTGAAATTGGCCTAAAAAGTCGTCTTGGCTAGGTTGTCCGGGCAACTGTAGCCGCGCATCCAGCGTCGCTACGGGGAGGGACAAGGTGCCGGTTTTGACTGCTGTGATTGCCGTCTTGAAAGTAAAAACCGTGTAGCCAACGCCATTAATGATTTGGTCGCGGCGTGCGCCTTGGGTGAACTTCTCGATCGTGAAGCCCTCGCCGGTGAAAGAGGGACGTTCGCCAATCTGACCGCCGATTCCGCTTTGAAAATAAAAGCGTAGTTCGGCCGGCACGACCTCGCCAACGAAGGCCGATGGTTTCGACAGAATGAGCTCACCAAAATATATCGGCTGACTTTCATCCACGCCACCCTGCGGACGCGGCACTGACGGCGCACTCTGGGGTAGAGATGGGGAGGAGGGAGTGCTGGCCATACCGGAGACGGTGAGCTGGATGGGGCTGGTCGCAAGCGTGCGGCCACGAATTCGGAGATCAAACGCAGGAATCGTAAAGACTCCCTCAAACTGCGGCACGACGAGGTAGGTCACTGTTGCGCTTGAGGACATCTGAAAGTTTTGCATTTGCACTTGGGAAGATTGCCCTGCGAAGTTGATACGGAGGCCGTTGACAGGGATGGTCGTCGGGGCCTCGATTCGATTGACTCCGAGCACCGTGACAGAAAACTGCACCGTCTCGCCTACCCGTGCCTGCGTCTTGGATAGGGCGACAGACACTTCTTGGGCGCAGAGTGAGCCAACACTCAATAGGGTAAAAACGATGGCTAAAAATCTCATACTTCTTGGTTACCAATCGCGCAGCACATCTTCGGTCGCCTGCTTCACGTTGACTTTTTCCTCCTCAGAACGCAAGGAGTTGAGCAAGGAGCGCGCTTGGGCGGCACTCATCTCGCCTTCCTTTGGTTCCGGCTCAGCACCTTCTTGGGATTCCTGAGCTTGCTGCGCTTTTTCTTCTTTTGGATCTTCGTCGTTGTTGGCCTTCACATCGCCTTGCTTCTTATCGCCAGGAGTCGGTGAAGGCGTTGCGGGCTCAGGCTCTCCATCCTTCTTTTGGTCGTTTTTCTCATCACCTTCGCCTGGCTTGTTGTCTTGCTCACTCTTGTCGCCATCCTTCGAATCTTTCTTCTCCTCCTCAGGCTTCTTCTCATCACTCTTGTCTTCGTCCTTCTTCTGATCTTCTCCACCACCCTGCTGGTCTTTCTGGGGATCTTTCTGCTCGTCTTTCTTGTCCTGATCTTTTTTCTGCTCGTCCTTCTTTTCTTGATCGTTCTTTTCTTGGTCTTTCTTGTCCTCCGGCTTATCCTCTTCGTCCTTTTTCTGCTCTTCTTTCTGTTGCTTGTCCAAGTCTTCGAGAAGCTTCTTCACAAGGTCGCGGTTTTCTTCGGCTTGTTTGTTCTTCGGATTGAGATCAAGGGCCGACGTGTAGTGCTCGAGGGCATTTGTCCAATCGGACTTTTTTGTGGCGGGATCCTTGGCGGCCTCTCCACGGCGGACGAGGGCATTGGCGAGGTTGTAGGAAGATTCTTCGCGAAGCTTAGGATCGTCGCTGAGCAGGGAACTTGTGAAAAGTCCTACCGCGCGGGGAAAGTCGCCCGCCTTGTAGGCAGCAGCTCCGGTATTGAACTGGAGTTCGCGCGACTCAGGATCCGCAGCAAGCTTTGTCTCAAAGGCTTCGCGCGCCTTGTCGTAATCTCCCGTGGCGTATTGCTGAAGGGGATCAGCATGCAGGGCGGGTAGGAGGCAAAGACAGACCACGGCCACGGCTGGGCGAGCGAAGCCTCCACGGCGGCGACGTTCACCAACAAGCAGCCATGCGACCAAGATCGCAGTAGCAAATCCCAGCGGCCATTGATAGCGCTCGATGGGTTGTCGGGAGGACATCATGCCCTTTTCGCTGACATCCATAGGCTCGATGCCTTTGTCGAAAATCTCACGAGCGACTTCCGGCCCGATGGGAGTGTAGAAGCCGCCAGTGGTCGAAGCGATCTCGCTCAGTCTTGCACTATCGAGCTTGGATTGCACGGGCTTGCCAGCGCTGTCTCGCACGAAATCCTGCCTGCCGTCGGGCGTGCGAATGGAAATGAGCGAGCCTTCTGGTGACCCGAGGCCGACTGTAAAAATGCGAATTCCTTGCTCGCCAGCTTTTTTTGCAGCGCTGATTCCATCGGCATCGAGTTCCTCGCCATCCGTAAGGATAATGAGGGCTCTCGAAGATCCCTCGGCCTTGCCGAAAGCTTTCTCGGCGATGGTAATGGCGGACGCGATGTTGGTGCCGCCTTTTGGAATAATGTTGGTATCCAACTCGGCGAGCGCATTAAGAATGGCCGTCTGATCCAGTGTCAGTGGCGCCTGCAGAAAGGCCGAGCCAGCAAAGGCCACAAGCCCCACCCGGTCACCCTTCACAAGGCTGAGAAAGTCTTGTGTGAGGAGCTTAGCGCGCGTGAGCCGATCGGGCGAGATGTCGCTAGCAAGCATGCTGCGCGACGTATCCACAGCGATAATGATGTCCCGGCCCTTCTGCTGGATTTCTTGCTCAGCGATCCCGTATTGCGGCTTCGCGAGGGCAAGAAAAGACAATGTGAGGACGGCCATAAGCAAGCCCGCCCGCAGGATCCGCCGAGCCACGCTCACCGATCCTGCAAGGTGCTCGCGAAGCCTCGGGGCCACGACTTTACCGACTAGCACGCAGCTTCGGTGGTGGCTCCAAACGAAGAGCGCGGCGATCAAGGGCAGGAACGCGAAGCCCCACAGCCACTCGGGTGCGCCAAAGGTTAGGGAAGTCGTCTCCATAGTGTTTGTGAAAGCAAGATTTCCGCGCCGAGTAGGCAGAGGCCAATCAGCAAAAAGATGGGGAAAATATCGCGATATTGGGCAATTTTTTGAACTTCGACTTTGGTTTTTTCGAGTTTATCAATCTCGCGAAAAATCCCCTCCAGTGACTTCGTATCCGTCGCGCGGAAGGCCTTGCCGTCCGTAATGTCGGAAATCTGCTGCAACACCTTGTCATCAAAATCCACTTCGACATTGCGATAGATCGTGCGGCCAAACGCGTCGGTGAACGGAAAGGGAGCCTCGCCTTTTGTGCCGGCGCCAACGGTGTAAACACGTATGCCAAGTGCCTTGGCTGCCTCCGCCGCCGTGAGGGGCATGACCTTGCCGGCGTTGTTGTC
>Ga0105045_10002528_pt1 | contig 15482 bp, 13 predicted proteins | sample MAT02_FD_78089 | JGI IMG/M metagenome (GOLD analysis project Ga0105045, IMG submission 78089) | Freshwater microbial communities from Lake Fryxell liftoff mats and glacier meltwater in Antarctica - MAT-02 (megahit assembly) | ecosystem: Environmental > Aquatic > Freshwater > Ice > Liftoff...
CGAAGCGTCTGCTCGGCCGCCTGCGCGTCGCCAGCACGCTGCTGCAGCTGACCGCGAATGGTGATGACCTCGCTGCGCAGCCGCGTGGCGCCGACCTCACCGAGCTCGGCCAGCGCGTCGTTGGTGGCGAGGATGCCCTGACGATAGCGGCCGGCGTCGTTGCGCGCCTTGGCGATGGCGAGCGCCCGCTCGGCCGCGGCGACGCTCTCGGCCGCGGGTCCGCCGGGCTCGTCCGCGAGCGCCGTGAACTCGCCACCCCGGGGATCGTCGCAGGTCGCGATGTCGGGCAGTGCATGGGCCGCCGCCGCCGCCCGCGTCACCAGCTGGGCGTCGACCACCTCGAGCTCGCCGAGCAACGCGTCGATGCGATCGCGTCGATCCTGCAGGCACCGCATGCGGGCGTCGAGGCGCTCGTCGGACTGCTCACCGCGCAGGTGGGTGGCCGCGCACGCGTCGACGAACGACGTCCGCCAGCGCTCGGTCGCCGTCGCGACCAGCGCCTCGACCTCGCCCCAGCGCAGCTCGGCGCGGGGCACACCGGTGGCAGCGAAGGCGTCGGCGATCGCGGCACGGCGTTCGTCCGACCACACGGCGTCGATGCCCTCGGCGCCGCGATCGCAGCGCCGCTGCGCCGGATCGAAGGCGTTGCCGATCGCGAACGATCCGGCGAGGGTCGCCGCCGCGAGTCCGGCCGCCAGCGCGTTGCGACGCGTCCGCGATTCGTCGCGTTCGAGGATGGTCAGCAGATCCGCCATCGATGCGTGGCGCTGCGCCGGATCGGCCGCGAGCCCGCGCAGCACCGCCTGGCGCAGCGCCCGCGGGATCCCCGATCGCCGCTCCGGAGCCTGCGCGTGACCCAGGGTCACCGCAGCCGCCAGCGCCGAGACCGTATCGCCCAGGAACGGCTTGTGCCCGAACAGGCCCTCGTACAGCGCCACGCAGAAGCTGAACTGATCCGATCGCGGACCCACGGCGCCACCACCCGCGGCCCCGCCCTGGAATTGCTCGGGCGCCATGTAGGCCGGCGTCCCGATGAAGCCCGCCGTGTGGGTGGTGCCATCACCGACGGTCGTCGACATCGCGAGCACGTCGTCCTCGGCACGGATCGGTCGTGCCAGGCCGAAGTCCATCACCAGCACCCGCCCGATCTCGGTGACACCCTCGGGCTCGGTGATCATCACGTTGTCGGGCTTGAAGTCGCGGTGGACCAGGCCCACCGCGTGGGCCGCGACGAGTCCGCGCGCTGCCGCGACATAGACCCGCAGCACCTCGCGCCACGTCCGCGGCGCCGCGGCCAGCCACGTCTTGATCGTGCAGCCATCGACGTACTCCATCGCGATGAACGTGCGCTCGTCGTGGAGCCCGACGTCGTGCACCGTCACCACGTTGGGATGGGTGAGGCGCGCCATCGCCTGGGCCTCACGCAGCATGCGATGGCGCCCCTGCGAGTCGAGCGATCGCTCGGCGGCGAGGACCTTCACCGCCACCCGCCGATCGAGCTGCGGATCGTAGGCGGCATAGACCACGCCCATGCCCCCCGTACCGACGCGTTGCAGGATCACGTAGCGCGCGAGGACGGTGCCGCGGGGCAGCTCGCGCTCGTCGTCGCTGGTGACTCGCCCCGCGCGGTCTTGGGTCGGACCGTCGTGGGGTACCAGCGTGTCATCGTCGGCGAGCCTGCGCGGGGTCGACATCGGCGCCGTCGCCGGCATGGTACCGGAACGGCGGGGACGCGGCGCCCGCCCCGAACACCGCGGCCCGACACTGGCCCCGACTGCGCCCGACACCGCGGTGGGATCGGCCCCATCGCCCGCAGCTGCGGAATCGGCGAGACTGCCGGCATGGTTGGTGGTGTGTCGTTGATCCAGCTCCTCGCGGCAGGTCCTGCCCTCGCCGCTGCTGCGCCCGCGACGCTGCCGATCGTCGGTGGATCCGAAGCCGCGATGTGCGAGTGGCCGTCGGCCGTTGCGATCCTCGAGGACGACGAGACACCCGTGATGTGCTCGGGATCGCTCATCGCCCCCGACATCGTGCTCACCGCGGCGCACTGCCTGAACCCCGAGCGACCGATCGTGGCGATCGGCTTCGGCGAGGCCGGCCAGGTGTTCGGCGAGCCCGCCTTCACCGTCGCACCCGACGAGTGCGTGGCCCACCCCGACTACACCGGCTTCGGCTACACCGACATCGCCTATTGTCGACTGTCCGAGCCGGTGACCGAGGTGCCGATCGTGCCGCTGCTCGCCGGTTGCGAGATCGACGTGCTGCAGCCCGGACAGACCGTGACGATCGTCGGCTTCGGCGCGACGTGGGGAACCTACGATCCGAAGACCGACGCGGTCTTGTCGATGGGGGTCGGCGCCAAGCGCTACACGACGCAGACCATCGACTTCGTCGACCCCGAGATCGTCGAGGTCAACATGCTCGGGCCCAACGGCTCGCAGTCGGCGTGTTTCGGCGACTCGGGCGGACCGGCGCTCGTCGAGCTCGACGACGGGACCTGGCGCGTCTTCGGTGCCGGCTCGCACCTCTACGATCCGGGCGGGCTGCCGGCGCCGATCGAGCCCGACAACATCTGCGGCGCGGGCGTGGCCTATGCGAACGCAAGCGCGGTGATCGACTGGCTCGAGTCGGACAGCGGCGTCGATCTGACCCCGTGCTGGGACGGCGACGAGTACGTCCTTGGCTGCGGCGGCCAGCCCATGACGCCCGGCGTCGCGTCGGGGACGTGGAAGACCAGCTGCGTCGGCGGTGAGCTCGGCGGTGGCGCGGCGGTCTGCGAGCCGGCGACGGGCGAGAGCGGCGGCGAGAGCTCGAGCAGCGGCGACTCGAGCAGTGAAGATTCAGGTGCCGACGATTCGAGCAGCGGTGTGGCCAGCGTCACAGCGACGGACGGCGACACCGCGGATGGCACCGATCCGACCGCCGGCGACGACACCGGCATCGGTGCGGAGAGCACCGAGGGCACGGGCGGTGCCGCCCAGGACGACGACGGTGGTGGATGCGGCTGTCGCAGCGGCGCCGATGATCGTGCCCTGCCGATCACAATGCTCGCCATTGGCGCGCTCGTGCGACGTCGGCAACGGCGCGCGCGCTGAATAGCGCTCGGGATCCCCCCGTCCGAAGCCCCCGCCGGTTGACCGCACGGCGATTCGCGCATGTCCGTCGACCCCCCGTCCGAGCGCACCGATGTCGAAACGGCGTCGTCGATTGCGCGACTGCTCCGCGGGCGCGGCCGCGACACCGAGGCCAACCGCGACACCGAGGACAGCCTCGACGAGCGCCTCGCACTGGCGTCGACGCGGCGCGCCTTGGGCAGCGAGATCGCGCCGATACGACTGGGCCGATTCGCGGTGACCCGTCGCCTCGGCCGCGGCGGTCAGGGCTGCGTGTACGAGGCCACGGACGAGCTCCTCGGCCGCCGCGTCGCCCTCAAGATCCCGCGCTATCGCCACGACGGCGCCCACGACGATCTCACCTTCGAGGCCCAGGCGCTCGCCGGCGTGCGTCACCCACACGTCGTGACGATCTTCGCGCTCGAGTGGTGCGAGGGTCGACCGGTGTTGGTGATGGAGCTGGTCGACGGCACGCCGCTGCTCGCGTGGGTCGCCGCCCAAAGGCCGCGGCTCGCCCGTGTGCTCGACGTCATCGCCCGCATCGGTGACGGGCTCGATGCGCTGCACGCCGCGGGTCTGGCCCATCGCGACGTGAAGCCAGCGAACATCCTCATGGACGCGGCCGGGCAGCCGCGGCTGGTGGATCTCGGGCTCGCCGCGTTCTGTGGCGCAGATGTGCGGGCCGGCGGCACGCCATCGTACGCCGCGCCCGAGCAGCTCGGCGGCGCCCCGGCGGATCCGGCCGCCGATCAGTTCGGGCTCGCGGCCACCTTGGGTGCGGTACTCGCGAGCGGCGATGTGATCGGCGCCGCGCCGCGCGCGTTCGCCCCGGCACTCGCGCGGGCACGCGCGCCGAGTCCAGCCGATCGCTTCGCCGACATCGGCGCGTTCGTGCGTGCGCTCGGCGCGGGGCGCAGGCGGCGGAGCGTCGCCATGATCGCGGCGCTCGTGGTCGGTGCCGGCGTCGTGATCACATCGACACAATGGGGGCCCGCGTGCCCCCGGGATCCCGAGGCGCTCGCGCGCACGCTCGGCGCCCAACGCAACCCGCTGCGCGATCACTTCGCGGCGATGCCGTCGGCCAGCGCCATCGAAGCCCACGACGTCGCGGTGCGCACGCTCGACGCATCGGCGCAGCGCTGGGCCGCTGCGGTGAATCAGGTCTGCGACGGCCCTGCCGGCGGGCGCTGGCAGGGGCCGCGCGCGCAGTGCCTCGACGACGGCGCGCATGCGTTCACCGCCACGGTGGCCGACCTCGCCACCCTCGACGTGCACACGGCCAGCGCCGCGCCGCAGCTCGCGGCCAGCCTCGCCAGCCCCGAGTCGTGCACGGGCGCTGCGCAGGGCGAAATGCCGCCAGTGGTCGATCGCGCCGAGGAGCTCGCGGTGCGTCGCGCGATCTCGGTGACCGCGCGGCGCTGTCGCTACGGCCTCACCGACGACTGCGCCGCCGACTACGACGCCCTCGCCGCCTCGGCGACCGCGCAGGGCATCGACCCCTGCGGCTGGCGGCCGAGCCTCGCCTTCGAGCGCGCCATCTCGGCGCAGCACGACGGCCACATCGACCGCGTGTTCGAGTCGCTCGACTCCGTGGTGATCGACGCCGAGCGCTGCGGTCGCGACGACATCAAGCTCGACGCCCAGCGCCTCCTCGCCGAGCAACTCGCACTGCACCGGGGCGATGGCGACGGTGCAGGGCTCCAGCTCCGTGCTGCCGCGGCCACACTCGAGCGCATGGGTCGCCCCACGTCCGAGGCCGTCGCGCTGCTGGCGAGCGAAGCGACCGCACGCCTCGCCCTCGGCGATCCGCACGGGGCGGCCGACAGCGCCGAGCGGGCCCTCGTGTTGCACACGGGGCTGCGCCAAGGTTCGCAGAGCGAGCGAGCGCAGCTGCTGGGTTTGCTCAGTGCGGCCGTGTACGAGCTCGGCGACGAGGCGCGGGCGATCGAGCTGCAGACAGAGGCGCTCGCGCTGCACGAGGAGCAGCTCGGTGCCAGCCACCCCGCGGTCGCCCATGATCTGGCGAACCTCGGCATCGGTCTCGGTCGGCGTGATCCAGGGCGCGCGCGCCAGCTCCTCGGTCGCGCTGTCGAGATCTTCGAGCAACACGTCGATGGTCACGCGCTGCCGCTGGCGATCACGCTCGCGCACACGTCGGATCACGACCTCGCGGCCGGCGACATCGACACGGCGCGCACCGCCAACGATCGCGCCCTCGCACTGTTCGCCGACGTCGACGCCGCCGAGAACTCGTTCGCCGCCGACGCCCTGCTCGTGCGTGCGCGCCTGCATCTGCACGATGGCGACATCGACGCGGCCCTCGCGACGGCCGAGCAGGCACGGACGATCCTCGAGCACACGCGCGGCAGCAGCGACGTCACCACCTTGGCCGCGTACCGCGACTTGGGCGACGTCCATGCCGCCCGCGACGACTCCGAGCTCGCGTCGCAGTGGCACTGCCGCGCCTACGACGGCTGCCTCGCGCACTACGGCGCTGCCCACCCGCTGCTCGCCGAGTTCGCCGAGGGATGCGACACGGCCATCGATCCCGAGACGTGATCACCATGGACCAGCCCGGCCCCCCCGATCCCGCACGCCGTGACGACGTCATCGCCGACTTCTTCGGCCTGCTGTGGAGGTTCTTCAACGCGCGTGCCGATGCCGACGTCGATGATCTGATCCAGCAGACGCTGGTCTGCTACTTCGAGTCGGCCGGCAAGGCCGGGCCCGTACGGCACCCGCGGGCATACGTGCTGCGGATCGCCCGCTCGGTGCTGTTCGATCACTACCGTCGGCGCGTCGCCTTCGATCCGATCACGCAGCGTCTCGTCGACGTCGCCTCTGGGCCCTCGTCGCGCCTGGCCCGAGCCCAGCAGGCGAGCCTGCTGCAGAGCGCCCTCGCCCACCTGCCGTATGCGCTGTTCGAGGTGATCGATCTGCACTACGTCGAGGGCCTGCGGGGGCCCGAGCTCTCCGCTGCACTCGGGGTGCCCGAGGGCACGGTGCGCAGTCGACTGCGGCGCGCCAAGGATCAGCTCCGCGTGGCGTACGCTCAGGAGACGCCGACCACGAGGCCGCGCCCCTGAGGCGCGTGAGTTCCTCCACACAGCCGCGAGTGATCGAATCGGCCGCGACCCCACCCTGCTGGGTGGATGACCGTCTCACTTCGATTTCTTCCCGCGACCGCACTGCTCTCCGTGCTGACCGCCCTCGCTTGCCGCGCGGAGCAGAGCGACCTGCAGCAGCACGCCGAGGCCTGCGAGAGCCTGTGCGCCGAAACCAACGCCCAGTGCTCGGGTGATCCCGCGTTCACGCCGACATGGCGGCTCGCGTGCGAGGTCTCGTGCACGCTCGACTTCGAGAGCGACGATGCGCCGCTGGACGCCTGCATCGAGGCCGCCGCCGACTGCACCGCCAAGGACGCCTGCATCGGCGGCTCACCGACACCGGGGACCGGCTTCACCGCCGGTGAGTCCAGCGCAGAGGGCGACGACGACACGGGCGTACCAGAGCCCGACGCCTCCAGCGGAACGCACAACACCAACTGCGGTACCGAGGACGACAGCGGCGGCGAGTCGACCGGACCCGGCATCATCGGCCACGCCTGTTGCGACATCTCCGGTGCCCCGTGCGAGGACCCGGCGGTACGGCAGTGCGCCTGCGATCACATGCCGAGCTGCTGCAACGCGTGGGACGAGTCGTGCGCCTCGGTCGCCGTCGCCAATGGCTGCATCGACGACGGCTGCTCGACCCTCGACGGGCAAGAGGAGTGGCAGTGCTCGTGCAGCACCACGGACGTGTACTGCCCCGACGAACCGTTCGTGTCCCAGATCATCTTTGGCACCGACGCCTGCGGCCTCACCCAGCCCGCTGCCATGGCGATCGCCGAAGACGCGTGCGAGCAGGGCGACGGCGAATGCATGATCGGCGCGGGCTCGTGCGAGTGCACGTGCGCGAGCTACGGTGACGTGTGTGGCCCGGCCGTGGGCGAGTGATCACGACTCGGCGTCGACGGGCCCGTCGTCTTCCTCGGTGACGCGGACGCTCTCGTAGACCCGCCGTATCCCCGGGACCTGGCGGATGGAATTGCACACGCACACGACGGTGCTGCGCGCCGCCGCCGTCCCCGACACCGTCGCCACGCCGCCGAAGACGTCGGCGCGCATCTGCCGGGCCTCGACGTTGCCGGCCGAGCGCACGGTCGCATCGACGGTGCCCTGCAGCTCGGCATCGGGGACCTCGGCGGTGCGGACGGTGACGCGATGGTCGACGACCCGGGCGATGCCCGGCACCGACTCGACGAGTCGCGCGGCGCGGCTGCGCTCCCACGCCGACTCGACCGTACCGCGCAGCACGGCTGTCACGCCGAGCACCCGCACCTCGATCGCGCCCGCGAGGACCGAGTCGGCGCGCAACCGGGCACGCAGCGCCTGCTCGAGGATCGCGTCGTCCCCGTGGTGCTCCCGGTCATCGGCATCGGCGTTCGGCCCACCCGGTCGATCGACGCCGCCGCCGAGCAGCTCGCGGACGAGTTGCGGCAGCAGCAACGATTCGGTCGGCCATTCGAGCACCGCCGTCGCGCCACCGCCGTAGAGCAGGCCGGCGCGCTCGTCGGGCAGCGCACCGCGTTCGAGCAGCAGCAGCACCGGGATCTCGTGGGTCCCGCGCGAGCCAGCGCCGCGCAGCTGGGCGAGGATTCGCTGCGGCGCGCCGGGATCCACACACAGGATCGCCGCGGTCGGCTTTCCGACCCGTCGCAGCGCGAGCTCGACGTCGTCGACGCCCACTACACGCGCACCGAGTTCTTCGAGCGCGACGACGACGCCCTCGCGCCGCGCGGGCTCGCCGACGAGGATGAGTTCGGCCCGGGGATCCGCGGAGGTCGCAGCAGGCCTCGCGGCGCGGGCGTCGTCGGTGGTCATGGTTGTCCTTGGCTCGAGGGGATCGGTCGCTTCGACGAAAGATGGGCGGAACGGCACCCGGAGGTCCCCGCCCGCCCATTCGATATCGGCCCGTGCCCGGCGCGGACCTCCGGGACCCCGCGAGGATGCGAGGCCGGTCCGGGGTCATCGCCGTGCGATCACAGCTTCGACATCATGTGGTCGAGGTCGCGCTCGACCTGGTCCTTCTGCTGGCCGTAGTGCTCGGTGATCTTGCCGACCAGCTTGTCGCGCTGGCCCTTGGCCTGCTCGAAGTCGTCATCCGTGAGCTTGCCCCACTTGATGCGCATCTCGCCCTTGAATTGATCCCACTTGCCGCCGATGGTGTCCCAGTTCATTGGAGTCTCTGCTTTCGTTTGGTTCGCGTTGTTTTGGGTTGATGTTCGGGTGACGACGACGTCGTCACGGCTAGTGGGTCTTGGCGCCCGCGGCCGGCGTCGCCCCGGCGGGCTTGGCATCGGCTCGGTCGACCACGATCTCGACACGACGGTTGTCGGCACGGCCCTCGGCGCTCTTGTTGTTGGCGATCGGCGCCGTCTCGCCCATGCCCACCGCGCGGACGGACGCGTCGTTCACGCCCCTCTCGACGAGGAAGCTGCGCACCGAGTCGGCGCGGCGCTGCGAGAGCTGCAGGTTGTGATCATCCTTGCCGCTCGAGTCGGTGTGACCCTTGACGGTGATGGTGTAGTCGTCGCCGTACTGCTTGAGCACGTCGGCGACCTGCTGCAGCTTCTCCTGGGCGATGGGGAGCAGCTTGTCGTCGTTGCTCTTGAACAGCACTGCACCGCTCAGCGTGATGGTCGTGCGCTGATCCTCCTGCTTGATCTGGGCCATGTCGGCCAAGCTCGTCAACGCCGCGGCGAGCTGACGCTCGAGGGCTGCGCGCTCGCTCTTGGCCTTCTCGAGATCCGCGCTCGTCGACGCCAGCGCGCCCTCGGTCTCGCTGAGTTGCGACTGCGCCGATGACTTCTGCTGCTCGAGGGTCTGGACGTACTCGCTCTGGGCGCTGGTCTTGGCCTCTTCGAGGACGAGCTGCTCGGCGAACGCATTGGCGTAGTCGGCCTTGCGCAGCGCGACGTAGGCGAGATCGGCCTCGCGGGAGGATCCGGGCTTCTCGTCGTGGGCACGCTCGGCGGCCGCGAGGGCCTTCTGGGCATCGTAGACCTCGGACTTGGCCAGCGTGCCGGCCTGCCCCTCGGCGGCGCGCTCGTAGGTCTGGCGGGCGGCGACGAGCTCCTTGGTGGGCGCATGCGAGCAGCCGACGGCGAGCGCCATCATGACGCCGAGCGAGGTGATGATCGTGTGATTCATGGTGTCTCCTGTGTGGTTCGATGGGTGGGCGGAAGGAAGGGCGCTCACTCGACGGCCGCTGCGTCGCCGGCGACCGCAGTGCCCTGTTCGGTTGCACGGCCACCGCCGGGCGTGCCGCCCCCCTCGCGGAGCTCGTCGACCTTCGCGCGCGCCTCATCGCTTTCCTCGCGCACCTTCTCGGTGCGGGCGAGCGCCAGTGCGAGGTTGGCATCTGCACTCGCGCGGTCGAGCATGCGCTGGGCTTCCTTCTCTTCGCCGCGCGCCATCAGACGCTGCGCGGTGTCCATCTGCTCGCGTGCGTACTTCAGATGGAGCTTGGCATCCGGATCCTCGGCGCTGAGCTCCTCGGTCGACGCGATGGCGGACTGGGTCTCCATCAGCTGCTGCTGCGGCAACATGCCGCTGGCGCAGGCCGAGAGACCGAGCACGACGGATGCGAGAATGGGCGTCGAGCGGATGTGGAATGACATGGGCAACCTCCTGGCCGGCCCTTTGTTCAATCCCCGTGCCATACGGCTGCATTGGGGTTTGCGGCGCCCACCGGGCGATGTCCGTGGCATGGCCGCACGAGCGGGCGGCATCGCCCGCGCGTTCGCGGTGCCGCGGCTCCCCACCGAGCACGCGGCGATCGCGACCGCGTGCGTTACACGCAGACCATCGACACGCACGCGAGCTGCGGATCGCAGGTGCCGCCCGTGGTGCACGGGCAACCCATCGTGCCGATCGGGCACGCCGGTCCGGCGTCGACACAGATCTGCGACAGGCACGTGAGGCCGAGCGCGCAGCTGTCGTCGGCCACACACGCGCAGCCCTCGGTGCCCCGCGGACAACCACCGGTGTCGCCGCTGTCATCGACGGTCGTATCGGCGGCCGTATCCGCGACGCTCGGATCGTCGGTGCTGCTGGCCGCGGTGCCACGGCCGCTCGTCGTCGCGTCCGTGCCCGCGCCGGTCTCGGTGCCCGTGGCAGTCGTCACCGGCGAAGAGGTCACGAAGGGATCCTCGGGCTCCACATCGCCGCAACCACCGAAGGCGCCGGCGACGAGGACAGCGGCGAGGATGCGACGACAAGGAGCGATCATTGCGGGCGAGTGTGTCGCGGATGCCGCCGGTGCGCCACCGTCCGCATCCAACCCCGTCTAGGAGCAACGCTGCCGGTGACCATCGACTCGATGCCGGCCCCATCGAGGCGGGTCGTGAACAGGGCGAACAGATCATCCATGGCGGAACAGAAACGCATCGCGCACGGCGAGCGCGAGCTCGGCCTCGGGCCACTCGGGATGCTCGGCGCGCAGCGCCGCGTGCTTGAGCGATCGCGCGGACGAGTAGATCCGCATCGCCGTCTGCAGCTTCTGCGCTCCCGTGAGCTTCGCGAGGAACTCGTCGGCCGGCGATGCCATTGGCCGTTCGAGGGTAGCACTCGAGCGCGGGGGGGGCCCAGGCCGGAGGCGCCGCGCCTCACCGGAGCGCGACGGGCTTCGCCGCGAAGACCTCGCCGGTCCGCGCGCTGGCGGTCCACAGCTGTACATCGCCGCCGACGTCCCCGTTCCGGCGTGCTGCTGCGCGCGTGGTGCAGTCTACGTGATCGACGATGTCGGCGCGTCACACCACCGGTGGTGATGTCGTCGCTGTCGGGTTCACTCGGTGCGCAACCACGTGCGCTCCGCAATTCCAGCAACACGCGATCCCCACCGACGCGTCGTCGATTGTGTCACGCCGCCACGTCGTGCAGCGCATACGCGTCGATGCTGCGAGCGAGACCACCCTCGATGCACGCGCGTGCGTGGGTCGATGTAGCACCGTGTCGCGCGCGCGTTCCAGATGTCACCGCGAACGTCGGCGCACACGCCGAATTCGCAGGCGGTGCTATTCCGTTCGTCTATGTTGCGCTCGGCTGGGGGTGGGTTTGCCACGCATCACCAACGGAGATCTGCGATGAAGAACGCGAATGTCGCTCCACATCAGTGTACGTTCCACATGCTCGGCGTATCGTGCGTCCTGGTGCTCGTCACAGCGCTCGGCGCCTGCGATGATGGTATGGACGGCGGTCGGCCGGCGGGCGCGTGGGACGGCGAGACGCCCGACGCCCAGCCCGATCCCGAGGACCTGCCGACGAGCACCATCTACGGTGGCGCCCCCGTGGGCAGCTGTGGCTGGCCCACGACGGTGTCCCTGGGCGGCTCGTGCACCGGCACGCTGGTCCACCCCGAGGTCGTGATCTACGCGGCCCACTGCGGCGACAACTACGGCTCGGTGCGCCTGGGCGAGCGCATATCCGGCGGCAGCGGGCGCACCGTTCAAACCGACTTCTGCGAGGTGTTCCCTGGCGGCGAGCCGGGCGAGGGCAACGACTTCGCGGTGTGCAGGCTCTCCGAGCCGGTGAACGACGTGCCGATCGTGCCCATCGCGATGGGCTGCGAAACCGACGAGATCGCTGCCGGCAAGGCTGTCACGCTGGTCGGCTTCGGCGAGGCGAACAACGGCCCCTACGGCATCAAGCGCGCGGTGAACACCACAATCAGCGGCATCACCGCCCAAGACGAGGTGTCGATCGGCGGCGGCGGCAAAGACACCTGTCAGGGTGACTCCGGCGGCCCGGTCTACATGCAACTCGACGATGGCAGCTGGCGCGTGTTCGGCATCACCTCGTACGGGGGAGCCTGCGGCGGCGGCGGCTACTACTCGCAGATGCACGAGGGCATCGATTGGTTCGAGAGCACCACGGGCATCGACATCACGCCGTGCCACGACGCCGACGGCACCTGGAATCCCACCGCGGCGTGCACCGAGTTCCCGGTGACCCCCCAAGTCGGCGCAGGCACCTGGGCGAACGGCTGCAGCGGCGGCCCCCTGTCGGGCCCGGCCGAGACCTGCGGCGAGGCCAATGGCGGCGGGGCCGACCAGAATCCCGTGCCCGAGCCCGAGGTGCCAGCGTGTCAGGGTTGCCAGAGCTACGCGGGTAGCCTCAGCGGCGCCAACGACAGCGATGTGCAGCCCAACGGCAACTACTACCAGGCGCCCGCGGGCACGCACATCGCGGCGCTCGACGGGCCCGCGGGCGTCGACTTCGATCTGTCCCTGTTCAAGTGGAGCGGCGGGCAGTGGGTGACCGTCGCGTCCGCGGCCACCGCGGCGCCCGATGAGTCGATCACGTATACGGGCACTGCGGGGTTTTACGCGTGGCAGGTGCGGTCGTACTCGGGTGCGGGGGCGTACACGCTGCAGCTCGATCTGCCGTAGGGCGACCATCGATGCGCGGGCCCGACCATCGCTGAGGCTGCTGCCGTCGCGCACGCAGACCTCGGTGCCGGCGACGAGCGCCACGCTCACGCGTCGCTCGATTCCCCCACCACCCCCAGCCCCTGCGCCGCGGCGACGCGTGCGAGCTTGTCGGGGTTTCTCACCATGTTGATGGCACAGATGCGCGCGCCGTCGGTCTCGAGCGTGATGACCGAGACGAGCATGTCGGCGACGACGATGAGGACCCCCGGGGCGCCGTTGACCTCGAGAAGGCGCGCCTCACCGCCGACCGGACCCATCTTCGCGGAGAGGCCGATCATCAGCCGCGCGACGTGGTCGACACCGACCACCGCCTTGCGCACCGCCGACACCTTACCGCCGTGGTCGGTCCGCGCGACGACGTCTTCGCTCAACACCGCGTGCATCGCCTCGAGATCGCCGGAACGACACGCCTGGGCGAACGCGAGGAGCAGGCGCGCGTGGACCTCGGGCGCGGGCTCGAATCTGGGCCGCCGCCGCTCGAGGTGTCGCTTGGCGCGGTGCACGAGCTGCCGCGACGCGGCGACCTCGATGCCGAGTGCCGCCGCGATCTCCTCGTGCGTATAGTCGAACACGCGCTGCAGCAAGAACGCGGCGCGCTCGCTCGGCGTCAGCGCCTCGAGCAACATCATGAACGCGAGCGACACCGAGGCCGGATCGATCTCGGCATCGGTGACGATCGGCTCGGGCATCCACGGTCCCACGTAGTGCTCGCGGCGATTGCGTGCGCTCTGCAGCGCGTTGATCGACAGCCGTGTCACCACGGTGGTGAGCAGCGCGGGCGCCGAGCGGATGCTCTCGGGATCGAGATCGGCGCAGCGCGTGAGCGCGTCCTGCACGACGTCCTCGGCCTCGGCCGCGCTTCCGAGCATGCGATACGCGAGCGCGACGAGGCGGGGTCGCTCGCGCGCGAATACCTCGCCTTGGGTCATCGGCCCACCGCCGCGGCGGGCAAGGCCGCGGTCACGCCGCGCGCCGAGCCCGATGCGCGCGCCTCCCGATCGATGATCCACACCGTGTAGCGACAGATCCTCTCCTTGGCCCATGCCGCTGCGCCGCCTCCGAGCCCCGCGCTGCGCAGTCGACCGTCGCCGTGGTGGAATTGCAGGACGCCGTCGTCGCGACCGAGGCTGATGCAGCGGCCGGCGTCCTTGGCCACGAAGCCGATCAACGCGTTGCCTCGGCGCTCGCGGGCGAGGTTGTCGGCGGCGCACGCCGCCATCGGTAGCGCCAGGCGACACGACATCAGCATCGGGGCGAGCGGGGCGTCGGGGATCGCGGCGTCGCCGATGCCGTAGATCTCGGGGTGCTCGGCACAGCGCAGTGTGGCGTCGACGAGCAGCCGGTTGGCCGCGTCCACCCGCAGGCCCGAGTCGCGCGCGAGCGACGGCGCACGAAAGCCCGGCGTCCACACGCACACGTCGAACGCGAGCGACTCGTCCGCACCGCACAATCGGTCCTGCTCCACGCGTCGCACGTCGAAGTGCTCGCGCACCTGCACGCCGAGCCGCGCCAGCGCCCCCCGCACCCGCGCTAGGCCCCGCGCACCGAGCAGCCCCGGCCCCAGCACGCCGCGGGTGACGAGCATGAATCGCAGCGCGGACCACGATTCCGCGAGCTCGGTCACCGTCTCGATGCCGGTCAGGCCGCCGCCGACCACGAGCACCGTCGCGCAAGTGGGCAGCGATGCGAGCCGCCGCGCGAGCGTGCGCGCGCCGACCTCGTCACCCACGCGATCACAGTGGTCCGCGGCGCCGGGCGTGCGGAGATCGGTCGACGATCCGAGCGCGAGCACCAGCCGATCGTAACGCAGCAAGCCCGCATCGGTCTCGACCACGCGACGCTCGGCGTCGATGCGGAGCGCACGCGCGCGCCGGAACCCGATGCCGGCTTCGCGGCACAGCGCAGCCAGCGGCCGCGCCGGCAAGTTCTGGCCCGCGGCCACCTGGTGCAGCCGCACGCGCTCACATTGGGTTTCCCGCGGATCGACCACGATGATCGTCGCCTGCGGCTCACGCCAGCCGAGCCGCATCGCGCACCGCAGACCGGCATAGCCGGCGCCCAGGACCAGGAGTTCACGTGTCGCGGTCATTCTCGAAGGCCCTCTGAGCCTGATGACAAGGCAGCTCGACCGGGCGTGACAGCGGCGTGGTTGTTGCTGCAGGCGACCTGCTGCAGCGGGAACGGCGGAGATCGGCCTGGTTGGGGCCCAGCGGGCCGATGCCGCGCGCCACGGCCGTCGATCAGTTCGGCGCGACGAAGTTGTCGCACGCCAGCGCGATCACATCGGTCGCCTGCGCGAATGTCGGCCCGAAGTCGGGTTGGCAGACCCCGCCGACGAAGCCGGTCTCCTCGAACAGTTGGGTGAACTCCTTGATGAGCTGACCGTCGCTGTACTGGTCGATCGGCACGCAGAGCGAGGGGCTCTCCTCGGGCGCGCTGTTGTAGTTGATGAGCGACATGACGACTGCGTTCTGCGGGATGCCGTCCTTCGCCTCGACGACTGCGTCGTACCAGATCTGCGGATCGCCGACCGAGAAGCCGCCGAATCCCTCGGGGTCGCCAGGGCCGTCCCACTCGTCGGTGATGATGACGACGACGAGCAACGCGTCGTCGCGGAGGAAGCCCTCGTTGCACCCGCCCGGCTCCTGCGCGGGTTCGCTGATCGCGTTCATCATCGCCTCGAGCGGCTTCTCGAAGCCATCGCCGAACGTGCCGAGCTGGGCGGCACACGCGAACGACGTGTCGAGGTCGTCCTGCTCGGTCATGAAGTTGTAGCCCTCCGCATAGGGGCCACACACCGCATTGCTCGAATCGATGCCGCCGACCGTCGAGATCAC
>Ga0105045_10002529_pt1 | contig 15481 bp, 27 predicted proteins | sample MAT02_FD_78089 | JGI IMG/M metagenome (GOLD analysis project Ga0105045, IMG submission 78089) | Freshwater microbial communities from Lake Fryxell liftoff mats and glacier meltwater in Antarctica - MAT-02 (megahit assembly) | ecosystem: Environmental > Aquatic > Freshwater > Ice > Liftoff...
ATTTAATAAATTAGAAATTTTACTGTTTTCTACCGTTTTGCGTGAGGGATTGAAGTGGAGCTCTTTTTGAGAAAAATGGAACATTTTTCTCAAAAAAGCGGGAACGGAAAGCCCGACCTTGTTGCTTGACATTCGTTGTAACTGGAAATAACTGTTGTGCAACAAGGGCACGCCCAAATAAAAAAAACCCTTTTGAAGAAAAAATCTCCAAAAGGGTTTAGATGTTATAACATCCCGAAGCTTCGAGACAGCACGACATGCATTATTTTATTTCTGTTTGAACGCTTTTACACCCGGAAAATATGCTGTATTTCCTAATTCCTCTTCAATGCGAAGTAGCTGATTGTACTTTGCCATTCGGTCTGAACGAGAAGCCGAACCTGTTTTAATTTGTCCGCAATTTAACGCAACGGCTAAATCGGCAATTGTATTGTCTTCTGTTTCGCCAGAGCGATGTGACATCACGGAAGTATAACCCGCATTGTGAGCCATATTTACAGCTGCAATGGTTTCGGTTAAGGTTCCGATTTGATTTACTTTTATTAAAATAGAGTTTGCAATTCCTTTATCGATTCCTTTTTTGAGGCGTTCTACATTGGTTACAAATAAATCATCGCCCACTAATTGAACTTTATCGCCAATTAAATCGGTTAAATATTTCCAACCATCCCAGTCGTTTTCATCCATTCCATCTTCAATCGAAATAATTGGATATTTTTTAGACAATTCAGCTAAATATTCAGCTTGCTCGGCAGAAGATCGAATTTTTCCTGTTTCTCCTTCAAATTTTTTATAATCGTATTTACCATCTACAAAAAATTCGGCAGCGGCACAATCTAAGGCAATCATTACTTCGTCTCCGAATTTATAACCTGCTTTTTCTACTGCTATTTTGATAGATTCAATAGCATCTTCCGTTCCGCCAGCTAAATTTGGTGCAAAACCACCTTCGTCACCAACGGCTGTGCTCAACCCTCTATCGTGTAATTCTTTTTTTAAATGGTGAAAAATCTCTGTTCCCATTTGCATTGCATGTGTAAAACTAGTCGCTTTCACTGGCATAATCATAAATTCCTGAAAAGCAATTGGGGCATCAGAATGCGAACCTCCATTGATGATATTCATCATTGGAACAGGCAATGTGTTAGCAGAAACGCCGCCAACATAGCGGTATAACGGCATTCCAAGTTCATTAGCAGCGGCTTTAGCAACAGCAAGAGAAACGCCCAAAATTGCATTTGCACCAAGATTTGATTTGTTTGGTGTTCCATCCAATTCAATCATGGTTTGGTCAATTTGATTTTGTTCAAAAACCGACGTTCCCACAATTTCATCAGCAATTATCGTATTGACATTTTCAACTGCTTTCAAAACGCCTTTACCCATATATACTTTTCCGCCATCGCGAAGTTCAACTGCTTCGTGTTCGCCAGTTGATGCACCAGAAGGAACGGCTGCTCTTCCTAAAATTCCGTTTTCTGTTACAACATCCACCTCAATAGTTGGATTTCCTCTTGAATCAAAGATTTGTCTAGCGTGTACTTTAATAATTATACTCATGATACTGTTTATTTATTATTTTTTGGTTGCTTTTTTTGAATGATACACAAATTTAACGATTCTAGTTTTGATTTTGATAAATTTTACTCAAAGTTATAAACGCAATCGATTTAGTTAGATTAACGCAAAATGAGCAGAAATCGAACTATTGTGTTCTATTTCTACTCATTGTGTTACCCGTTTTTAATATTATTGATAAACTCATCAAAAAGATAGGACGAATCATGCGGTCCGGGACTTGCTTCAGGATGATATTGTACCGAAAAACAATTTTTGCTAGTCATTCGCATTCCGGCTACAGTTCCGTCGTTAAGGTGAACATGCGTAATTTCTAACGCTGGATTTTTTTCCAATTCTTCTCGAACAACAGCAAAACCGTGATTTTGAGAAGTAATTTCTCCCTTTCCAGTGATTAAATTCTTAACCGGATGATTAATTCCGCGATGGCCATTGAACATTTTATAGGTTGAAATACCGTTCGCCAATCCAATTATTTGGTGACCAAGACAAATTCCGAATAACGGTTTATTCTGATTGATAATTTCTTGCGTTACTTCGATAGCACTCGTCAATGGTTCTGGATCACCAGGACCGTTAGACAGAAAATAACCGTCGGGCTGAAAGCTGGTTAATTCTTTAAAAGTAGCATTGTATGGAAATACTTTAACGTAACAATCTCTTTTGATAAGATTTCGTAAAATGTTCTTTTTAATTCCTAAATCCAAGGCAGCAATTTTGTACGTTGCTGTCGGATCACCTGCAAAATAGGGTTCTTTAGTTGAAACTTGAGAGGCGAGTTCTAATCCTTTCATGTCTGGCACTTCTGCAAGTTTTGCTTTTAAGATATCGATTGGCGTTCCATCGGTACAAATTAATGCATTTTGTGCTCCGTTATCACGAATATAGCTTACTAAAGCTCGCGTATCTACGTCGGAAATTGCAATAAGATTTTGAGCTTGAAAGTAATCGAACAAACTGCCCGAAGCATCTGGTCTGGAATAATTATAACTAAAGTTTTTACAAACTAGTCCAGCAATTTTAATTGAATCTGATTCCACTTCTTGGGCATGCACACCATAATTTCCGATGTGCGCATTGGTTGCCACCATAATTTGCCCGAAGTAGGAAGGATCGGTAAAAATTTCTTGATAACCAGTCATTCCGGTATTAAAGCAAACTTCACCATACGTGATTCCATCGATACCGATTGATTTTCCATGAAAGATTGTACCGTCAGCAAGCAGAAGAAGAGCGGGTTTTCGTGTTGTATATTTCATTGTGTGTTGTTGTGTTGCAAATTTATTTAAAATCTGAAGAAAAACTTTAGTTTAATTGAAAAAAATAAAGTGTAGCGATTTTAACCTATAAAAAAAAGGATAAACGTGAAGCTTATCCTTTTTATAATTTGTTTTAAAACAGCATTTATTCTGATTTCTCAGTGTTTTCGTCTGCGGCTGGGGCTTCGGGAGCGGCTACTTCTGGAGAGGCTGCATCTGGAGCAGTAGTTTCAGCTTTTTTAGCTTTACCACCACGACGACTTTTAGCTTTTTTCTCTTCTTTTTTACCACCGTTATAAATTTCATTGAAATCTACTAATTCGATCATCGCCATATCAGCGTTATCTCCTAGACGGTTTCCTAATTTAATAATACGGGTATAACCACCTGGACGGTCACCTACTTTTGCAGATACATCTCTAAAAAGTTCTGTAACGGCATATTTATTTCTTAGGTAAGCAAAAACGACACGTCTATTGTGGGTAGTATCGTCTTTTGATTTTGTAACTAATGGTTCAACAAATTGTTTTAAAGCTTTTGCTTTTGCCACTGTAGTGTTGATTCGCTTGTGCTCTATCAAAGAACAAGCCATGTTAGCCAACATCGATTTTCTGTGTCCTTGTTGTCTACTTAAATGATTTACTTTTTTTCCGTGTCTCATTGCTATCTTTCCTTTAATTTCAATTTAATGAAATTAGATTATTCTTTATCTAGTTTATATTTTGACAAATCCATTCCAAAATTTAAGTTTTTAATTGCCACAAGCTCATCAAGCTCGGTCAACGATTTCTTACCAAAATTACGGAATTTCATCAAGTCATTTTTATTGAATGATACTAAATCACCTAAAGTATCAACCTCAGCTGCTTTCAAGCAATTTAACGCTCTTACAGAAAGATCCATGTCAACAAGCTTAGTTTTAAGCAATTGTCTCATGTGTAATGATTCTTCATCATACGATTCTGTTTGTGCAATTTCGTCAGCTTCTAATGTAATTCGCTCATCGGAGAATAACATAAAGTGGTGAATTAGAACTTTTGCAGCTTCTGTTAAAGCATCTTTCGGATTGATAGAGCCATCGGTTTTTATTTCAAAAACTAATTTTTCGTAATCTGTTTTTTGCTCTACACGAAAATTTTCGATTGCATATTTCACATTCTTAATAGGTGTAAAAATAGAATCGGTAAAAATTGTACCAATAGCTGCGTTTTGTTTTTTGTTTTCTTCTGCTGGAACATAACCTCTACCTTTTTCAATAGTTAATTCCATATTAAGGTTAACTTTTGCATCTAGGTTGCAGATTACTAATTCAGGATTTAAAACTTGAAAACCAGAGATGAATTTTTGAAAATCACCTGCAGTTATTTGTTCTTTTCCGGAAAGCGAAATGGTAACCGTTTCATTATCAACGTCTTCAATTTGACGTTTAAATCGAACTTGTTTTAAGTTCAAGATAATTTCGGTTACATCCTCTACTACGCCAGAGATGGTAGAAAACTCATGGTCTACACCTTCAATACGTACAGATGTAATTGCATATCCTTCAAGAGCGGATAACAAAACTCTTCTAAGTGCATTACCAACGGTCAATCCGTAACCAGGTTCTAAAGGTCTGAATTCAAACTTACCTTCAAAATCGTTAGAATCGATCATGATAACTTTATCGGGCTTCTGAAAATTAAATATTGCCATAATTACGACTACTGTCAATTATTATTTGTTGTATAACTCAACGATTAGTTGTTCTTTAATGTTTTCTGGGATTTGTAAACGTTGTGGAACGGTTACAAAAGTACCTTCTTTGGTATCATTATTCCAAGTAATCCATTCGTATACTCTACTAGCGTTTGCTAAAGAACTATTGATAGCTTCAACAGATTTTGATTTTTCACGAACGGCTACTTTATCGCCTGGTTTTAAGTGGTATGAAGGAACATTTACGATTTCTCCATTTACAGTAATGTGACGATGTCCTACAATTTGACGAGCAGCTCTTCGCGAAGGTGCAACTCCCATTCTGTAAACCACGTTATCTAAACGAGCTTCACATAATTGTAAAATAATTTCACCTGTTACCCCAGAGGCTGCAGCTGCTTTTTTGTATAAATTTCTGAATTGTTTTTCAAGAATTCCGTACGTGTACTTCGCTTTTTGCTTTTCCATTAACTGAACTGCATATTCAGATTTTTTTCCTCTTCTTTTGGACATACCATGTTGTCCTGGAGGATAATTTCTTTTTTCGAAGGCTTTGTCTTCTCCGAATATAGCTTCGCCAAACTTACGAGCTATTTTAGTTTGTGGACCAGTATATCTTGCCATTTTAAATTGTTTTGAGATAGTGCTTATGAATTCAGGTCAAATCCTTCGATAATCAGTTTCTATCTACGTTATACTTAATTAAATAAAAAATAAGCTTATCCCGAGAAATCGGGATAGGCTTTATTAAACTCTTCTTCTTTTTGGAGGTCTACATCCGTTGTGTGGCATTGGAGTAACGTCGATAATTTCAGTTACTTCAATTCCGCTGTTATGAATAGAACGAATGGCAGACTCACGTCCGTTTCCTGGTCCTTTTACATACACTTTAACTTTCTTTAAACCTGCTTCTAGTGCTACTTTTGAACAATCTTCTGCGGCCATTTGAGCTGCATAAGGTGTGTTCTTTTTAGATCCTCTAAAACCCATTTTACCGGCAGATGACCATGAAATCACTTCTCCTTTTTTATTGGTAAGAGAAATAATAATATTGTTAAAAGTCGCACTAACATGAGCTTCGCCCGTTGATTCAACGATAACTTTACGTTTTTTTGTTGTTGCCTTAGCCATATTATTATTTATTATTTAGTTGCTTTTTTCTTGTTAGCAACAGTTTTTCTTTTACCTTTTCTAGTTCTAGAATTGTTTTTCGTTCTTTGTCCTCTTAATGGAAGACCTGATCTATGACGAATTCCTCTGTAACAACCAATGTCCATTAATCGTTTGATGTGAAGTGAAACTTCTGAACGAAGTTCTCCTTCAATCTTGTAATAAGAAACGGCATCCCGGATTGCTCCGATCTCGTCATCATTCCATTCTTGAACTTTTTTGTCTTGACTAACTTGAGCTTTTTCTAAAATCTCAATAGCTCTGCTTTTTCCGACACCGAAAATATAGGTTAAAGCAATAACTCCTCTTTTGTTTTTAGGTATATCTACCCCTGCGATTCTTGCCATAATTATCCTTGTCTTTGTTTAAATCTAGGATTCTTTTTGTTAATAACGTACAATCTGCCTTTTCTGCGAACGATCACGCATTCGGCACTTCTCTTCTTTACTGATGCTCTTACTTTCATTTTGAATAGCTTTAATATCTATAAGTAATTCTTGCTTTTGTTAAGTCGTATGGGCTCATTTCCAATTTCACTTTATCACCAGGTAATAACTTGATATAATGCATTCGCATTTTTCCAGAAATATGAGCGATAACCACATGACCATTTTCTAATTCTACGCGGAACATTGCATTTGATAATGCTTCAATTATTGATCCGTCTTGTTCTATTGCTGATTGTTTTGCCATAAAAAACTAAGCTACTGCTTTTCTATTTTTACCACTTTTCATCAAACCATCATAATGTCTATTCAACAAATATGAATTGATTTGTTGCATCGTGTCAATTGCCACCCCTACCATAATTAGCAGCGAAGTTCCTCCAAAGAACATTCCCCAATTCTGTTGAACGCCCATCAAGTTAACCACTACTGCAGGAAAAACAGCAATAAGAGCTAAAAATATGGAACCTGGTAAGGTTACTAAGGACATTACTTTATCTAAAAAGTCAGATGTTTCTATACCTGGTCTAATGCCCGGAATAAATCCACCACTACGTTTTAAATCATCAGCCATTTTGTTTGTTGGTACGGTAATCGCCGTATAAAAATACGTAAATACGATAATCAATAAAGCGAAAACTAGATTATACCAAAATCCAAACATATCACTAAATGCACCCGTTACAGATTGAGCCGTTTCCGTTTTGGAAAGACCTGCCACTGCTGCTGGAATGAACATGATTGCTTGAGCAAAGATAATTGGCATTACACCCGAAGCGTTTAACTTCAACGGAATGAATTGTCTATTACCGCCCATCATATCTTGTTCAAAATCTCCACCTGCAGTCCTTCTTGCATATTGAACCGGTATTTTTCGTACAGCCATTACTAATAAGATACTTGCGATGATTACTAATAACCAGAGTATAACTTCAAAAACTAGTAATACTAATCCACCGTTATCTTGTGTCACTGTCGAAACAAATTCTTGTATAAATGCCTCAGGTAATCTAGCAATAATTCCGACCATAATTAAAAGAGAAATACCATTTCCGATACCTTTATCGGTAATTTTTTCTCCTAGCCACATGGCAAAAATAGTACCCGTTACTAAGATTACTACTGCTGAAAACAAGAATGAAAACGAGTTAAATCCTAATAAAAATGCTTCAGATGGTAATGTTCTATACAAGTTATAAATGTAACCTGGACCTTGAACTAAAGTGATTGCTATGGTTAACCAACGTGTAATTTGATTAATTTTTTTCCGCCCACTCTCGCCATCTTTTTGCAGTTTTTGAAGGTACGGAACCGCAATTCCCATTAGTTGTACCACAATAGAGGCAGAAATGTACGGCATAATGCCCAGGGCAAATACCGAAGCCTGTGAGAAAGCTCCTCCAGTAAACATATCTAGGATTGAACCAATCCCTTGATCTGTTTGAGAAGCTAAACCATCTAATTGCGTAGCATCGATACCTGGTAAAGTAACTTGTGCTCCAAAACGATATACTAAAAGTAAACCTAAAGTAACTAAAATTCTATTTTTTAGTTCTTCTATTTTCCAAACGTTTGTGAGTGCTTCAAAAAATTTCTTCATACAGTTAGTTCATTATAAAGTTACGGCTTCTCCACCTGCAGCTTCGATAGCAGCTTTTGCTGTCGCTGTAAATTTGTGAGCTGTTACTTTCAATTTGGCTTTTAATTCACCTCTTCCTAAAATTTTTACCAATTCGTTTTTAGTTGCTAGACGAGTATCTATAAATACTGAAAAATCAACAGTATCAGTTACTATGCCGTTATCAACTAAAGTCTGCAAAGAATCAAGATTTACACCTTGATAATCCACTCTATTGATGTTTTTGAATCCAAACTTAGGCACACGTCTTTGAAGCGGCATTTGCCCTCCTTCAAAACCAATCTTTTTTGAATAACCAGAACGTGATTTTGCTCCTTTGTGTCCACGTGATGCAGTACCACCTTTTCCAGAACCTTCTCCTCTTCCTAATCGTTTGTTTTGATTGTGTGTTGACCCTTCAGCTGGTTGTAAGTTACTTAAATTCATTTTGAATATTATTATTTAATTTCTTCTACAGAAACTAAGTGTTTAACTTTGTTTACCATTCCAAGGATAGCAGGTGAGTTATCATGCTCTGCAACTTGTCCTAATCTTTTAAGACCCAAAGAAACTAATGTTCTCTTTTGTGTTTGAGGACAGTTAATTTGACTTCTTACTTGTTTTACTAAAATCTTTGCCATAATTTCCTTGAATATTAACCTTTAAATACTTTATCTAAAGAAATTCCTCTTTGTTTAGCGACTGTATATGCACTTCTCATTTGAAGTAATGCATCGAACGTTGCTTTTACCACGTTATGTGGATTAGAAGAACCTTGAGATTTTGATAATACATCGTGGATACCTACTGATTCAAGAACTGAACGAACAGCACCACCAGCAATTACTCCCGTACCGTGCGACGCAGGCATTAAGAATACACGTGCACCACCAAATTTACCTTTTTGTTCGTGAGGAACAGACTGACCACTTAAAGGAATTCTAACTAAGTTTTTCTTAGCATCTTCTACTGCTTTTGCAATAGCTTCAGAAACATCTTTAGATTTTCCTAGACCGTGACCCACTACTCCGTTTTCATCACCTACCACAACAATGGCAGAGAAACCAAATGCTCTACCACCTTTTGTTACTTTGGTAACACGATTTACACTTACCAAACGATCTTTTAATTCAAGACCACTAGGTTTTACTAACTCTACATTTTTGTATTGACTATACATAATTTCTTAGAATTTAAGTCCGGCAGCTCTCGCTCCTTCTGCTAATGATTTAATACGACCGTGGTATAAGTATCCTCCTCTATCGAAAGTTACCGTTTCAATACCAGCTTTCAGTGCTTTTTCAGCAACTAATTTACCTACTGCATTGGCAACTTCAATGTTGGTTCCTTTTGCATCTACTCCTTTATCTCTAGAGGAAGCTGCTAAAAGAGTTACTCCATTCAAGTCATCTACTAATTGTGCGTAGATTTCTTTGTTACTTCTGAATACAGAAAGTCTTGGTCTTGCAGCACTTCCGCTTACAATCTTTCTAATTCTATACTTAATTCTCTGTCTTCTATCAGATTTTGTTAATGACATAATCTTAAAATTTTAAGCTGATTTACCTGCTTTTCTTCTTAATACTTCACCTACGAATTTAACCCCTTTTCCTTTGTAAGGTTCTGGTTTACGGAAACCTCTAATTTTAGCGGCTACTTGACCTAAAAGTTGTCTATCGTGAGAGGTTAGTTTAATGATTGGGTTTTTTCCTTTTTCTGAAACTGTTTCTAAAATTACTTCTGGAGCAATATCTAAAACGATGTTGTGCGAAAATCCTAAAGCCAAATCTAATTTTTGACCTTGGTTGGAAGCTCTGTAACCCACACCTACTAACTCTAATTGTTTTGTAAAACCAGTTGATACACCATTAACCATGTTACTGATTAATGCTCTGTATAAACCATGTTTAGCTCTGTGATCTTTGTGGTCAGAAGAACGTTCTACTAACACTTGACCGTCTTCAACTTTCACTGTCACGTCCGAAAACTCTTGTGTTAGTTGACCTAATTTTCCTTTTACTGTGATTATGCCATCGTTAACTTCTAACGTTACACCTGCAGGAATCACAACTGGATTTTTACCTATTCTTGACATCGTTTAGTGTTTTTTTTATTAGTATACGTAGCAAATTACTTCTCCACCTACATTCAATTGTTTTGCTTGTTTTCCAGTCATAAGACCTTTTGAAGTTGAAACAATTGCGATACCTAATCCGTTAAGGATTCTTGGTAAATTTGTAGAACCCGCATATTTACGTAAACCTGGTTTACTAATTCTTTGAATATCTCTAATGACAGGCTCTTTCGTAACTTTGTCATATTTAAGTGCAATCTTGATAGTTCCTTGAACGGAAGTATCATCAAACTTGTAACTTAAAATATACCCTTGATCAAATAAAATCTTTGTGATTTCTTTTTTAAGATTAGAAGCAGGGATTTCAACCACCTTGTGATTTGCAGCCACTGCATTTCTAACTCTTGTTAGATAATCGGCAATAGGATCTGTATACATATGTATAAATTTGCGGTAACGGTTTTCAACAAAAACTCTTTCTATTGAACCTGAAACCAGTTAAAATTTGTTTTTTACCAACTTGCTTTTCTAACACCTGGAATTAATCCTTGGTTAGCCATTTCACGGAAGGTAACCCGAGAGAGACCGAATTGTCTCATGTATCCTCTTGGTCTACCGGTTAATTTACAACGGTTGTGTAAACGAACTGGTGAAGCATTCCGCGGTAATTTTTGTAAGCCTTCATAATCTCCAGCTTCTAATAAAGCTTTCCTTTTTTCAGCATACTTTTCTACCACTTTTTGTCTTTTTACCTCACGGGCTTTCATTGATTCTTTAGCCATAACTTAATTCTTTTTAAAAGGTAAACCTAATTCTGATAATAATGATTGTGCTTCTTTATCGGTTTTGGCATTTGTTACAAACGTAATGTCCATACCAGAGATTTTGTTCACTTTATCAATATCAATTTCAGGGAAAATAATTTGTTCTAAAACGCCAAGGTTATAATTACCTCTTCCGTCAAAACCAGTTGCCTTAATTCCGCCAAAATCTCTAACTCGAGGCAATGAAGATGTAATCAATCTATCTAAAAATTCATACATTCTCTCGCCACGCAAAGTTACTTTAGCACCAATTGGCATTCCTTTTCTTAATTTAAAGGCAGCAACGTCTTTTTTCGAAATCGTTGCTAAGGCTTTTTGACCGGTGATTTTTGTTAATTCGTCTACTGCATAATCCACCAATTTCTTGTCTGATACAGCAGCTCCGACACCACGGCTTAATACAATTTTTTCCAATTTTGGAACTTGCATTACATTTTTGTAGCCGAACTCTTCTTTCAAAGCAGGAATTACTCTGCTTCTATATTCTTCTTTTAGTCTAGGGATATAAGCCATTACTATAGTACTTGATTAGATTTTTTTGAAAATCTTACTTTCTTATCTCCTTCAGTCTTGTAACCAACTTTTGTAGCAGTTTTCGACTTTGGATCGATTAAGGCTAAGTTAGATATTTGAATTGGAGCTTCTTTCTTTACGATTCCTCCTTGAGGGCTTTTTGCACTTGGTTTTGTGTGAACAGAAACCATGTTAGTACCTTCAACAATCGCTTTGTTTGCATCAATAAAAACACGTAATACTTTACCTTCGGTACCTTTGTGGTCTCCTGCGATAACTTTTACAATGTCTCCTGATTTAATTTTTAATTTTGCCATCATCTATCGATTTAAAGCACCTCTGGTGCTAATGATACAATTTTCATGAATTGTTTTTCACGAAGTTCTCTTGCTACGGGACCAAAAACACGAGTTCCTCTCATTTCTCCAGCAGCATTCAACAAAACGCAAGCGTTATCGTCAAATCTGATGTAAGAACCATCGGCTCTTCTCACTTCTTTTTTGGTTCGTACAACAACTGCAGTTGATACCGCTCCTTTTTTAACGTTTCCGTTAGGAGTTGCATCTTTTATTGATACTACAATTTTATCTCCAACAGAGGCATAACGACGTTTCGTTCCCCCTAACACACGAATAGTCAAAACTTCTTTTGCTCCTGTGTTATCTGCTACTTTTAATCTAGATTCTTGTTGTACCATAATTACTTAGCTCTTTCAATGATTTCAACTAATCTCCAACATTTTGTTTTACTTAAAGGTCGTGTTTCCATGATCTTAACTGTATCGCCAATGTTGCAATCGTTTGTTTCGTCGTGTGCATGATATTTTTTTGTCTTTAACACGAACTTACCGTATAATGGGTGTTTTACTCTTCTTGTTTCAGAAACAACTATGGATTTCACCATTTTGTTGCTAGTAACAACACCAATTCTCTCTTTTCTTAAATTTCTTTTTTCCATCTTTCAGCAGTGTACAATTATTGTAACTCTCTTTTACTTAGCTCAGTTATTAATCTCGCAATGGCTCTTCGCATTGCTCTAATTTGCAATGGGTTTTGGATTGGCGATATTGTATGAGTCGTTTTTAGGTCGGCATACGTTTTTCTTGACTGACTAAGTTTTTCTTGTAACTCAGCTGCAGATAGACTTATAATTTCTGATTGTTTCATAATAAATAGGATTATGCTTCGAAATCTCTAGCAACAACAAACTTAGTTTTAACAGGAAGCTTTTGAGCTGCTAAGCGTAATGCTTCTTTTGCAACGGCTAAAGGTACTCCTCCTACTTCAAACATAATTTTTCCGGGTTTAACAACAGCAGCCCAATACTCAACTGCACCTTTACCTTTACCCATACGTACCTCAAGAGGTTTCTTAGTTATAGGTTTATCTGGAAATACATTAATCCATAATTGTCCTTCTCTTTTCATAAAACGAGTTGCAGCAATACGTGCAGCTTCAATTTGACGTGAAGTTAAAAACATTCCTGTTTCATGTACAGATTTAATTCCAAACATTCCACTTGAAAGTACATGCCCTCTTTGGGAGTTACCTTTCATTTTACCTTTTTGTACCTTACGGTATTTTGTTCTTTTAGGCTGTAACATTTTTCTTTAATTTAAAAAATTACTTTCGTTTACGTGGGTTTGATTTTCCGTTTGGTTTTCCTCCTCTTGGAGCATCACCAGCTTTGTTCCCACCTCCGGCTTGTTTTTTGTCCATGCCTACTAGTGGAGAAAGATCTCTTTTTCCGTAAACTTCACCTTTCATGATCCATACTTTAATACCCATTCTACCATAGGTGGTATGAGCTTCAGCTAAAGCATAATCGATGTCGGCTCTGAAAGTTGATAGAGGAATTCTTCCTTCTTTGAAACCTTCTGAACGTGCCATTTCAGCTCCATTCAAACGACCAGAAATTAAAACCTTAATACCTTCTGCATTCATACGCATTGCTGCTGCGATAGCCATTTTAATAGCTCTTCTGTATGAAATACGGCTTTCGATTTGACGTGCGATACTTGTTGCAACTAAATAAGCATCAATCTCAGGTCTTTTAATTTCAAAGATGTTAATTTGAACCTCTTTGTCAGTAATTTTCTTAAGTTCTTCTTTTAACTTGTCTACCTCTTGTCCGCCTTTTCCGATAATAATACCAGGTCTAGCTGTAGTGATAGTAACGGTTACAAGTTTTAAAGTTCTCTCGATGATTACTTTTGATACACTAGCTTTTGATAAACGAGCATGAATATACTTTCTGATTTTATAATCCTCAGCGATTTTATCGCCGTAATCATTTCCACCATACCAGTTTGAATCCCATCCTCTGATGATACCAAGTCTGTTTCCAATTGGATTTGTCTTTTGTCCCATCTTACTTATTAATTGCTTTGTGTGTTATTACTAGCTCCAAGCACGATTGTAACGTGATTAGAACGTTTTCTGATTCTGTGTGCACGACCTTGAGGTGCTGGACGAAGTCTTTTTAACATCATTCCACCATCTACTCTGATCTCTTTTACAAATAAAGCAGCTTCTTCAAGACTAGCTTCAGCATTCTTAGCTTGCCAATTGGCAATTGCAGACAATACTAATTTCTCTAATTTTCTTGAAGCTTCTTTTTGACTAAATCTTAATATATTTAGTGCTCTTTCCACTTTCTGACCTCTTACCAAGTCTGCAACCAAGCGCATTTTTCTAGGCGAAGTAGGGCAGTTATTTAACTTTGCGAAAGCAATTTGCTTATTAGCTTCTTTTCTCGCGTCTGCTGTTTCTCTTTTACGAACTCCCATTGCTTCTTATTTTTTACCTTTATTTTTAGCACCTGAGTGACCTCTAAAAGATCTTGTCGGTGAAAATTCTCCTAATTTGTGTCCTACCATGTTTTCTGTTACATAAACTGGTACAAACTGACGACCATTGTGTACTGCGATAGTTTGTCCTACGAAATCTGGAGTAATCATAGAAGCTCTTGACCAAGTTTTGATCACTGCTTTATTACCTTTCTCAATGTTTTCGAGTACCTTCTTATCTAATTTATAGTGTACGAATGGTCCTTTTTTTAATGAACGTGCCATGTCTATCTAATTATTTCTTTCTGCGTTCAACAATATACTTATTACTTGGGCTCACTTTAGAACGGGTTCTATATCCTTTTGCAGGAATACCATTTCTAGAGCGTGGATGACCTCCAGACGAACGTCCTTCACCACCACCCATTGGGTGATCGACAGGGTTCATTGCAACTGGTCTTGTTCTTGGTCTTCTTCCTAACCATCTTGACCGTCCTGCTTTACCAGAAACAATCAATTGGTGGTCTGAATTAGACACTGCCCCAATTGTAGCCATACATGTTAACAAGATTAATCTTGTTTCACCAGAAGGCATTTTGATAGTGGCATATTTTCCATCTCTTGCCATTAATTGTGCGAATGTGCCAGCTGAACGAGCAATGATTGCTCCTTGACCAGGTCTTAATTCGATACAAGAAATAACAGTTCCTAATGGAATTTTACTTAAAGGTAGGGCATTTCCAATTTCTGGTCCTGCTTCTTCTCCTGAAACTACTGTTTGTCCAACATTTAAACCGTTTTGAGCAATGATGTAGGTTTTTGCACCATCAACATAGCTTAACAAAGCGATAAACGCTGTTCTGTTTGGATCATATTCAATTGATTTCACTGTAGCTGGAATTCCTGCTTTCGTTCTTTTAAAATCAATCACACGATACTTTTGTTTGTGACCACCGCCTGTATAACGCATGGTCATTTTTCCTTGACTATTTCTACCTCCAGAGTTTTTTTTCGGTGCCAATAATGACTTTTCCGGCTTATCAGTTGTAATGGCGTCAAAACCATTAACAACTCTAAAACGCTGACCTGGGGTAATAGGTTTTAATTTTCTAACTGACATTTTCTATTAAATATTATTATAAAAATCAATTGCTTCTCCTTCTTGTACTTCAACAATTGCCTTTTTATAGGAATTTGATTTAGCACTTATCATTCCACTTTTGGTGTATTTTACCGATCGGTTTGGTCTAACATTCATAGTGTTGATAGCAACAATTTTTACACCATAAGCAGCTTCCACTGCGTTTCTGATTTGAATTTTGTTTGCTTTCTTATCTACTACAAAACCATAACGATTAAATAACTCACCTTGCTTCGTGATTTTTTCAGTTATGATAGGTTTAATTATGATACTCATGGCCTATTATTTACTTAAATTTTCTTCAATTCCTTCTAAAGAACCTTCTGTTAAGATTAACTTATTTGTGTTTAAAATCGCATAAGTGCTTAATTCAGA
>Ga0105045_10002532_pt1 | contig 15478 bp, 12 predicted proteins | sample MAT02_FD_78089 | JGI IMG/M metagenome (GOLD analysis project Ga0105045, IMG submission 78089) | Freshwater microbial communities from Lake Fryxell liftoff mats and glacier meltwater in Antarctica - MAT-02 (megahit assembly) | ecosystem: Environmental > Aquatic > Freshwater > Ice > Liftoff...
AAAAAGGATGAATAATCATCCCGATTGATATCGCATATGTGTCAAGCTAAGGATATTACCCCTCATTTTTTACCACATCATATTAATACTGAAAATTAGTGCAACAGTATTTACGCCAGCGGTGTAACCTGTTTGTAGCTTCGCAAATCCATCAATGCAAACCCTGCGCCAGCGGCGCAGCTGATAATTTGGGTAATGCAGAAAAACGCAAGGTTGCCCCGCTTGGGCAAATGCGGTTTATGTTAAAAATTTCTACAAACAGGTTACGCCGCTGGCGTAAAAATACCAATAGTAAAACTTCTTGAAACCTTTTCCGCATATATGTTATAGCTATATAATTAAAAAATTAACTTGACGCCCATTGATATCGGGATATATTTTATTTTTCAAAAAGCGAAAAACCAACTCATTGATTTGTTATTTAATTACAGTTGATGTACGAACAGAAGGTTCCAGTTTATTAGCAACGTATTCATCCGACCAATTCCATGAAAGCCAGCTATAGGCTTTTTGTATAGTTGAAAATTCCTTTTTACGGTTTTCGAAAACCTGTCTTTGCGAAAGCGATGAACGGTAAAGATATTCACCTTCTGTGTTTTCTTTAACCGCTTCGGTTCTATCAAGCACCTCTAAATTCTTCTCCAAAAGGGGCAGCACTTTATCGGAAAGTGTGAGCAGAAATTTTACATCAAGGGTAATGGTATCTTTTCTTGCGAGGTTATATTTGGCAATGGTTTCATCCCAATGTATGCACGATGAAATCACGAGTATGATGATGGCTACCCCGGCATTTACCCGCAATAAATAGTAAGCAGTTTTTCTTTGATGAATTTTTATAAAAACGGTGGTTAATCCCGCTAGAACCATTACAAGAAATATTAAAACACCGATTCTTTTATAGGCCAGTCCGTAATGCCCGATGTAATAATAATCTCTGAATAATACAGAAACTACCAGTATTCCATTTTGCACTAACCATGCATAGGCACCTAAGCGTAACCATTTGTTTTGCTTATAAAAATTAAGATTGCCCCGAAAGAAAAAGAGTAATAAAAACATGGCAAGTAGGATTGAAAAAATCAGCAGTCCTGTTCCTTCATGCACGTATTCGCTGAGGTTGAGATTGTTGTTGTAGGCAAAGCCAAACCAAACATACCGGATGTCAACACAGTTAATACAAAGCAATAGCCCATTCAATAAAAACAAGCTAATGACGGCCGTTTTATTTTCATTGCGCAAAGCCATTGCCCCGTTGGCAAATCTGCCCATCAATACTGAAAGCAACTGGAACCAACTGCTTTCTTTCCATTGAAGGAGGTTGTTCTTTTTACGCCACAAATCGTTTGGCATTTTGATATCGGCATCTGAAAAATATTGGACGCTGCTTTTTAATAATAGCCCTCCGGTAATTAACAAGCCCAATAATAAAAATCCCAATCGATCCCAGCTAAACCATGTAAAAAAACGACCGAAGAAATGTTGCAATGAGATTCCAATATCATTTACCAGGCTTTTAAAAATTGTGTTGGCAAAATTGTATAACATAAAAAATACCAACACCAATAAAATTGGAATGACTAAAAAGCGAATATTTTTTTTAATTCCATACAAATTCAAACGCTTACTCTTTAATAATTGAATGTTAGTGAACAGGGATGGAATCACTAACAAATAATTCATAAAGGCAGAAGCCGTTGCATACAAAACAGAGCGATGCACATATTGCGAAAATGCTACCACCAGCAGGAGGGTGCCACTAAAGGCGACTTTGCTTAAAAATGTATTTTGAATTACGACTGCAATCAATGTAATCAAATGAGCAGCCAACAGCCATTTCATCAATGGATTTGCAAATGCGGAAGGGTACAGATAAAAAACGGACCATAATACAAATGCATCAAATAAAATGGTGTTGACGGCCAATTTCTCCTGCCAGAAAATGATATTGAATAATAAAGCGCCTGCAGTAACTAAGAGTATTTTAACGGATGCTTGTTTCATTGATTTTGGTTTTAAAGGTTTTAAAAAACAGAATAACTACTAACTGGACACAATAGCTGAAATTTTTAATTGCGGTTATAAATGATTTCATTTTCATTGATTGTATGAATGAGTAATTGAGTCGGCTGATCTAACAGGTTAAACCACTGCCAACCTTCAATGGCTTTGCACCGGCTACCACGTTGAAAGGCATGGTTAAATTTATTCCAGTATTCGGGCATGGTTACCATACCGAACACAACGGTCGCCAGCACGGGAAATGACAGGTGATGATTACCCAACATAAAACACTGGAGGCAAACCTCCCCTTCATCCGTGGTGTCGTACTGCAGCAGGATATGTTTGATGTCGTGTTTTACATAGTAGAGCATGAGTTTGAGATTTTTCTTATCCAGCATTGTAACCAATTCCCTTCCCAATGTACCTTCCGGTAGTTGATACAATGCCTCTTTTGTAAACTCAAATTTTTGAGGTGACCGAATGATTTTTAGAATTGGCAATGCAAGTTGGTGTGTCAAAAACACCAATAATTTCGAACGAAGTTTACGAATGAACGGATGCATAATTATTGTATATTTTATGTGAAGGAATATTTTTGAAAATTGTGAAGTGCACCATGATTGATGTTATGGAGGATATTACAATTGAGAGCGAAAGAAAAAGTTGTTGCCGTTCAAGTTCAGTGTCATCGAACAAAAACAAAAGCAGTGAAGACAATGATGAAAGGATGAATCCTGCTTTGAGCAATGAATGGAACAACATGGCTTTTTCCCAGTTGATGAGTAGCACCAACCAAAAAATAAACATCCCAGGTATAGAAAAAATCAGTGTGAATAAAAGCGTAAGTCCAAATCCTGCTGGCCAATAGCTATATTCAGTTGAAAATAAACACAACCAGGTGGCACTAAGCAAAGCGTTGAGCAATGCTGCCAAAACCCAAATGGTAAACGTTGAAAATATTGATTTAAAGAATTTCATAAATTAAAAGTGCTTTGAATTACAAAGTATAGGTACAAAAAAAATTTACTTGGTTGACCGGATCATTGCCTCCAGTGCAGTGATGTGCGCTTTGAAAGCTTTTTCCCCGGCCTTTGTTACTGAATAAGTGGTATTGGTTTTACGGCCTATAAATCCTTTTGCCACATGAATGGTTCCTGACTCTTCCAATGTTTTTAAGTGACTGGCCAGGTTACCATCTGTAATGTCCAACAGTTCCTTTAACTCAATAAAACTTACAGCCGCATTTACCATCAGGGCACTCATAATACCCAGGCGAATCCGGCTGTCGAAAATTTTATTTAAATCCTTTATTGGGTTCATCCTCTTTGTACTTGAACTATTCTTCCGAAAATTATTAATGTTTAATTAAGAAAATTTACAGTGGTGTTCTGTTAAGCCTAAAATGAGTTAAAGTGATAACACGAATTTTAGGCACTAATTACACGAATTAAACATTTACTACTGTATCAAAGTGAGTTTAATAATTCGTATAGTAAGATAAATAGTACGCCAATTTAAAGTTAACACCACAGCAGTATAAATTGAAAGCATTTTTATCATATCAAATTAAACTCATCGACATCACAAGCGCCGCTTATTAGCACGTTAGCTAATCAGCACATTAGCAAATTAGCACATTAGCACATTAGCCAATTAGCCAATTAGCCAATCAGCCAATTGTTCTCTCATATTTATACCACATCACAATGCCATAAAGGATATGTAAAATCCCAAATCCCATGGCCCAGAAATAAAGACCAAAACCGATACTCCAAAGATTCATAATGCCTAGCGCTAACTGACCGAAACCGAGGTAACGTATTTCACCCAGCGTGTATTTACTGGCATTTACCAACGCTAATCCATAAAAAATTAAACATCCGGGTGCCACCAGTTGGTATTCACCCAATTGCATTAAGCGGATAATAAATATTGCACCAACTGTAAGCGGTATCACCGTATTCCAAAACAAACGGATAGTCGTGGCGCCCCACATTGGTATGTTATTTTTTTTGCTGCGGAGATAGGTAAAAAAGAAGGCAGAAACAAAAGCACCAATAAATGTGATGGTGGCAATCCAAAGCAAATCATTCAGCAATGTAATGCCACCCATATCAATTAATCCATCAATGGTGCAATCTCCTTTTACCCAGCAATAAATTTTTTCGTGAGCAAACCATGCACCAACCAGTGCACACAAACCAGCAGCAATTCCACTAAATCCGCTTAGGCTGATAAAACGGCTGCTTTGTTCCATCATGCGTTTGATGTGTTGCAGATCATCCAGAGATTGTTGTTGATCACTCATATAAAAGTACTTTGAATTACAAAGTAAAGTAAGTTTTAGCAATCCAACAAGAAAATTTTTATACCATTGGGTCAAGAATATAGCAGGTTCCTTATTTAACCAGTTCCTCTTTTGAGGCAGGTTTTGCAGCAGCAATTTTTTCATCTTTTATAAATTGATTAAAGAGCTTATTTATTTTGGCCGAATCAAACTCACTGTCGTAAAAAACTTTAATGATACTGTCGTCATCTTTTACCAATGCTACTTTTTTGTTGATGTCGAACTTGCCACAAACTGCTAAATGGCTTTCCGTTTCACCATCATAATCGAAGCTTACTTTAAATAAATAAAACCGCTGGGGTAGTTTATTAATAGTTGCAACTCTTTCGCCCAGCAACTTACAAACGGTGTTATCAGCATCATCGTCGCTTGTATAATTATAAACATAGCCTTCTGCAAAAAGAGGCTGTGTTAAAAACTCGGTCGGAAACAATTGTAGTTTATCAATTTTTTTCAACGCATCATAGAACGAAGCCCGATATTCTTTATCTGCTGCAAGCTTGCGTATTTCAATAGGCGATACTGGTTGCTTATTTCGTAACAATGCCAGCAAAGCACTTTGTTTAACATATAAGTAGCCTGTCTTTACAAAACCATTTAGCAAAGTGTTGGATTGTACATTGTTTAATTTTTCAAGCACATCCAACACATACCCGTTGAATACCGGGTAATCGTCTTTATCTTTTTTTAATTGCAAAAGCTGTTTGTTGGCTGTATAAAAAATACCAGCCATGTATTGTTGTAGGATATCTTTTTGCAGGAGATTGCTGTCAACTAAATCAGAAGCCAACCGGATCATACCTGGGCCCAATATTGAATCGCCAAAAAATTGGGCAGCCTCTGGAAAAAGATCAACAGACAATAACATACTATCTGCCAGTTGATAGATCATTGAGCCTGCATCGCCCTTACCAGGCGGATCTTTCAATAACAAATTCTTCAATACTAAAAATGCCGATTTTGTTTGCTGACTTGCCAGCATATCCAGCATATCTATTTTTAATTCGGGTGACTGGATAGTACCCGACAAATAATTTTCTTTTATAAAAGCTACTGTTGAACTATCATCCACTTTATTGATGGCAGCACTTATTATTTCATTAACTGAGTTGTACTCTGAAGAATCGACCCGGTATTTTTTTAAATAAGCATGGTGCAATAAGGGCAGATCTGCCACTTCAAAATGGGTATCATCCATGGCCGCCCTTGCAGTAACCAACGTTGCACTATCCCTACTTTTAAGATCAGCTAAGATAAGGGCTGTTTTATTTTTTAAAATATTCGATTGCAGTCCTTCATCCGTAAACCTAAAATTGTCAAAAAACTTCTTGTTGTTTCCATTGGTAAGAATATGATATGGCGCCAAAACAAAAATATGATAGACAGAATCGCCATGTGCAAATACCCTTACTCTTTTGTAATAAGATTTGGACGCATTTTTCACCAAAATTTCCATGCCTTTTATATGTCCATTTGTAACCTCTTTTTTATATACCAGCGAATCGTAACTACCCGGTGTTACTTTTACATTAGCTGAACTGGAATCACTAAAATAAATACCAATCTGAGCAGCTAAAAAACTGCTGTCATTCTTAGCCCAATAATATTTAGAAACCGGGTAAATGTTTACGTTATAAGTTGTGGTTGAGTAAGGTTCATGGGCCAATATTTGAACTCTTTTTGTTACCTCCGATAATTCATCTGCCAATTCCTGACCGGTTAATCCGGTTGTATCTGGCTTATCAATATCAAATGAGGAAGGAGACCAGGTTGTAAAAGCATTGTCATATCCGGAGTAGTCAAACCATTTATTTTCTTTGTAAGGATTTAACTGAAAAGACCTGAAAAATTTGGTAATATCCGGGTAATCTTCTCTACCCTTTTGCGTAACTGCCGCAACAGTATAGCTACGGTTGCCCCTGCAAACAACCAGCATTTTTGAAACATAATCGATCCCTTTCTGTTTATTTTGTGATGAAAAACTTATTGCCTGGTTGCCTTCCAAATTAAAATAGCGCAAATCATTGATAGGCGATTGCAGACTTTTAAAATAAGACAACTTAATATTAAAAATGGTGCTGTCGTCAGTTATAACATACCCCTTTTTTGTGTCGCTTACCACCACCATGTAGTAATTATTGTTAGCAATATCAAAAGCGGAATAAGTAGTGGTTTCAAAATTATTTTCGGTTTCATTGGCTTTTAATTTGTCGATCCCCGGCTTTTTAGGAAACGAAATTTCAAATGCTTTCATTGAATCTTTATGGTTCATCCAGTTATTTGGCTTTGCCACCAACTTGGTATTCATTGTCAAACTTTTAAAAAAACGTTGTGCATCATTTGTAAAAAGATCATCTCTTTTCTCTCCTACAACTATGGCAATAAATACTTTATCTGCCACTGGAAAAACCTGAAAACGATAATATACCTTTTTCATGACGGCTATCATTTCATTTCCTTCAATTCCTTTGTTATCAATTTTTCGTTCTTCCTTTTTTTCAAACCCTTTCGATGCAAATGATTTGATCATGCGTTCCATCATTTCTCCTGGCTTTTCATCATTGGCATAAAAAGTGAAACCACTCATATACGCCGTGTTGGTAACAAGATCTGCATAAATCTTAAAATTTACCTCATTGCCAGGCGATTTTAAATCATTCGGCTTACCCGGCATCTCCACAGTATAGGCACCTTCAGGTTCCGAAAATTTCGCCCAGGGTATTTCTTTCGCATCATACACATATTTTTCTGGTATAATTTTTTTAGAAGAAAAAACCGGCGTTATGCTAAAACCTTTTGCTTGTAGTAAAGTTATCAGCCCGGTTTCGCCTTTTAAATGCGCTGCGCCCACGGCAAAAAAACTAGAACGAACATGCGCAAGACTATCCATGCGATAAGCCATCTTTATGTTTCTGTTAACCAATAAAAGATCATTGCTTTTTTTCGATTGAGAACCACTTACTAAAAGATCCAGTTGTTCCAGATCCTGGTCAGCATAAATGCTGATCATTCTTTCCAGGTAGGATTTCTTTTTTTCTTCATTATCATCATCCAGGTAGTCTGCAATATTAATGTCTTTGCCCAATTCATCTTTGATAGCAAATTGGTCACTTACATCTTCAATACCGCCAACCCATTTACCCTGCTTGTGTGCTATATCATACAAATACAAATCCACCACCGACTTCATGTCGTCTTTTTTTTGAATATTGTAATACCAGTTCTCTCGTTCTTTAATTAATCTTTTACGGGAAATTTTATCAGCCGGCATACCAAATTTCTTCTCCAATTTTTTGGATACACTCTTAAACTTCTTTTCGTCCAGTAATTGTCTGAGCAAAGTGGAGGTATCGGTTTCTCCCATTTTTATAAACAGCGAATCCATCATCTCAATGGGGTCAAGTTCCATAGCAAAACCTTCAGTAGCTTCAATACTCTTATACACCGAATCGCCAAAGAAAAATAATCGCCGATCTTTTAAATGCATGGTACCATACAAGTAAGATGGCTTTTGCATACCATTGCCGGAAATACGCCACAACAGGGTTTTTGAAGAAGTTTCTTGTGCGTTGGCGGTTTGTGTAAAAAATGAAAAAACAAGAATAACCAGGACGGATAAAAAATATTTCATAGAACAGGTTTATAATAATAATATTAATCAATTTCGTTTAATACTTTAATAATTTGTTTGCAGGCGAAACGGATTTCTTCGTCGGTAATGACTAATGGCGGCACTATTCTAAAACAATTGGAGGCAAATAAAAACCAATCTGTAAAAACTCCATTTTCAATCACAGCATCAATTACTTTTTTATTGAAATCATAATTTTCAAACTCAACTGCAATCATTAATCCACAACTTCTCACCGCTTTTATGGAAGGATGTAGCAGCAGTGATTGAAACAACTGTTCCTTTTCTTTAACGGTGTCAATCAACTTTTCTTCCAATAATACCTGGAAGGCAGCCAGCCCGGCTGCACAACTAACCGGATGACCACCAAAAGTGTTGATATGCCCCAATACCGGATGATGACTTAATGTATCCATTATTTTTTTATCGGCTACAAAGGCTCCCAGTGGCATACCGCCACCCAGTGCTTTACCTAACAAAAGTATGTCGGGTACCACGCCAAATTGTTCAAATGAAAATAGTGTTCCGTTTCTTCCAAAGGCACATTGTATTTCATCCAGTACGAGCAATGTACCAGTCTCGGTGCAGCGTTTACGCAAAGCTGATAGCCAGCCATTCTGAGGTACCAATACACCTGCTTCAGCCTGCACGGTTTCTGCCACCACACAAGCTGTTCGCTCCGTTATATTTTGTAAATCCTCCAAATTGTTATACCTGAGTTGCATGGTATCCGGTAGCAATGGCCGGAAGGCATTCCGCCAATATTCATCGCCCATAATGCTTAAAGCGCCTTGCGTACTACCATGGTAAGAATCTTTAAAAGAGATGATTTGTGTTCTTCCGGTGTATCGTTTAGACAGTTTCATGGCGCCCTCCGTTGCCTCGCTTCCGCTTGCAGTATAAAAAACGGAGTTTAGTGTTGCGGGCAAATGATCGGTGAGGGCTTTTGCATACAATACCTGCGGACTTTCTACCAACTCGCCATACACCATGATGTGCATATATTGATCTACCTGTGCTTTGATGGCCGCAATTACTTTGGGATGGCTGTGCCCAACATTACAAACGCTGATGCCGGCAATCAAATCGACGTATGTTTTTCCGTGAATATCCCACAAGGTGCTGCCGCTGGCTTTTACAATTTCCAAGGCTAAAGGTGCTTCGGATGTTTGGCCCACATGGGCAAGAAATAACTGACGCTGATTCATAGCCTGCAAATTTCGTCAAGAAAGTTTGATATTCGATGTAAATTTAATTGAGGGTAAACCAGTAAACATTGGTTCCAATATTTAGCAAAAGGTTGACTACGTAGTTAATGAAATCGATAACCATCGTAATTGGGATGTGTATATAAATGAATAAATTCGTAGGCCAACATTGTAACAAAAAAGTTCTCCACTACAACAGTGTCTTTTTTATTTCAGCAGACTGAAACAGATTTTCGGTTGTAAATACAGATGACTTATAATCTTAAATACTGTTTACCACGCTATAGTAGGATGCTTATTTTTTATAGAAACACTTTACTTGCTATCTTTAACAAGCAAAATAGTTTGAGTTTTGTATTTAACCCCGCTATTGTAACCCAAAGTAACAAATGCAACCTTTTAAAAACAGGATCACACAACTTTTTAATATCGACTATCCGATCATACAGGCCGGCATGATTTGGTCCAGCGGCTGGCGGCTTGCGAGTGCTGTTAGCAATGCGGGCGGATTGGGCTTAATTGGCAGTGGTAGTATGTATCCGGAGGTGTTGAAAGAACACATCATAAAATGTAAAGCAGCTACCAACAAACCTTTTGGTGTTAATTTGCCACTTTTATATCCAAATATTGAGGAGCATATTCAAATAATCATAGCGCAAAAAGTTCCCATTGTTTTTACTTCAGCGGGCAATCCCAAAGCATTTACTTCGTTATTAAAGCAACATGGCATCATTGTGGTGCATGTAATAAGCAGCAGCAAATTCGCTAAAAAGTCAGAAGAAGCAGGTTGCGATGCAGTAGTGGCCGAAGGATTCGAAGCAGGTGGACACAATGGAAGAGAGGAGACTACTACATTTGTGTTGGTACCCGCAGTATGCAATGCAGTAGCCATTCCTGTAATAGCAGCAGGCGGTATTGCAACCGGCAGGCAAATGTTGAGTGCGATGGTATTAGGTGCTGAAGGTGTGCAGATCGGGAGTCGTTTTGTAGCGAGTGATGAAGCATCCTCTCATGAAAATTTTAAAAAAGCAGTGATCGATACCAACGAAGGAGATACCATTTTATCTCTAAAACAATTGACACCAGTGAGACTCATAAAAAATAAATTTTACGGTGAAGTACAACAAGCAGAAGCAAAACTTGCAACATCCGAAGAATTAAAAATTTTATTAGGAAAAGGCAGGGCAAAGAAAGGAATGTTTGAAGGTGATTTGGAAGAAGGCGAATTGGAGATAGGGCAGGTGGCAACATTGATTAAAACAATCATGCCTGCCACAGCAATAGTGGAGGAAATCTGGACTGACTTTGAAGCCGCATTGATATATCCATTAAAATAAAACAGAATAATATTTGATCAATTTCAAATTTTTGTAAAACAACCATTTTTAAATGCAATCTAAATATCTGTTTTTAGGGAAACGAACTTTGCTATTGTTATTCTTTATAACAATGCTTTCTTTTGATTCCTGGTGTCAGCAGCCGGTTCCTACACAGCAACAAATAAACGAGTTGTTGCCTACGGGTATCGATCCTACACAATTGACCAAATCGGGTTTTGAGAATTATTTTAGAGACAACAATCAAAAGAAAAATACCGGCACCGATAAAAACAAAGAAAATCCGGAGATAGCCAAGAAGTTGCAGAATAAATCATTGGACAAAGACAGTACACAGGCTGATAATTTAAAGCAACGTGCCGATAGTCCTGATGAAACTTATGGGGCCAATATTTTTCAACATGTGGCTATGAATGATGTATCAGAATTATCAACTCCGCCACTGGATTATCCAATCGGCGTTGGCGATCACATCGTGATAAGTTTATGGGGCGGCGGCGAATACCAGGAAGATTATGTAGTAGCAAAAGATGGCGCCATTTTTCCGGCCAGTTTAGGAAAGATCACTGTACAAGGTCTCACTTTTGAAGTAGCCCGTTCTTTGATTTATTCAAGATTCAGGAGCAAAGTTCCGGAAGGAACTAACATACAAGTTACGCTGGGACAGCCACGCACCATCAATGTAAATGTAGGGGGCGAGGTGAATAATCCGGGGCCATTAACCGTGTCCGCTTTTTCAAATGCCTTCAATGTAATTGGATTGGCAGGTGGCATTTCTGAGTATGGCAACCTACGGGAAATACAGGTGAAAAGGGCCGGTAGAATTATTGAAGTGTTGGATGTTTACAAATACCTGACCTCGGGCGATTTGGGTAAGAAAATTTACATGCAGAATAACGACTTTGTGCTGGTAACATTTGTTGAAAAAAAGGTATTGGCCACCGGGCAGTTTAAACGGCCTATGTATTACCAGTTGAAAAAGGACGAAGGTGTAAAAGCATTGTTGCAATATTCAGGTGGTTTTAAGTCGGATGCGTTTACTTCTGGTATAAAAGTGATCAGGACCGAGAATGAAGTTCAAAAGATAAGGGACATCAACGCAACTGCCATATTAAAACTGGCTGGTCAGGATTTTTTATTGAACGATGGTGATATTGTAAAGGCCGATTTGATCAATCCGGGTATCGTTAACAAACTGGAATTGCGGGGAGCCGTAGCTTATCCCGGTGTATATGAATTAAGAAACAACGACCGGCTCTTTGATATCATCAACCGAGCAGGCGGGATAACAAAAAACACTTATTTGCCAAGAGCTTATATTTTTAGAGGTGCCGGCGATTCCACCAATTTAAAAACCGATCGGTTGGAAGTGAATTTGGGTGATATAGAAAGCCAACCGGCAGGCAGCATTTACAATGTATTGTTGCAAGCCAATGATGTGATTCAATTGTTTTCAAAAAGTGAATTTGGAGAGCAACAGTCGGTATCCATTTATGGAGAAGTTCGTAAGCCGGGAGTGGTAAAAAAATATGGCGGGATGACCCTGCAGGACCTGATTTATTTATCTGGCGGTTTAAAGCAATCTGCAGAATATGGCCGATTAGAAATTTCTAGTATAGTTGACATCGATTCCGCACAGCAAGGCTTAAAACCAACCCGGACGATTATAAAATCATATTCTATACAAAATAACCTTGAGTTAGATACGACTGCTGGAAAAATCTTATTGAAACCTTATGATCAGATTTTTGTAAGAAAGAATCCAACTTTTCAATTACAGGAAAATATACAGATAATGGGTCTCGTAAAATACAGTGGATTTTATCCTCGTTTAAATAAATATGAGCGGTTATCTTCTTATATTGAAAGGGCGGGTGGTACCATGGAAAATGCAAACCTGGGTGGAGCAATTTTATATCGTAATAATGCAGCCGCTGCAAAGGGATTATCGGGTAATGCAGATAGCGTTATAATGGGCGTAAGTCAACCAGTTAGTATTGATTTGTACAGTGCCTTAAAATATAAAGAATCAAAGCACGATATTATTTTACAAGACAATGATGTGATTTATATTCCCGAGGTCAATCCATTTGTATCCGTTCAAGGAAGGGTACAATCTCCCATCAAAACAACTTTTGAGAAAGAACATACGAAAGTTTCCTACTACATTGATAAGGCGGGCGGATTCGGAATAAGGCCCTGGCGGAAAAGAGTATTTGTAACTTATGCCAACGGCAGAAGTAAGCGAACCCGGAATCTTTTCTTTGCTCATTTTTACCCAAAAGTAGAAGAAGGTAGCATCATTACCATTCCGGACAGACCGGAAGGAAAGGATATTAGTAATGCATTAACCCAAGGCTTGACTACTGCCATACCGATTGTATTGACTTACTTAATTTTAAAACTTTAATTCAAAGCTAAGGTGACAACAACTGAATTATTAAAAGCAATATTTATCAGACTTGGCAGATTTAAAATGCTCATACTGGGTGCTGGTATTGTTACAGCACTATTGTTGTTTTTTTATGCAAAAAGTATAAGACCCGAATACACCGCAAAGGCAACTGTTTTTCCACTTACCAGCACCACCGAGAATTCTCTTACAACAAATGCACTGAGTGGCATTCTTGGATTGGCCGATGCGCCCAAGAGTTTTAGCAATGAAGCTACCATCAATATTATTGAATTGTCCTTAAGCAGGTTTGTAAGAGAATCAGTTGCAACAACCAGATTGCCCGCATTTAGTAATAAATCCATCACCGAATTACTGGTTCAGGATCTTAACAGTCACCATTCATTTTTAGAAAGTGAGATTAAATTCCCCAAAGACAGTGTGGCTTTAGCCACGTTAGGCGGTGAATTATTGAAGGCAGGGATAGTGGCAAAGATGAGTAAGAATGGGGTGCTTGAGTTATATTTTAGTCATAAAAACAGGAGCCTGGTGTCTCCGGTTTCATTTACATTGATTGACAAGGTATCCCAGTTTTACATTGACTTGAAAATAAAAAAAGCGACTGCAGATTACGATTTTACTGTAAAAAAAATTGATTCTTTGGATGGTATTTTAAATAAAATTGACAAGAGAGCTATCCGAATACAGAACACCACTTTGTTTGCGCCCGACAAACTGGAATACGAAATACCAAAAGAAAGGGTAAATACCGATAAACAGCGCTATGTGCGCCAAAGAGATATTTCATTAAACAACCAGGAAGAAGCAATCTGGCGCTTACAAAAACAAACGCCCATTATTTCTGTACTGGATAAACCTACCGAACCCTTTACTGTAAATCAACCGTCGGCATTGCTATATGCAATGGGAGGGTTTATTGCAACATTTGTGCTGATAGCTTTTTTAGCTGTTGCCGGGTTGTTGTACCGCTATGTGAAAAATGAAATTTATAAAAGTCTTTTTGGAGCACACGTTTCGGCTGCTGTTAAATCATGATTTCCGGAAAGCCCATTTAAACATTTCTTTCCAGGATGCTTTTTTACCATACATCAAAATTCCTGTTCGATATATTTTACCTGCCAGCCAGGTAGTAAAAATAAATCCGGCAATTAACATTGACATTGATATTGCCAATTGCCATGCAGGTACCCCACTTGGTATTCTTCCCATCATTACAATAGGAGAAGTAAATGGAATCATACTCGCCCATACCATTATTTTACTATCAGGTGTATTTAAATTACTCGACATGATGATGAATGCAAAAATGATTGGCATCGTAATAGGTAGCATCAATGACTGGGCTTCCTGCGGATCTTCATTTATTACACTGCCAATTGCTGCAAAAAGAGATGCATAAAAGAGATATCCGCCCAAAAAATAAAATATAAAGCAACTGATGATCAGGGTCCAGTTAATGCTGCTAATGTCCTTTTGAAATTCCATTATTTTTATCGCCATTTCTGTATTTCCTCCCATACCACCAGGCATATTTTTATTGGCTTCACCCGCTTGTTGTATCATTTCTGCAGGTAAAAGTGCGGCTGCTACAGAAGATAGAATCATGATTAAAACAACCCATAAAAAAAGCTGTGTTAATCCCACCGCAGCAATACCAATGATTTTGCCCATCATTAATTGAAATGGTTTTACACTACTCACCATTACCTCTGCAATTCGGTTTGTTTTTTCTTCCATCACTCCACGCATTACCATTGCTCCAAAAATAAACATCGTGATGTATATCAGGATACCACTTCCAAATCCTACCCCATAATTTATCGCAGCATTCACTTCCTGTGATTTTCCGGTTTCTGTAGTAAGCCTGTTTTCAATGGTGTAAGCACCCATCGATTCTTTGCTGATGCTGTCCAGCGTTTCTTTTTGAATACCTTTTTTCTGCAACTGATTTTTTTCAAATGCCCGATCAAGCCTGTTTTCTATAATCTGTTTGCCATCCAGCCCCAATTGTTTTTTTGAATGGATGGTAAATATTTTCTTTACAGAATCATTTTTTAAATCAAGTACCGCATCATATCCTTTACTATCAAAATTAGAGCTATCAACATTACTGGTAAATTCAAAAAGCATTCGGGTAGAATCACTTTTTAAATTGGGTTTAAACATACCAGGATCATTGACTACGGCAATCTTTTTTAAACTGTCTTTCGATGACATTGCAAAATAGGCACTGCCAAAAAAGAAAAGGATCATCACAATGGGTAATAAAAATGTTGAAAGCAGAAAGGTTTTGTTGCGAACCCTCGTTATGTATTCTCTCTTAAAAATGAGCCAGATCTTATTCATAAAAATTAAATGACTTTGTGCAATTGATTTAATAATGGGGATCAGTATTAATTTACCTTTTGAAACTGCCTGGCACCAGGTGTGCCTTCTACCAGTTTTATAAAAATATCGTTCAACGATGGCAGCACTTCATTAAAGGAATGAATGGCTATATCCTGGTTAATAAAATGCTTAAGCACATCATTGGGTGTACTA
>Ga0105045_10002533_pt1 | contig 15475 bp, 11 predicted proteins | sample MAT02_FD_78089 | JGI IMG/M metagenome (GOLD analysis project Ga0105045, IMG submission 78089) | Freshwater microbial communities from Lake Fryxell liftoff mats and glacier meltwater in Antarctica - MAT-02 (megahit assembly) | ecosystem: Environmental > Aquatic > Freshwater > Ice > Liftoff...
AACATTTAAATAAATAAGTAATAATACATCAGATTCTACTTACCAAGCAACGCCAAAACTTGTTTCACTACATTTTCAGCCGTATATCCGAATTTCTCATCTAGGACAGTGTATGGCGCAGAATATCCGAAATGGGTCATCCCAAATACTTTACCATTATCTTTTACGAGACTTTCCAAGGTCACGGGAAGCCCTGCGGTAAGTCCAAACACAGGTATACCATCAGGCAATACGGATAATTGGTAATCCTTTGACTGTTGTCTGAAAAGCCCTTCAGAAGGTACGGAAACAACATTTACTTTAATGTGGTGTGCAGATTCTAAAATAGGTCTTGCATCCATGAGGGTAGCAACTTCTGATCCATTGGCTATCAATATAATATCAGGTTTGTCTGCGCCTTGGTACACCGTATAAGCTCCTTTGGTTAGTGACCTTGCTTCTGACATTCTGTCACCTTTCAAAGCAGCAATATCATTAATATTTTGTCGAGACAGGATAAGTCCCGTTGGTTTGTCATGAGTGTTTAAGATATATTCGTAGGCAGCTACGGTTTCTGCACTATCCCCAGGTCTTAAGGCCACAAAAGATGGTTGGCCCGAGTGATTGTGCAGTTTCTCCAATAGTCTGAGTTGTGCTTCTTGTTCTATAGGCTGGTGAGTCGGTCCATCTTCACCTACACGGAAAGCATCGTGTGTCCATATAAATTTTACTGGTTTCTCCATCAAGGCGGCCACCCTGAGCACAGGTTTCATATAATCTGAAAATGCGAAAAATGTGGCACAAAAAGGAATCACACCTCCATGTAATGCCATACCTGTACTGAGTGCCGCCATACTGAGTTCAGACACACCTGCCTGAAGGAATGCACCTGAAAAATCTCCCTTGCGGAAAGCTTTTGATTTTTTTAAGAATCCTTCTGTCATATCACTATTGGATAAGTCGGCGGATGATACAATAATATTGCCTACGGTTTCAGCTAGATAACCTAGTACTTTTGACGATGCATTACGTGTTGCGTCATTAGCAGCCAATGCTATTTTTGAAAAGTCAAGGGCCGGAAGGGCACCGCTCAGATATTGATCTAATACAGCAGATTGATCAGGATTGTTTTGTTTCCAATTATGATAGATCGACTTCTTTTCTGCCGATTGTTTTCTTTTATTTTCGAGTACGCCTTGGTAATACTCTGCTACTTCGGGGAAAATGGTAAATGGTTCTTGTGCATTACCACCTAGATTTTCTATCGTTTTTGCAAAAGACGCCTTTGATTTTCCCAATGGCTTACCATGCGTTTCTACTTGACCTTCATGGGATGTGCCATCATCTTTGACTGCACCTTTGCCCATTATAGTCCTACCAATAATCAGAGAAGGCTTGTCTTTTACAGCTTGAGATACTCGGATAGCACTTCGGATGGCATGTTCATCATTACCATCTATTGTGATGACGTGCCAGTGCCAGCTTTCATATTTTTTTGCGGTGTCTTCAGAAGTTACTTCACCTACTGTAGTAGATAATTGAACATCATTCGCATCATAAAACATAATGACATTACCTAAACCTAAGAAACCTGCTATTCTACCTACGCCCTGCGATATTTCTTCTTGGATACCACCATCAGAGATATATAAGTAAGCATAATGACTCATCCATTCACCAAATCTTTCTACCAAAAATCTTTCAGCAATCGCAGCACCTACGCCAAAAGCATGACCCAATCCTAGTGGCCCTGAGGTATTTTCAATCCCTCTGTGTACGTCAACTTCAGGATGTCCTGGAGTGACACTTTTCCACTGTCTAAAATTTTTGATATCATCCATACTCATCCATCCACATAATGTCAACTGCGAATAAAGCATCGCAGACATATGTCCAGGGTCTAGAAAAAATCTATCTCTGAAAGGCCAAGCAGTATCATCTGGATCAAAAGATAAGAACTCACTGTATAAAATTTGGATAAAGTCAGCACCACCCATTGCGCCTCCAGGGTGACCTGATGCAGCTTTTTCAACCATGGCAGCTGAAAGTATTCTAATATTATCTGAGGATTTTAGAGAAATTGAGTTAGACACTTGTATATATTTTAGATAAGGCCGCAAAAGTATAAAGAAATGACGGGAACATGATTTAATTTTGAATTTTTTTATTCTTATGGTACTGAATAAGATATTAAGAGATAAAATAGGGAAGAATAGTAGCAATAATAATGATTCATAAAAAATATCTTTTGGCAAACGATTGATATTACGAAAACTTTTCCTATATTTGCGGCACGAAAGAGTAAAAGAGTAAGGGGACAGACCAGTTCCCTTTTTTATTATACCTTATTTATGCATAATTCAGAATTTGAAAAATTAATAGAGAGTGGTCTTCGAGAGCTTGAATTCGAGGATACCTATCTGATTGATCTAAAGATAAAAAATAATAAAATAGAAATATTTTTAGATAGTGATGGTGGCATCAACTTTTTGAAATGTCAGAAGTTAAGTAGATGGTTGGAGGCTATAATCGATGAAAGTAAGGTTTTTGGAGACATTTATACATTAGAAGTGTCGTCTTCTGGTGTTGGTAGTCCACTAAAACAATTGAGGCAATACCCAAAAAATATAGGTAGAATTATCGACATCAAGCATAGTGTGGATAAGAGCACAAAAGGGTTGCTCACCAAGGTAGATGATAATAAAGTATTCGTAGCGTACGAGACGAAAGTAAAAGAAGGTAAAAAAAATAAAAAGGTCATGGTGACTGATGAAATAAAATTTGAAGACATAATTGAGTCAAAAATTAAAATAAGTTTCAATTAATGAATTTAGTAGATTCCTTTTCAGAGTTTAAAGAAGGTAAAAATATAGACAGGCCTACGATGGTTCGTGTTCTTGAAGATGTATTCAGAACATTGATCAGAAAAAAGTTTGGCTCAGATGACAATTTTGATGTCATCGTCAATACACATAATGGTGACCTTGAAATGTGGAGAGTTAGACAGATCGTACCTGATGGAGAGGTAACAGATGAGTTGGCTCAAATATCATACACTGAAGCTAAGTCAATTGACGTAGCTTATGAAGTTGGTGAAGAGTGTTACGAGTTATTGACACTTGAAGACTTTGGTAGAAGATCAATCATGGCTGCAAGGCAAACATTGATATCACGTATCATGGATCTCGAAAAAGATGATGTCTACAAGAGATACATGGATAGAGTAGGTGACATGGTAGTTGGTGAGGTTAGTCAAATACTAAAGAAGGAAGTTCTAGTCATGGACGATGCTACCCAAAATGAGCTGGTATTGCCTAGATTAGAAATGATCAAAGGAGACTTTTTCAGAAAGGGAGATATGGTGCGAGGTATTATCAAACGTGTAGAAATGCGCAATGGTACACCGATGGTCATGTTATCTCGTACGGACAATGCTTTCCTAGAGAAACTTCTTGAGCAGGAAGTACCTGAAATAGAAGATGGACTGATTACTGTCAAAAAGATAGTTAGAATTCCTGGCGAAAGGGCAAAAGTAGCCGTGGAGTCTTATGATGATAGAATTGATCCTGTAGGTGCTTGTGTAGGTATGAAAGGTTCGAGAATACATGGTATCGTGAGAGAATTGAAAAATGAAAATATTGATATTGTTAATTTTACAAATAATATATCCCTTTTCATTCAGAGATCACTGACACCAGCTAAGGTGACTAGCATATCTTTAGACGATAAAAATATGAGGGCATCTGTCTATTTAAAACCAGATCAGGTATCATTGGCAATCGGTAAGGGCGGTAGCAATATAAAGTTGGCAAGTAAGCTTACGAATTACGAGATTGACGTATTTAGAGATAATGAAGAACAAGAGATTGAAGACGTTGATCTTGATGAATTCTCAGATGAAATCGAAGATTGGGTAATCGAAGCCCTAAAAAATATAGGTTGTGATACAGCCAAAAGTGTTCTTTCTTTAAATAGGGAAGAATTAATTAGAAGATCAGACTTGGAAGAGGAGACGGTGGATGACGTGTTAAAGATATTAGCTTCTGAGTTTGAAGACGACTAGACATTATTTTAAATATTTTAAATCGCTAATGGCAGAAAGATTAGTAAAAATAGCAAAAGAACTGAATGTAGGTCTTGGTACGATAGTAGATTTCCTTGCTTCTAAGGGTCATATCATCGAAAACAAACCTACCTCTCAAGTCTCTGATGAGATGCACAGTGTCCTATTGAAGGAGTTCAGCACATCTATGGCTGTAAAAGAAAAGGCGGATCAGATTGTAATAGGCACTAGACCTAATACAAAAGATGACCACAAACATCATGCAGAAGAAAAGCCTGCCCCTAGACCACTATTTACTATCCCTAAATTAGCTGATTTAGATAAGCCGGTAGTTGTACCTGAACCTGAGCCAACTCCTGTTGTACCAGAACCAGTGGTAGAAGCAAAAAAAGAAGAAGAAATTTTTGCTGTTAAAGCAGAAGCTCCCAAACTTAAAGTTTTAGGCAAGATAGAATTGGATAAACCAAAGCCTGCCCCAACTCCCCCTCCTATTCCAGTAGAATCAGTTCCAGTTGTAATAGCAACACCGACTCCTGAACCTAAACAAGAAGATGTAGTCAAGCCCGTAAAACCGGAAACAGTTAAGGAAGAAGTCAAAAAAGTAGAAGAAGTTAAGGTAGCTCCTCCAAAAGTTGACCCACCAAAACTCGAAGTTAAAAAAGAAGAAGTAAAAGTAAAGGTAGAGGCACCACAGCCTGTCGTTGAAAAGGTAGGTACTGCTGTTAAAGAAAATACAAACAGCGATGGTTCAGAAGAAGTAATGCTGAGAGCAAAAACACCTCAGCTGAAAGGTCTGAAAATAATGGGTAAAATAGACACCAGTAAACTGGACAGTTCTACCAAGCCAAAACCATCAGATAAATCTAAACCACAGCCAGGCCAACCAGCTAAGCCTGACGGTACAAATCAAGCAGGCTCTGCAAACGACGCACTCAAACGCAAACGTAAACGTAAAAAGTTACCTACAGGTGCTCCAGTTCCTGATCCACGTACAGGTAATGCACCCAATAGACCCGCCACAAGCGGAAGTGGTGGTGGTGGTGCACCATCAAAAGCTAAGCCAGCAAGAGATGAAGTCAAAGAAGTTTCTCAAAAGGAAATAGATGACAAAATCAAGGCTACTATGGCGCGCCTCAATGTAGGTGGCAAAAATAAACGTCAGAAGATAAGACGAGATAATCGTGATGTCAAAAGAGAGAAACAAGAACAAATAGATAGCGAAAATGTAGAAACTAAACTCAAATTAACAGAGTTTGTATCTGTGTCTGAGTTGGCAAGTTTACTTGATGTACCTGTTTCACAGGTGATCACTACTTGTTTAAGTCTTGGTATCATCGTCTCTATAAATCAACGTCTCGATGCTGAAATCATTGAACTTGTAGCTGGGGAATTTAACCATGAAGTTGAGTTTATCAGTGCAGAAGAAGACGTTGAAGAAGAAAATGTAATAGTTGATGCAGCAGAAGATCTCAAACCTAGAGCTCCAGTCGTCGCTGTAATGGGACATGTGGATCACGGTAAAACATCTTTGCTGGATTATATTAGATCTGCTAATGTAGCAAGTGGAGAAGCAGGTGGTATCACACAACATATTGGTGCTTACGAAGTAAAAGTAGGTCCTGATAATAAAAAGATTACCTTCCTAGATACGCCGGGTCACGAAGCATTTACAGCCATGAGGGCAAGAGGTGCCAAAGTCACGGATGTGGCAGTTATCATAATTGCAGCAGATGATCACCTGATGCCTCAAACTAAAGAGGCAATCAGTCACTCTCAGGCAGCAGGTGTGCCAATGATTTTTGCCATCAATAAGATAGATAAGCCAGGTGCAGATCCTGAACGTATAAAGCAGGAACTAGCTGCAATGAATTTGTTAGTAGAAGATTGGGGTGGATCATACCAGTCTCAGGATATATCTGCTAAACAAGGTCTTCACATTGACAAATTGCTCGAAAAAATAATACTTGAAGCAGAAGTTCTTGACTTAAAGGCAAATCCTGAAAGACAAGGTACTGGTACGGTAATAGAAGCATCTTTGGATAAAGGTAAGGGTTATGTCACAAAAATTCTTGTCCAAAACGGAAGTGTAGAAGTTGGAGACTCTCTAGTGGCAGGTCCATATTCAGGTAAGATCAAAGCGATGTTTAACGAACATGGCAAAAAAGTCAAAAAAGCAGGGCCATCTACACCTACACTAATTTTAGGTTTAAGCGGTGCACCACAAGCGGGTGAGAAGTTTAAAGTAATGGATACAGATCAGGAAGCTAGACAATTGGCAGCTAAACGAGCGCAAATAGAAAGAGAACAGTCCAATAGGGCAAGCAAACGTATATCTCTTGATGAAATCGGAAGACGTCTTGCATTAGGAACATTCAAAGAGTTGAACCTTATCGTCAAAGGAGATGTGGATGGATCTATCGAAGCATTGGCAGATTCATTGATCAAACTTTCAGTAGAAACCATTCAGGTAAATGTTATCCATAAAGCAGTAGGAGCTATTGCAGAATCAGATGTATTGTTAGCTTCTGCATCAGATGCCATCATCATAGGATTCCAAGTGAGACCTTCTGCGAATGCAAGAATACTTGCAGAAAGAGAAGGGGTACAAATTAAGACATATTCTATCATCTACGAAGCCATCGAAGAGATCAAATCAGCGATGGAAGGAATGCTCGAGCCTACCAAAGAAGAGAAAATCGTGGCTCAGGTGGAAGTGCGTGAGACTTACACCATGTCAAAAATTGGTACTATCGCAGGATGTTATGTTACGGAAGGTAAGATCACTAGGAACACACACATCCGCGTGATAAGAGATGGTATAGTTATCTTCCCAATGAAGGAAGGTGCACATGGTGAGTTGTCTTCATTGAAGAGATTTAAAGAAGATGTGAAGGAAGTCAAAGGTGGGTTTGAATGCGGTGTTACCATCAAAAACTTTAATGATATCAGAACAAGTGACGTTATAGAAGGATACGAAATCATAGAGATCAAACAGACACTCAAGTAATCCGTTTGACATATGGTAGATGCTTCGTCGGTTGAGTTCTTACGACTTAAATCTTATCTGGACGAGATCTCAGACCGTGTAAATAGTTTGGACTTTATTGAGTGGGATCCTATTAGTATTCCGCATGGGTTTACACGGAAACAAGACATAGAAATTTCTGGATTCTTCAGTGCTATCTTAGCGTGGGGAAATCGCAAAACCATCATCATGAAGTCTAAGGAACTTATGACTATGATGGACAATGCGCCCTTCGATTTTATTAGAAATCATACAGAAGAAGATAAAAAGGTTTTTCTGAGTTTCAAACATCGTACTTTTCAAGCAACAGATATACTTTATTTTGTAGATTTTCTGCAACGTCATTATACTAATCAAGAAACTTTAGAAACAGCTTTCTATAGAGATCATTCCATTCCTTATGATCAGGAGTCGGCTTTGATTCATTTTCATAAATATTTTTTTGATAATGAGTTTGCACCGCTTCGTACTAGAAAACATATTGCGTCTCCAGCTAAAAACGCAACTTGTAAACGTCTGAATATGTATCTCAGATGGATGGTGCGTAATGATGACCGAAAGGTAGATTTCGGTTTATGGAAATCCATACCCATGTCGGGACTTATGATGCCTCTCGACGTACATGTAGAGAGATATGCAAGAAAATTCAATCTGATTACCAGAAAACAAAGAGACTGGCAGACCGTCAGAGAATTGACTGATAATTTAAAACAATTTGACGCCCAAGATCCCGTCAAGTACGATTACGCCTTGTTTGGGTTGGGAGTAGCAACAGATGATTATTCCGGCGCACCGTTCTGAATCCAACATTCCACTTTTTTGATGTCTGCAGCAGGAAGTTTTATAAGGCCTGCACCTTGATCCTGAGGCATCGCTTTTACACCAGATTCATGTTTGATTGATTGCAATACTTTTCCATTCAAACTTGCAGATTTGGCAGTTGCATATTTACTAAGATCCAAACCATCGGCAGGGAAAGGCCCCATATGGCATCCCACTGTTGCACACGAAGCATTAAATATAGCAGCAATATCAGAGTTGTAAGTTGGTGTTAACCCTGTACAATCCACCTTTGCAGCTTCATCATCTTTACCACATGATACTATGCTGATAAATAAAATAGCTAGGAATACGAAAGAATACTTTGTCATAAAATAGGTGATTTAATTATTTGGTAAGACAAAAAAACAAATTATATCTGAATTAGTGTATCTATTATTCCAATAAAAAACAAATTATTAATACTTTGGTCTTATTTTTGCCCCTTAATTAAGAATATAAATAAAAATTAGATGGATTTTAAAAATTTGATTGCGCATTGTAAGGAGTATGGGTTTATTTTTCAGTCAAGTGAAATTTATGATGGTCTGAGCGCAGTTTATGATTATGGCCCATATGGTGTGGAACTAAAAAATAATATTAAGAGCTATTGGTGGAAGTCTATGGTTCAAATGCATGAGAATATAGTTGGATTGGATGCCGCTATCTTTATGCACCCCAAAACATGGAAAGCATCAGGTCACGTAGATGCATTCAATGATCCGCTGGTAGATAATAAAGACTCTAAAAAAAGATACCGTGCAGACCAACTCATAGAAGGATATGCAGAAAAGATAGAAGCAAAAACGCTGAAGGATATCGAAAAGGCAAAATCTAGGTTTGGCGATGCCTTTGACGAAAAACAATTTCGAGAAACCAATGATCGTATCATAGAGCGTCAGAAACAAATAGATGAATCACTTTCTCGACTTGCCAAAGCTTTGACAGATGAAAATATGGAAGAACTCAAAGCTATGATTGATGAGTATGAGATTGTTTGTCCGGAATCTGGTTCGCGAAATTGGACAGATGTACGCCAATTCAACTTGATGTTTAATACTCAGCTCGGTAATATAGCGGGAGAAGAAGGCAAACTTTACTTAAGGCCAGAAACAGCACAAGGTATTTTTGTCAATTTCCTTAATGTCCAGAAGTCTACCCGACAGAAAATACCTTTCGGAATAGCTCAAATAGGTAAAGCTTTCAGAAATGAGATCGTAGCAAGACAGTTTATCTTCCGAATGCGTGAATTTGAACAGATGGAGATGCAGTTCTTTATCCGTCCTGGGTCACAAGATGAGTGGTACCAATATTGGAAAGAAACGAGATTAAAATGGCACAAAGCCTTGGGTACAAGCGGCTCTAAACTTCGTTTTCACGATCATGCAAATTTGGCACACTATGCAAAAGCAGCTGTAGATATAGAGTTTGAGTTTCCATTTGGGTTTAAAGAGCTCGAAGGTATCCATTCAAGAGGCGATTTTGACCTTAGTCAGCATCAGGAATTATCAGGCAAGAAGTTGCAATATTTCGATCCAGAGCTGAATGAAAATTATGTACCTTATGTAATTGAGACATCTATAGGTTGTGACAGAATGTTCCTTGCCATGATAGCTAACAACTTGGTAGAAGAAAATGTGCCTGATGCGGATGGTGCCGACTCAATTCGTACCGTATTAAAATTGCATCCCGCACTTGCACCTGTAAAAGTAGCTATTTTACCATTGTTGAAAAATAAAGAAGAGCTAACCAAAGTGGCTTCGGAAGTGTATGACAAGCTGAAATTATCATTCAATTGCCAATATGACGAAAAAGATGCCATCGGTAGAAGGTATAGAAGACAAGATGCTATAGGCACGCCGTATTGTGTCACTATTGATTTTGAAACACTCGAAAATGAGACCGTGACCATCAGAGATAGAGACACGTTAGAACAGCACAGAGTCAAAATATCAGATATAAAAGGAGCGGTAGAAGGCAAAGTTTCTATGGAGAATTTGCTAGTACTTTAGTTTTAAAAAATCACCTTATCAAAAAGCCATAATGAAATTTTTCATTATGGCTTTTTTTGTTTTGCCAAAATTTTAAGTATAATGTTTAAAGGTAGTTTTGAATAATGTTTTTATAAATCAAAATAGGAAAATTGATGTTCTTAAAATAGGTCTGTATTTTACTTTTTATCTTACTAATTTTAATTGATTATGCAATAAAAACGCAACATTTAAAACTAAATCTTTACAAACTAAATGCTTACCTATTTAGAACATTATTTCAATATGGAACTTAAAAACTGAAAGGCAAATATATTTTTTCAAATATTTTTTGAAAAAATATTACATTCAAAATTAATTAATACCTTTGTATAATAATTTTATAACTTTACGTTATAGAGATGCTAAGCACCTTTGATAATATTGAGATTAAGTTTTTTTCAAGTTGAAGCTTGAGATATTTATATTATTTAAAACATCAACATTACAAATTATGAATAATTTCATTTTAAAACTTTCACTAATAAGAAAAAATCATGTATTTTTAGTCTTATATTGTCTTTTTTGTGTTCCATTACATGGTCAAATGTACACTCAATCTACATTTGATGCTAAAATTATTGATGTCAATCTAGCAACTGGTTCTATTGGTGCATCATCTAATGTAGGAAATGGAGCAGCAGGATATTCTATACCATTAGTATTGCCACCTGGAACTAATGGCGTTGTTCCAGAAATTTCGATCAATTATAGCAGTACAGGAGGTAGCAGTGCATTTGGTTACGGATGGGGCCTTTCTGGTTTATCAATAATTACAAGAGTTGGACAAACTAAATACTATGATAATCAAATAAAGCCCGTTAATTTGAATGCAGATGACAGATATTGAGTCTTGGGCATGAATTGTTTCATGCCAATTTATTTCACGTAGGAATTATTGGAGGCCAACGACACCATAGGGTTATATATCCATGGTTAAGTCACATATCTGTTAATGTTATGGGAGTAAACAATTATTATTTCAATAATAAAAATTCATTTAAGTTTGTAATCAATGACATGCAATATGCACCAAAATTATTAAAATGAAGGTAAGGTTTGTATTAATTAGTTTAGTTTTTATTTTGAATTCCTTATCAGGTCAGGAGATAAAAAATATTAATAGAGATTCTCCTGAGATCAAAAAATTTATATATTCAAATCATATGAATATTTTTATAGATACTTTTAATTTTTTAAATTTTTCAAGTAAACATCTTTACAGCATAAGAGATAGTTCATTACTTAAAGAATTAGATAAGATCATAAATGATAACGAAACTAATTCTTATTTGCCAGAGTTATATTATTGTGGTAAATTGATTAGTATCATTCCTGAAAAGTTTGATATGCATTTATTTTTGGAAGTTAGAAGATATGATTATATAACACCATTTACATCACACGGTTATTTAATAAATTTAGACCGTAATAGTTTCCAAGTTTTGTCTTTAATGGAACTATTTATTCATGATCATATCACTACTGAGTATAAAATGATTAAAAATTTAATAAGTTTTATAGCATCAAATCCTTTTAATACTGATAATATAAAATTTATTTACCAATATAGAGAAGAAGATAATCTTTTGGGCTACGATTTTAAAGAGGTAGAATACCTAATTAATAAAGACGGTTTTGTCACAAGACAATAAATTATGAAGATAAAAATTATAGTAATATTATTATTTTTTTGTTCACAGCTTTTTAGTCAAAAGGACTTAGAGTTAAGAATTTTAAATGATACTATTTATTTTAATTCAACTAATGATAAATACTTTGATCCTTTAATTGATTGTACTCTATATTTAGAATTAGAAAATGTATCTTGTAATAGTTATGTTTTGTATTTTGATTCATCAAAAATAGTACCGCATTATTTTTTTAAAGATGAAATCAATGACAGACAATTAAGATATGACCATAATCCGTGTATTCAGTCTTTGTTGTATGATGCAAATTATAAAAGAGTAAACACAAGTGGAGGCTTATTTTCTTTTGATGATGAATATTCCTTAGAAATACTTAATAAAATGAATCTTGAAGATTCATTAATCTTTGAAGAATATAAATTTTTAAAGCCCCAAATGGATACATTTAGATTTCGTGAAAACTATAAATATAACCAACACAAATTTTATATAAAACCGCACGAAACAAGAAGAATAAATGTAAAAATGCACATCCCTTATATAGATATTAATTATTTAAATACGTATAATCTAGCCATTAGTTTGGATTACTACTTGGAGTTTTTTTTTCATAATAAGGCAAAGAAAATAAAAAGCATTTTAACCAAATCAGAAAAGAAGTATTTAAAAACTAATAAAATAAAAATTTTCAATGGTACCCTTCATGCATCAAGGAAAGTTCCATTATTATTTAGAGAAACAAATAGGAAATAGAATAATAAAATAAAAATATCAAAATGAAACAATTAATAATTGTCCTAATTATTTGGACATCCCTTATCCAACAATTTATACTCACAATCCAATCAACGCTGCTACATATACGATGCTGTTGGCAATAGAACGCAGCGGACATGTAGTTTTTTTTAGAATTGTTGACACCGAAACAGTTACTATCGCAAATGTAAAGGCTCATCTGACTGAATCCAGATCCATAGATAATGAGACTGTCTCAAATGTCACCATTGTACCTAAATATTGGGTGTACCCAAGACGAAAATAAACAGTCAATCAATGAAAAATACAAGGATTGTTGTGGCACAGATCCTAAATTGATAGAATTGCCAGGAGGAAACTCTATCTATGTACCCAATGTCTTTACTCCCAATGATGATGGCATTAATGATTTATTTTATCCTATAGCCAGAAATCAAGACCCTAAATTATTTGGAATATCAGAGTTAAGAATATATAATATGAGAGATACAGTCATCTATTACAGAAGGGATTTTAGCTATACTATAGATCTACAAGAAGCTGCCTGGAGCGGTCAAATGCGATATAATATATTTAATGAGACCCAGTATAAACCCGATCAAAAATATGACGGTGGACCATTTAAGTATAGTTTCGAAGCCATCTATGTTCTTAATGACGGTTCCTAAGAAGTAAAGTTAATAGAAGGCAAGCCTGCACGATACTACGCGAAGATGAAGTGTCAGAATTTCAAGATAGAATTGGTTGTTTTTATCCTGTGCAGGGTTTGAGCGGAGCATTTGATGCACAAGTAGGAAATCAAGATGAGGATTGTTTTAAATGATTACTATCAAAGTGTAAATATTACCAAAGGTAAGGAAAGTACTGACAGAAAGCTATCATGTGCTTTCCTGTTTATTGTTCGCAATATTTGACCTTGCAACTTCTCTATAATTGTCGTAAATTTAAGATATAAGAGTGGTAGAAGGCAAAGTCTCTATGGAGAATTTATTAGTTTAGTGTCATATCAAAAATATTTTTTTGTTGTATCAAGAACATACATCATACTAAGTTGTTAACCCGAACCTGATATTGTCCTATTTTATGACATTGAGTATAATCATCATTAAAAATATTGAGCTCACTGTGATTAATTAGTCTCCATCGCAATAACCAATATTAAAGTAGACGAAATGAAGATTTTTTTATTTTTAAGCCTTTTGCTAATTGCATCTATTTCATGCAAGCAAGACCACTCTAACCACTCTCATACCAATCATGAAGTTGGTGCAAGCACTATATCAGAAGGTGTTCGTCCTGAAAACGCATATATGGTAAAAATGTTAGATTCAATATACCAGATAGGTGACCCATCTAAGAGTTATAACCTTAACTTCAAAATGGCTCAATTATATAAACAAAAGTCTGATGCAGCTACAAATATTTCTGATAGATCAAAACTTTTGTTTCAATGTGCTGATGAATTATTAAATGCTGGTAAAACTCAAGATGCTATCGGTATTTTCGATACTTTTTTGGCACAAGCTGCTAAAGAAAACATGCCTATGAACGACATATCCAAAATGATTCATGAAAAAATGGCAATAGCATATCTTAGATTAGGTGAACAACAAAATTGCGTTGCAAATCATACGGCATCATCATGTATCATACCATTACAAGAAGAAGGTTTTCATACTCTGAGGACTGGTTCAGAGAAAGCCGTTCAACTTTATGAAAAAGTCCTTACACAATATCCGAATGATTTGAGCAGCCGTTGGTTATTAAATATAGCTTACATGACATTGGGCAAATACCCGCAAGATGTCCCAAAACAATGGCTAATTCCAGTTCCACCTTACAGTAAAAGTAATAAATTACCATATTTCAAGGACATAGCTACAAAGGTTGGGCTCGATGTATTAGGCATGTCGGGTAGTGTCAATGTGGATGACTTTAACAATGATGGATATTTAGATATTTTTATGACTGCATATGGCCTTAATGAACAATGCAGAATGTTTTTTGGTGATGGAACTGGTGGATATAATGATGTCACGGAGACGGCAGGATTAAAAGGCCTGACTAGTGGACTTAATACGATCCATGCAGATTATAATAATGATGGTTTTGTTGATATATTTATAATGCGTGGCGGATGGCTTAATCTAGGAGGGAATATTCCAAATTCTTTGCTCAAAAATAACGGAAATGGGACATTTTCAGATGTAACCAAGTCAGCTGGTGTGCTCTCATTTCATCCGACACAAACGGCTACTTGGGGAGATTATGACGGAGATGGATGGTTGGATTTATACGTAGGCAATGAATCGTTTAAAGAGATGGGCAGTATTCATCCCAATGAATTTTACCATAATAATGGTGATGGGACTTTCACAAATGTAGCATCAATATACGGGCTTGACCTAGTGGAATTTTGTAAAGGGGTCAATTTTGGTGACGTCAATAATGATGGACTTCCTGATTTGTATGTTTCAGTTATGGGAGGCAACAACAAATTGTACATGAATCGGGGAGGAAAAGATTACTCAAATTGGAAATTCCAAAACATTGCTCCAACAGTAAAAGTAGAAGGTCCGAAATTTAGTTTTCCTAACATATTTTTAGATTATGATAATGATGGAAATCTAGATTTGTTGGTTTTTGGTTACTCATCTAGCAGGTTATTAAATTTGGCAGAAGATGCTACTCTCGAATATTTGGGAAAGGAATCAGCAGGTGAAAAGCCAAGGCTTTATCGAAATCTTGGAGGCGAACGATTTGAAGACGTTACGTTAAAATCAGGATTTAACACTGCTGTATATGCCATGGGATGTAGTGTAGGAGACGTGGACAATGATGGTTTCCCAGATGTATATGCTGGTACAGGTGCGCCAGATCTTAGAACGATCGTACCCAATAGATTCTTTAGAAATAATAATGGTAAAAGTTTTGTAGACGAGACAAATGCCGGATTTGGACATATTCAGAAAGGTCATGGTATTGGTATGGGAGACCTAGATAATGATGGTGACCTTGATATTTATTGTGTGCAAGGTGGTGCTTTCGAAGGGGACGTCGCCTATAATCTTCTTTTTGAAAATCCTGCAAAAAATACCAATTGGATAAAACTGAATCTTGAAGGCACTCTAAGTAACAAGTCTGCTATAGG
>Ga0105045_10002534_pt1 | contig 15475 bp, 13 predicted proteins | sample MAT02_FD_78089 | JGI IMG/M metagenome (GOLD analysis project Ga0105045, IMG submission 78089) | Freshwater microbial communities from Lake Fryxell liftoff mats and glacier meltwater in Antarctica - MAT-02 (megahit assembly) | ecosystem: Environmental > Aquatic > Freshwater > Ice > Liftoff...
ACGCCGTCCGCCAGAGGCAGCATCGGAGGGATCGCGCTGTTGCAGGGCGTGGGTCACGTCGAAAATGATGGGCAAATCACCAGTGACCTTCTTCATCACCCCAAAACCCAGCATGTCCACCACCAGGTTGTCGTAGCCGAAGCAGGTTCCCCGATCGCACAGCATCAACTGCTCGTTGCCGGCCTCCTTGAACTTCTCCACGATGTTCAACACCTGTGACGGACTCAAGAACTGGGGCTTCTTGATGTTGATGGTCCTGCCTGTCTTGGCTAAGGCTACCACCAGGTCGGTCTGTCGGGCCAGAAAGGCCGGCAACTGCAGAATGTCCACGACCGCGGCCACGGGCGCAGCCTGCCATGGCTCATGTACGTCTGTAATTATCGGAACGCCAAACTCTGCCTTAATGGCCTCGAAAATTTTCAGGCCTTCATCGAGTCCTGGCCCCCTGTAAGAATGGATAGAGGATCGATTCGCTTTATCGAAACTGGCCTTGAATACGTAAGGAATGCCAAGCTTCGAAGTAACGCGGACGAATTCCGAACAAACCTGGAGCGCAAGATCTTTAGATTCAAGCACATTCATGCCGGCAAATAGCACAAATGCATCTTGATTCGAAATATTCTCGAAAAGAGGATTATTTTTCATAAACGGTTGATAACAGACTCAAATTTCTAACCTTGCACGCGGGCCAACCGCTTTGTAATACTTGTCAATTGCTGCGCAAAGAGAGGCTACCGCTGTAGGGGCAAGGTGGACAACCTAAGCGGCATCATCGACCGGCCGATTTGCTGAGGCGCTGAAGGCCGCGACGCGCATAGAAGGCAAGCCTTGAACGCAAGGACAACCATGGGCGCGCCTTGGCGCTGGGAATGGACTTGTAGGGTGCGATGAAACCACGGTCGAGCTGGCGTAGAGCCCCATTGCGTGCCCCTGGGCGCCTCACCTCCTCCATCAGCGAGGGACGCACGTGCCCTGCGGCGATCTCACGAGCCAGCTCCTCTTCGGCAATGAAGCCGGTGTCGATCGCGCGGCGCAGGCACCCCACCCAGAGATGCGCCAGCGGATTCTTCAGCGACACCCAAGGCTGGGTGCCCATATCGGTGTAGTGCAGCAGGTGGGTGAAACCGGGTGCGAATTTCTCGAGGCTGTTCCAACCGGCGTCTAGTATGCCCCCGACGCTGCCTGCCACGCACATCTCGTACATCAGCTGTTCGTAGGTGTAGTGGCCCTCATCCAGCCCCTGCACGATGGACTCGATACTCCACTGCAGGCGCTCGCAATTGAGCAGCACCACGCTGAACTGACCTTTCCGCCCGTCGGTGCCCTCTCGCACAGTGAGCAGGTCGTGCCCGTCCATCGGCGCGTTCCATAGCGCGCCGATGTCCGTGAACAGCTGCATGTCGGCATCGAGGTAAATGGCCCGGCCCTGGTAACCGCACAGCTTGGGGATGAGGAAGCGCTGGAAGGAAAACGGTGTGCGGGGGCGATTGCGCAACTCCCGCGGCATGGGGATGCTGCGCTCGAACGAAGCGATGCGGTGGAGCTGCACGGGCAGTGCACTCGTCTCCTGAATGGAGAATTCGAGGACACGCGTCGGCAGCCATTCAGCGGAGGTTGCGGCGACGAAAATACGGATGGCATTGGTATATATCACTTGCTAAACTCGCTCACCTTTGCAAAGTGTCAAGATTCAATCTACTCAATTAATTAACATCCAGGCTCGGAGGCGAAAAGGCGAAAAATCAAGGTTACAGAGAATAAAATCTACACCCGTAATGACCGTTATCTCATACTTATTTCACATACGCTCTTGAGCAAGCTAAGAACATTTTCGAGTATGCATCGCGCTCCCCGTGCACCCAGCGTATTTTATTCAAAAAGGTTCTTAGCTTGGACTTTCTGCTTGACATCAGTAGAACCAATTCTGATGCTTTTTGATTCTCCAAGACAAATAGGATCTCAAATCTACTCTCGAATTTATTAATCCACCAGTCAGCCGGCTTAACAATAAGATGTGCATTTCGTCCATCTGGCAAAGTTTTTTTTGCCTCGCGGGTTGATAGCACCACGAAGGTCAGTTTTTTGCTTAGTTGACAAAGAACCTCTATCACTTTGTCTAGGTATTCAGATTCGATATGCTCAAGAACATCACCGCAAACAACCAAGTCGGCAGAGGAGGGCTTAGCAGATAGCTCTGGGATTGCCGGGTCATATCCTCTAATGTTCAAACTAGGTAAAGCTGCAGAAAGAGTTTGCTTTCCGCACCCGTAATCTAATATGGAGATGAGCTTGAATCGTTCATGAACGAACTTCACGGCCTCAGCCCACTTCCTTCCACTCGTGCCGAAAGTTGTGTTGTCGGCGTGGAGCTGTTTATTTAAATCTCGATAATCTTCAGAAATTGTCATCTAAATATATCCTAATTTTCTTGTAAAACTTTAATGTCCATTGATAGATCGGCAATGCCACTCATGACATCTGTGCCCAGCAAATCAAAGTGCACGAAATTCTGGTACAGGCTTAAGGGGCGCGTTACGTCTCCGATAAGCTCATGAACGATGCAGCTGACAAAATAGCGACCGGGGAGAAGTTTACGCTCGAAGCTCAGTTCAATTGAACGCTTATCGCCCGCCTTTAGCTGATGTATCAGCACTCCTGCACGGGAACCATCCACCGCGCAGACCACAATTCCGTGTTGGTTGGCGATCCCGAAATTCAGTGTGAGATGGTCGATGTCACGCTGGGCACGCAGGCACGCTTGTACGACACCAAGCGACCGATCACCCTCTCGCCGCTCAGAGATATGAAACCCCTCCAGAACTGCGTCGTTTGTGAGTGTCGAATCCGGCTTGGCACCACCGCGGGTGAGCTTGCCCTCGAAGTCGTCATCGCCCATGGCCTCGGTACGAATCCGCTTGTAGGTTTCCACAGCCTCGAAAGTGGGACCGTCGAAGACTTTGCGTCCGCCCTCCAAAAGCACGCCGCGCGTGCAGAAGTTAGCCACCATGTTCTGGTTGTGGCTGACAAGCAGGAATGTCTGACCGGTCTCTTTCATGTGGCGGATTCGGTCGTAGCACTTCATGCGGAAGTTGGCGTCACCGACGGCCAGCGTCTCGTCGATGATGATCAGGTCACAGTCGACGTGGACGGCACAAGAAAAGGCCAAACGCGACTGCATGCCGGAAGAGTACGTCCGCAAGGGCAAATCGAAGTATCGCCCTAGGTCTGCAAAGGCTTCTATAGCGCCGATGCGCTTATCGGTCTCTGCGCGAGCGATGCCCTGCATACTGCAGAAAAGATAAGCGTTCTCACGGCCAGAAAAATTGGCATTGAAGCCCGCGGTCAATCCCAACAGGGTGGCGATCCGACCAAAACGCTCCACACTGCCAGATGTAGGCTGAATGACGTTGCCCAGAATGCCCAGCAATGTCGTTTTACCTGCGCCATTTCGGCCCATGATTCCTACAGTCTCGCCGCGGCGGATCTCCAAGTCGATGCCATGCAATACCGGGTATTCGTCAATGCTCTTCGAGCGCGTGCCGAACAGCGCCTGACGCAGCGTGGCCAGCGGATGCTGTGTGCCGGAATAAATCTTCACCAGGCCACTGGCGGTCAGGAGAACATTAGACGACATCAGAAATCACGCCCTTCACACGATGGAAGATCCAGACCGCCAGTAGCAGCAGCGCTGCACCGCCCAGAGGAAAGCCTATCAACAATGCAGGCGCCGGCATCGTGCCAAATACCAGCGGAGCACGCAGCACCTCCACCATCGCCGTCAGCGGGTTGAGCCACATCCATCCTCGCCAGGACTCTGGCACCATGGACAGCGGGTATGTGATTGGCGTCGCGTAAAAGAGGATGCGAAGCAGCAAACGCATCGCCTCAGAAATGTCACCAATGAACGGCCCCAGCGCGGCCAACAGCAGCGACAGGCCACAGAGAAACAAAGCACACATCGCAAGCGCCGGTACAAACCAGGCCAAGCCATTCCACGTCAGCCGATGCTGCAGCAACGTTACCGCCAGCAGCAACACGATCATGACACCCGCATGCACGCTGGCGCGCATCAAGTTTGCTGCCCACAGCACCCAGACTGGAAATGATGACTTCACAACGTAGGTTCGTTTGGCAGCAAACAGTACGCTGGACGAGTTAACCAAGTCTGATAGCGTGAGATAGATCACCAAACCTGTAAAGAACGGCAACAAAAACCCGATGCCTTCGTCGGGCCTATGAGGCACTTTCCATTCGACACCAAAAATCAATCCGAAAACGAGCCAATAAATGCCCATCAGACCCAGCGGTGTCAGCAGCAACCACAGAGGTCCAATCAGCGACCGCTTGTATTTGGCTGCCAAATCTCGTCTGGCGAGATCCCACGCGAGCCGTAGGTGGTCGCGAAGGAACGGACGAATGAAGCGACCGATCACGGTTGTAACTTTCTTACGGTAAGCGTAGAGGTGTGGCTCTGAGGGGAGCTCTCACCGTTGAGTTGCACTGTGCCATCTACTGGCTGCGTGACACCGATTCTTGCGGTGCTCATGCAGAGCGGCCCTTGGACGGATGGCACATCAGCAGATCGCTGACCAATGTCCATGAACGGCGCAAATGCTCGTCCAAGACGCAACGAAAAGTCCGCTGCCCCATAGCCGCTCAGATGGCGCATATCACTGAAGTACATAGCCGCATCGGGGCGATCCTGAATCCCCAAATCAATGAATGTCACTCTCTGATTCGCAGCCCACTGCGACAGCAGGCGCGAGTTTCTCGCATAGTCGGCTCTGCGCTGAAACGTGTCGATGGCCAAGGGGTTTGTGGGGAGTGCAAAAAGAACAAGTCGACGCTCAGAGCGACTTACGATGCTGTTGACCTCGTCAAAGAATCCACCCTCAGCAACCATCTGTTCCCACGCCTGCGGCGGCAGTGGATTGAAGTCGCGCTCCGGATTGAACTGGGCCTTCCAGCGCCCGAACTCCGCATATGCCTCTTTTTCGTCCTGCTCGATCGAACGGTGTGGTTGAAAGCCGCGTAGGGGTTCCCCAGCCTTGCGCGAGTTGAACTGCAGCATTGGTGTCACCGACACCGCCTCGGGCATCAGCAGGGTTCGGACGGCAGAGGCGTACCGCACGGACCATAGCGGAGCGAACATCTGGCGGCCTAACTGCGAATCCCAGGCGCGGGACTGGCACAGACCGTCCAGACCGTTGTCGATACCGAAGGCCGACGTCAGCACCGGCCGCTGTAGCGCGCCGCAATGCTCCCGGGTTGGCGTTAGCACCTGGTGCACCTCGATCATCTGCACACCGATCGCTACCGTCTGGACATCGGCCAAGGCAGGCGACTGCAGGACACGCGGTAGCAGCACCGTCCACCAAGAGGCACCGAAGCCATCGAATGCATGGTTGAACGAACGGGCAGTGGCCCCGCCCTCGGTCAATCCACGATCGACCTGCTCGGGATTGAGACCCCAGCGAACCTCGCTGTCGCCCACGAAAAGCATATGCCAGGGCCCGTCACGATCACGGTCGCGCAGCTGGACGTCGATGCTTTCGCTGTTCGAGTAAGACACATACCTGAAAAGGTTGCCCCGCAGCCACACCTCGGCCGCGAGGAGCAGTCCTAAGCAGGCAACGAGCACCAAGATAGTACGCTTCACTTTGTCAGGCTCAAAATTGAAAATAGATGAATGGGACCGCAGCTGGCGCACCAAGAACAATTGCGGCGAACATTCCCCAGAAGGAGAAGGCTACCACCGCTGGAGGGCTGACCTGCCCCAGCCTCAAGGCCTCCAGGAAACGCTCAAGCGGAAACTGCAGCACGAACAGCACCGCCGACAGGAAAAATATCTGTCGCACAGATGCCGGCATCTCTCCCTGTGAGCCACCAGCAAACATCTCGGACACTATAGAAAAAGCTTGGTGAACATCCACCGCACGGAAGAAGACCCAAGCCACCAAGACCACGACAGAGGTATAGATCCAGCCAAGCAGGCCACCTATGGAAACCCCGGCCATCGCTGCACCTGGCTTTCCTGGGCGCAAGAAATGCTCAAGCGTCAGCACCGCGCCGTGCAGTGCACCCCATACTACAAAGGTGTAATTGGCGCCGTGCCAGATCCCCCCCAGCAGCATGGTGGCCATGAGAGCCAAGGCGGTCCTGCGTGGCCCATACCGCGAGCCGCCCAACGGTTTATAAAGGTAATCGCGCAACCACTGCGACAGGGTGATGTGCCAGCGACGCCAGAACTCACGCAGTGAGGTGGCCGCATAGGGTAGACGGAAATTGACTGGAATCGTCACGCCGAACATGCGCGCCAAGCCAACAGCCATGGTCGAGTAGCCCCAGAAATCGGCGTAAATCTGCCCGCCAAAGCCTACGGCCGCAGCCCATGCGTCTAGCGTACTGCGCCTGGTACCAGCCTCGTAGAGCGAATCTACGAGTGGGGCTAATCCATCGGCGAAGACTTCCTTGAGGAACAGACCAACGGCAAATATGCCGAGTCCCGCGAAGAATTGGGTCGCGTCGAACCTGAAATGCTGCCTCAGTTGGGGCATCAGCTCATGGGCTCTACAGATTGGACCGGCAATCAGTTGTGGAAAGAACGCCTTGAATAGCAGGACAACCGTGAAGCGGCGCTCCGCCGAAAACTCCCGGCGATGCACATCGATCACATAACCGAGCGCTTGGAAGACGATGAAACTAATCCCGATCGGCAGGGCAAGCTCGTGCACCCGGCGGGAGCCCCCGGCCGAAAGGCCGAGATCCTGTGCGACCTGTACCAGGAAGCCCGAGTACTTGAAGTAGGCCAACACACCGAGCAGCACCGCGCCGGCCACCCAGACGGGTTTAGCCGACAGCGTTCGCTGCCCCCACAGCGCGCAGGCCCATGCCACGCCAACCAAGCCGATCAGAAGGCCGAGGTAGGGCCAGTGGAAATAGCCGAAATACAGCAGGCTGCTGCCAAGCAGAATGACCCGTTTTCCGCGGTCACCAGGCCAGAGCCAGAAAACGGCCAAGGTCAGCGGTAGGAACAGCGCGATGAAGACAAAGGAATTGAATAACAAGGCTTATTACCTGGCTTGTGAGGGCGGCGCCGCTCCTACCGAATGCCCGAGGAGGCAGGGTCGCACTCCCGGACCGCCCGAAACATGGTCATGACCTGCTCGCGCAAAGCGTCGATGGAGTACTGCTGCTGCAGACGGGCCTGTGCGTCGCGCACCTGCCGCAACCTGCCGGGATGATCCTTCAACAGCTGGTCGATCGCTACGTACCAACCCGCCTCGTCGGAGACCAGGACACCGCAGCCTTTCGAACAGCAATCGTCATACACCGTGCCGGCTGTCGCGATGACGGCCGCGCCGATAGCCGTGTATTCGACCCACTTGGTGTTGGCCTTCACCGCATTAAAGGGTGTGTCGGCCAAGGGGCAGATCCCGATGGCCCACCCCAACGAGGCAAACTTTGCCATGAACTGCTGGTAGTCTGGTATGGGTGGAATAACGGTCACTCGGCCCCCGAAGCGCTCGAGCTCGGCGGGCTTGGGGATGGATCCGAACAATTCGAACTGCACCTGAGGATGCTCATCAAGCGCACGCACGAGGCCCGGCAAGGCCAGTTGGAAATCGTGCGCGTGATCAAAACCCATGTAGCCGATCTTCAGCGGTCCGGCCTGCGGGGCTGGCGACAAGACCTCGCCCGAGCAATAGATCCGCCCGGCCGCGCCGCGCTGGTCAAGGCCCTGCGCCTGCAACCGCTGCAACAGACCGGCCGTCGAGCAATAAACAAGGTCGGTCCGCCCGAGCAGTGCCCGCACGGTTGCCAGACGTGCCGGATGGTTGTGAAACTCATATTTTGCCTGCCCGATCTCCAGCGGTACGTTCAGCAGGTCGTCGTCGATATGGAATATGGTCGCAATGCCAACCTCGCGCGCCAGATCGAGCATTGCTTCGACGTGGGGACCGCTGTAGCGGCAAAAGAGCAGGATGTCCGGCTTGAACCCCTGGATACGCTGCCGTATCCAGGCGCGCGCCTGCTCATTGCGCACGTTCTTTCCGAACAGGTCCTTCATCTGCTGCTCACTCAACAGTTCGGCCTCGATCTCGCCCTTGTCCACGAGCGCCTGCAGGGGCTTGACGAAGCTTAGTTGCAGCGTGGGAATGAACGAATTGGCAACGTACATCACCCTTAGCGCCCCCGGGGCAGATGACTTGGATGCAAAGCGCTGCGTGGGTACTCGCCGTGTCACTCGAGCTAGCGCCTTGCGCATACGAGCGAGCCAGCGCGTGGCGAGAGAATGGCTCATATGCGATCAGCTGTCACCGACTTCTCATGGGCACGCACCGCCGCCATGCGTAGGCGCTTGGCCTCGTATACCTTGCGGTGCGCCACAAAGCCTCGTGCGCGATCCATGCCTTCGTTGAGGCGGTTGAACATCGACCGCAGGAAAGTTGGCACCTTATGACCCCAGCGGATATCTCGCACAAGCGAAGGGCGAAAATGTCCCATGACGATTTCCTGCTGCAGTTGCTCCATACGCAGCGAACCATCGGCAAGCATGCGGCGGACCTCGGCGAACCAGATCTCCCCATTGGCATTGCGGGTGGAAACCCAGGGCTGTGTGCCCATATCGGTGTAGTGGATCAGGCTGGTGGATTTGTCAAAGTGTTCGAGGCTGTTCCATTCAAACGGCACCCGGTAGCCCACCAGTTCCTCGGGTACGATGCACATCTCGTCCATCAGCTGTGAATAGGTGTAGCGCCCCTCGTCAAGGCCGCGGACGATCTCGCACACGTCCCAATCCAGGTTCTCACAGTCGATCAGCATCACCGCGCACTGCTTCTTGCGGGTGCTCGGGGCGTTCTCCTTGTGCAGGGTGACGTCGGTGTGCTTGACGGACTCCTGCACCAGGACGCGCTGGCCATTGAACGGAAGGCTCCAAAGCGAGCGGATGTCCTTGAACACCTGCATGTCGGCGTCCATGTAGATCGCCCGGCCCCGATAGCCGCACAGCTGAGGAATGCAGAAACGACTGAACGAGAAGCCCGTACGCTGGTGATTGCGGGGGTCGCCCGGAACCGGGACGTCAAGATCGACCATGGGCACCACCTCCACGTTGGTCGTGGTGTGCCGCTTGATCGAGTAGGCAAGCACGTCGATCGCCAGTTGCTGCGACCGGTCAGCGCCCACGAAGACTCGGATGGTGTCATTGCTGTTCATGGCAAAACTCATTTGACGGATGATTTGACCTGATGTTGTCCTTGTGCCCAGCGTGCAAGCCGGGCCAGCCCATCGTCGACGCTGACCTTGGGCTGCCAGTCCAGCAGGGTTCGCGCTTCCTCGATATCCGCGCAGGCATGGCGGATGTCGCCGACACGGAAGGCACCGGTGATGCGGTATGCATCCTGCGACCGACCCAGTGCCTTCATCAGGGTCTTCGCCACCTCCAGAATGGTGACCGCCTGGCCCATGCCGATGTCCAGCACAGTGCCGTGCGGCAAGGGACGCTCGCCGGCACGCACAAGGGCATCAACCACGTCGTCCACGTAAACGAAGTCGCGTGCGATCTCGCCGTCCTCGAAGATGGCCAGTTCCTTGCCCTCCAGCAGTTGCTGCGCAAAGATCGACAGCACGCCCGTGTAAGGGTTGCGCAGCGACTGGCCGTCGCCATAAACATTCTGGAAGCGCAGCATCGTCGCGGTCCAGGCAGTGCCTTCACCCGCCTGCGCGAGCAGGTATTCCTGCATCAGTTTGGTCGACGCATAGACGGAGGCCGGCGCGGGCGGCAAGCCGGCACGGCTGGGCGCTGGGCGGCCGGGGCCGGTGAAGGCGGGGGGCAGCGGCACGTCGAAACGTCCCTCGGCCATGGCCGACGCCTCGCGCGGGAGACCCGCACAGAGAGCGCCACCTTGGTCCAGGTAGGCTCCCTCCCCGTACACCGCGCGCGAGGCGGCCAGAACGACCCTGCGTACGGTGTCAACCCTGCGCATGGCCTCGATCAGATGCGCAGTGCCCATGACATTGACGTTGCAGTAGCGCGCCGGTTCGTCATAGGACTGGCCGGTTCCCGTCTCGGCGGCCAGGTGGTAGACAACGGTGGGCTGCGCTGCCTGCACTGCAGCATGCATGGCCGCTGCGTCGGCCACATCACCGCGCAGAAAGCTCACCTGCGGGCCGAGATCGGGGGCGGGCGCGTTCGGGCCGTGAACCTGGGGGTGCATATTGTCAAACACCCAGATGCGGCAGTCCGCGTTGCCCGCGGCTAGCTTTCTGGCCAGCCGGCTGCCGATGAAGCCGGCGCCGCCGGTGATGAGGATGTGACGATTGAGCATGGTGGAAGGCATTTTTGGGTTGTCGCGGCAAGGTCTGCTGCGATGCGCTGTGCCCCATCGCCGTCAATGAGCACGCGCGCGACGAAGGCGGCCGCAGCACTGTCCAGCGTGCCACGTTGATCTATGTCGAGACCAGCACTGATGAAGGCCTGCCAGTCGGCCGGCGCACGCAACAGGGGCAAGGGTTGGTAATTGGGCAAGTCCAGCCCTCCGGCAAAAACGGCTACCGGCAGGCCTTGGCGGGCTGCATCCAGCGCCACCGTGGACGGGCTGGTGATCACGGCGGTCATGCGCCCCAGCAGGGCCGATGCCGTGTGATGCTCCCAAGCGGGCGCCCGCGGGTCGGCAATGACGAGGTTGGAAGCAGCAGGCCGTTGCCCCTCGTACCGATGGGTCAACCACACGCCGGCATGGTGTGGTTTGACCAAGAAAGTGACTTCTGGAAAACCCTCGGCCAGCAGGCGCACAGCATCCAGGAAGGCCTGCCGATACGCGTCGTCGTAGCGATGCCAGTGCAGGTTCTCGAAGACGCCGACGACAGCTCGACCGATGGGCAACAGATGCCCCAGGTCGGCCGGCTCCGTGGTTGCGGGCTTGGGGCACCCCATGGGGATGCAACGTGCGCGCACGCTGGCGTCCAGCCGGGGGTGAAGCGTCTCTAGGCCACCCCAGATATAGATGCGCTGGGCCTTGATGGACACGCGGTCAATCGGGTGCACTGCATCTTCGTAGGTGAGGCCCGCATTCTCGAAGCCATGCTGGAGCGTCGCCACCGTGAGGCCATGGGCAAGGGCCAATTCAGTGAGCTTGCGTGAGAAGCGGTGCGGGCCCAGATTGGTCTCGGCCACCGTGAGCAGCGCTTTGGTGCTGGGCAGGAAGTCAAAGCTGCCTGTGGGAAGTTCTTCGGGAAGCACTCGGTAAGGAATACGGCGCTCCTCCAGCGTGGCCAGCACGCGGGGGGACTTGCGTATGAGGGCCGCGCTGCACCAGGCCTGGGCCGAGATGCCCTCGCGGGCCCAAGCATCGAGCACCGGCACCGCCAGGTCCAGGTCCTGGATCAAATTGAGGGCTACGATGCACTGCGCGGGGGTATTGGCGCGCTGGGTGGCGAGCGGCTGCTCCAGGACCGCCTGCCAGGTCCGTGCGATGGCTTCTTGGCCAAAGGCATCCTGAGCCAGCGCGTAGGCCGCGTGGGCATCGCGCCGCCCGGCCTCGCGATCGCCCAAGTAGCGTCGCAGCCCCTCAAGCGTATCGCCCGTGTGAATGTGGGGCGCCAGCGGATTCAGCGCGGGGGTAGGAGTGGCGACGACCGGTACTCCCTTGGAGACTGCCATGACGCTGCGGTTGGCCGACTTGCACAGGCTGAACGCGTCCAAAGTGTTGGGTACCACCACGACGTCAGCCTCAGCCAGCCACTGGTTGACCAAGTGAGGCGACCATTCAAGGTAACGCGATGGAATCCGCAGGGGCCGGATGCGCTCCTCATACTTGCCGCGGTGGTTGCTGATCACCACCAGTTCGACGTCGAATGCCTTCGCCACGATTTCCAGAGCGTCGCGGATCTCGAGCAGATCAAGCATACCGAAGGGGGCATGGGATGCGCCGTGGTTACCAAACCAGAGGATGGTCTTGGCATGCCGCTCGGCAGTCTTCACAGGGACTGACGCAGGTACTGCGGGCGCAGCAGGTGTCGATGTCGAGGCGGAAGTCGCCGCGGCCCCAGGGTTGCCAGACCAACGACCCATCCAGCGTTTTAGGCGGGTGCGCAGCGCGCGCTGACCCCGATTGACCACACGCCAAGCCAGCCGCACGGCGAGGCCAAGACCCTCCTCGCGCAGACGCACGAACAGGCTGTGCAGCTTGCGCCGCAGAACACGCACGCGATGCGTCTTCTCAGGGACATTGGCATCGCGCAGCAGCTTGCCCATGGCCTTGAGCAACGCGGGCGTCTCGATACCGTCTGGAATCACCGTCACCGGCACATGGGGCACGCGCTGGCGCACGATGGTCGCCAGCGGCTCAGTTGTGACCACAATAGCGTCGGCCTGGGCCGCGATCGCGTCGAAGATCTGCGTGGGCGAGACCTTGCCGGCAGATCTCCCATAGGCCTCGATGAAGATGTTGTCGCAAAGGTCGAACACCACGCGGAGTCCCTTGTTGGCCGCATGTTGAGCCAGGAACAGGTCATCAGGGGTGAAGCTCTTGACGATGACCAGTGCATCAAGGCCATCAAGGTTCGACTCCAGGCCCGAAGCGAACACCCGGTTGCGGACCTGGGCCGACTCGAGCGCGAGCAAGGGCAGCAGCGCGCGGTAGCGCACGCTCGCTACGCTGGACGTTAGCTTCGGGACTTTCCAGCCAATCTTCATAGGATGCTTCGGTGTCAATCGAAGACCTCTGCCCGGGCGAGCGCCAGACCGTGGCTGTCCTTATCCGACAGCTGCGGAGTGATGCCCGCGGGCCAGTCAATTCTGATGTTCGGATCGTTCCATGCTATGCAGCGCTCGTGAGCTGGCGCGTAGTAGTCGGTGGTTTTGTACAGAAAGTCCGCTGAATCGCTCAGGACCACGAAGCCATGGGCAAAGCCTTGCGGCACCCAAAGCTGTCGGTTATTGTCTGCCGACAAGATCTCGCCCACCCAGTGGCCGAAAGTGGGGGACGATTTACGGATGTCCGCGGCCACGTCAAACACCTCGCCCGCCACAACGCGCACGAGCTTGCCCTGCGCCTGCTGGATTTGGTAATGCAAACCGCGCAGCACACCCTTGGCGGATCGGGAGTGGTTGTCTTGCACAAAGGTGACTGGCTTGCCGATGGCCGCTTCAAACTGGGCCTGGTTGAAGCTTTCATAGAAAAAGCCGCGGTCGTCGCCGAACACTTTGGGTTCAAACAAGACAACGTCGGGGATGGCGAGGGGGGTGGCTCTCATCAGAATATTTTTTCTTTCAATAAGCGCAGCAAATACTGGCCGTAACCGTTTTTGGTGAGGGGATGCGCCAGACTTTCAAGTTGCGCGGCATCAATCCATTTCTGGCGGTAGGCAATCTCTTCCGGGCAGGCCACTTTGAGGCCCTGGCGGCGCTCCAGGGTGGCGATGAACTGGCCGGCGTCCAGAAGGCTCTCGTGGGTTCCGGTGTCCAGCCAGGCGTAGCCCCGGCCCATGATTTCGACGTTGAGCTTGCCTTGGTGCAGATACAGGCTGTTGAGGTCTGTGATTTCAAGCTCCCCGCGTGGGGATGGCTGCAGGGCCTTGGCTAGGTCAACCACTTGTTGATCGTAAAAATACAGGCCGGTGACGGCGTAATTGGATTTCGGCTGCACGGGCTTTTCTTCCAGCGACAACACCTTGCCGTTGGCGTCGAACTCGGCCACGCCATAGCGCTCGGGGTCATGCACATGGTAGGCAAACACGCTGGCACCGTCGGTTCGGGCGGTGGCGTTGGCAAGAAGCTTGTGGAAGTCGTGGCCATGAAAAATGTTGTCGCCCAGCACCAGCGCAGAAGGGCTGTTGCCGATGAACTGCTCGCCAATGATGAAGGCTTGCGCCAGGCCGTCGGGGTTTGGCTGCACTGCGTATTGCAGGTTCATACCCCAGGCGCTGCCGTCGCCCAGCAGTTGCGCGAAGCGGGGTGTGTCTTGCGGTGTGCTGATGATGAGCACGTCGCGTATGCCCGCGAGCATGAGGGTGCTCAGCGGGTAATAGATCATGGGTTTGTCGTATACCGGCAGCAGTTGTTTGCTGATGGCGAGCGTGGCGGGGTGCAGGCGGGTGCCGGAGCCGCCGGCGAGGATGATGCCTTTGCGTAGGGTCATGGGTGTTTTTTTGTATGGGGTGGTCAAAGAACTTCGGCCAGCAGGCGGTGCACTCCTTGCTGCCAGTGGGGCAGGTGCAGGCCAAAGCGGCTTTGCAGGAGGCCAGTCGCCAGACGTGAGTTGTGCGGGCGCTTGGCAGCGGTGGGGAAGGCGGTGCTGGGCACCGCGGCTACTTCACGGACTTTGAACTGAAGCTCGGGCCGAATGGCCTGCGCAGTTTGGAGCACGAACTGGGCGTAGGCGTGCCAGTTGGTCTCACCAGTGGCGGTTAGATGGTAGGTGCCCGCATGCTGCGGTTGGCCGAGCACTTGGCGCACGGCGTGTGCGGTGATGTCGGCGATGAGTTCGGCACTGGTGGGTGCGCCCCACTGGTCGTCGATTACGGTCAACCGTTCGCGCTCGGCCGCAAGGCGCAGCATGGTCCTGGCGAAGTTGCCGCCGCGCGCGGCGTACACCCAGCTGGTGCGAAAGATGAGGTGGCGTTGGCAGTGCTCAGCCATAAGCTGCTCGCCTTCAAGCTTGGTCTGTCCGTACACGTTTAGGGGCGCGGGCGCATCAGTTTCCAGCCAAGGCTGGGTGCCGCTGCCGTCGAACACGTAGTCGGTGGAATAATGCACTAGCCAGGCGCCAAGTTTTTGGGCTTCTTGCGCCAGCACGCCGAGCGCAAGCGCGTTGATGGTGCGCGCCAGTTCGGACTCGCTCTCGGCCTTGTCGACAGCGGTGTGGGCTGCGGCGTTGACGATGACATCGGGCCGCAGCTCTTGAACCGTTGCGGCCAGACCCGGCAGGTTGCTTAGGTCACCGCAGAAATCGGTGCTGTGCCGGTCCAGCGCAATCACCTCGCCAAGGGGCGCCAGGCTGCGCTGCAGCTCCCAGCCCACCTGACCGTTTTTGCCTAGCAACAGGATCTTCATGCTTGCGACGAGCCTGTATTCGAGAGCGTTTCATCACTCTCGTATTGCGTCTGCACCCACTCGCGGTAGGCGCCGCTTTGCACGTGCGCCACCCACTCTGGGTTGTCGAGGTACCACCGCACGGTCTTGCGAATGCCGCTCTCGAAGGTCTCGGCGGGCTTCCAGCCGAGTTCGCGTTCGATCTTGCGGGCGTCGATGGCGTAGCGCCGGTCGTGTCCGGGGCGGTCTTTCACGTAAGCAATCTGCGTGGCGTAGGGTTGGCCGTCGGCTCGCGGGCGCAGTTCGTCGAGCAGAGCACAAACGGTTTGCACGATCTCGATGTTGGGCTTCTCGTTCCAGCCGCCCACGTTATAGACCTCGCCGAGCCGGCCCGCTTCAAGCACCCGGCGGATGGCGCTGCAGTGGTCTTTTACGTAC
>Ga0105045_10002535_pt1 | contig 15470 bp, 10 predicted proteins | sample MAT02_FD_78089 | JGI IMG/M metagenome (GOLD analysis project Ga0105045, IMG submission 78089) | Freshwater microbial communities from Lake Fryxell liftoff mats and glacier meltwater in Antarctica - MAT-02 (megahit assembly) | ecosystem: Environmental > Aquatic > Freshwater > Ice > Liftoff...
CGTACTACCTCGCGGAGCGAACGCTGTCCGCGCCGGGTCGATGCGATTCGCCCACTCCACGAACCGTGAATCGGTGCTCGGAATCGCTGGATCAATCCCTCCGACCGTGTCCGTGGGACCGGAATAGATTCCTGCGATCGCAGGAGAACAAGCGAAACCGCAAACAAACAAACTTGTGACGAAGAAGAATTTGGACATGCAGATACCTTTCGCATCCAGCGAATCCGAAGTCTTGCGCCGCCTATGTGCGTACCTTCCACCCAGGCCGTTCATCGATGCGATGAAAAACCGACTAGTGGAAATGCATCAAGCGCGGGGCGATACTTGGACTGGGCCAGAAATCGAGAACCTAAAAAAAACCCCAAGGCGAAAGAACAGGAGCCCGCCGCCATCAATAACGGCACGGGCGATTCCCGTTCAATTCGCGTTGCAACGACCGCCTCAATCCAGGAAGGCACGTAGTCATCTTGTCCAAGGTAGGTCTTCTGACTCACCACCATCCCGGTCGCTCACAGCCTTCTCACTCGCTTCTCGTTTCTTTGAAAAACGCTGGCAAGCAATGGCCCTTCAAAAGAAGGAGCGACGGACGCGATTATTTTCAATCGCAGGCGGCACACAGCGGCCGGACCGTCCCGGAATTGCCTTTGCAAGAAAGACGCACCGGAGTTCCCTGTTACTCACTTGGCAGAACCCAAGCGAATCACCCTCGACGCTCAAAAACCTATCCGCTTTCCACCGACTGTCAAGAGCGTCTCGCGTCTCAATTCGCGATTGACACCGCCCTCCGGCATACCAAGCGACAACGGGTGGATACCGGGATGCGAGGTAGGAGCCAAGATTTCGGGACTGTCGACCAAGCGTTCGACCGCCAAGAAACCCTGCGAGTCGACGCCGGTGAAGCTGAAGGCTGACCCGATGGCGGAGGTGTTGGCGAAGCTCGCTTGGGCGATCTACGTGAACGATGCTCCGGTGATTTCAATCCCGATCGCGATCTGCTTGTTCTTCATGATGTACCCGATCATGGTTAAGATTGACTTCAGTGAAGTGCTTAAAGCCGGCAAGGCGATGGTTTTGGTGTGGGGTTCCTTGGCCAAGGGTAACGACGGACACACGCTCGTCATGGTCGCGATCAATTCGCTGACGATGCTCGTTCTGTATGATATTCTGGGTGGCTTCTGGTTGATTTCGACCAAGAGAGAGGCTTGGTTTCGCGACAGGTTTTTTCATTTCCTGGCACCCGTCACGATCACTGCTCTTCTGGCAACGCTAGTGATCGTATTTTCATTCAAGGGCGAAACCATCGTTGAAAATCCGCTCACGATTCTGTGGATCGCGATTCCGTTGACGATTCAAACACTGATGATCTTTGCACTCGGGTACGGCATTAGCAAAGCGATGGGATTCAGTTACGAAGTCGCCGCTCCGACCGCGATGATCGGCGCGTCGAATCACTTTGAGGTGGCCATTGCGACGGCGACGATGTCGTACGGATTGTCATCCGGTGCGGCGCTCGCGATCGTCGTGGGCGTATTGATCAAAATTCTCTTGATGTTGGGCTTCATCAAGTTTTGCCTCAAGACGCGAGGTTGGTTCCCTGCCAAAAGTTCCGATCCGGATCAAGAAAGCATATCCAGTCACTTACCCGCTTTGCATGGCGAGAATCGCCTTTGAAGCTGCTTTTACCACAAACGACTGGATCACTCATTTTCGGATAAAAGCTATGACCAAAGTTGAAATCTATGACAAAGCCATGTGCTGCTCGACTGGCGTTTTCGGTCCGCAAATCGATTCCATTTTGCCGAAGTTTGCCGCCGACTTGGATTGGCTGAGAGCGAATGCTCACCAACGAAGGGGTCGATTGCTTGCCTCTGGTGATCGTCGACCATCGCGTCGTGAGCGACAGCGAGTATCCAGCTCGCGAACACTTGTCGCTTTGGACAGGTACAATGTTCAAGGCTAAATCCGGTCTTCCGATTGGCCGGTCGCGGTTTCCGCGTGCTGTTGGTTTCGACTGACCCGGCCTCGAACCTCGATGAAGTCCTTGGGACGTTACTGACGAATCATCCGACGGCGATTGAATCCGTGCCCGGAAGCAACGCCGGTCCATGAAGCGGCGAAGATCCAACAAGACCTGCGCCGGGCGGGGACTGAACCGTTCGCGTGGGCGATCAATCAGAGTCTCGTTCCGCTCGAAGTCACCGGCACGGCGCTCCGGCATCGTCAGCAACACGAGCTGCCGTTCATCGACGAAGTGAAATCGAAACTCGCTAGTCGCGTCGCAATGGTCCCGTGGCAGGTTGATCCGCCCACCGGTGTTGAAGCACTGCGAAAGATCACGCAACTCGCCAGTACCGTCGCTTACCGAAACCGTTTCCCTTAAAGGCAAACTTACATGACCAAGAAGAATGTTTTGTTTTCGCTTCCGCCAAGGCGCTCCGTATCTTACTTGGCACGGTTCGAGGTCGATTAAGTCAGGCGGGCGAACGATTGCGCGAAGTCATCGCGACGCCGCAATCAGCAATGAACGCGCGGGTCGGGGAACGGATTGAAGGTAGCCTCAGACAAGCATGGTTTCACATGGATGGCGGAATAGGCCATTTGTTAAAATCGAGCGATTGTGCCGGATGTGGCGTGAGAACTGCACCCTCAAAGATGTCGCACGAACACTCGTGCAACGGTTGCTGGCTGTGGTAGCTGACGACTTATCTATCGACTTCTAGTGTTTGGAGAAACCATGAAGACCTATTTCCGAGCGATTGCCCCTGTTGCGGCAGTCGCGTTCGCACTCAGCGTATCGAATCACGCTGTGGCCCAGAGCAATGACAATGCTCAGCAAGATGGCCAGAACCAAGCGATTGAACAAAATTCCGACCGAAATCGAGCGTCAAACGATCAAGAACAGTCCACGTGCCCGATTTGCGGCCTAACCGTCGAAAAGGCGGAGAACGGTGCGGATGGTTTGAAAGTTGTCAAAGTGAAATCTGGAAGCCCTGCTGACAATGCAGGTATCCGGGAAGGCGACGTCGTCGTCTCAGTTGCCGACCAGAACATCGATTCAGTGGACACATTGAAGACGACGATGTCGCAGCAACAGCAGCGTTCCGATGCTGCCAACGTTCAGGTTCGTTTGCGTCGAGACGATCGTCAACGCCAAGTCACCTTGAACCTGAATGACGGCAATCAAGGCAAAAGTAATGATACGTCTGCGAACTCGCGGATGCGTGATGATCGGCAACAGTCGAATCGCGATCGAGCCCGAGGAAATCGTGACCAAGATCGTCGTCAAAGCGATCGTGTGGCAAACGAAGGTACACAGCGTGACCTGCGTCCCGGAGTTGCTGGGAGTAGCGATCAAATCAATCGTCAATCGAACATCGAACACGCATCGTTGGGAGTGACACTTGACCAATCGTGGCAAGGTCGCGGAGCGGGCGTACGTGTTGCCAGCGTCTACACGAACAGCCCGGCGCATCAAGCGGGACTGAAGACCGGCGACCGAATTTTAAAGGTCAATGGGAACGATGTTTCGACCAGTCAGGATTTGATTCGTCAAATCGACGAAATGGACCCGGATGATCGAGCTGATTTCACGGTTGTCGCGGACGGGCAGAAGGAAGAATTGGATATTCAATTGGGGTCACGCGCCGAGACCATCCAAGGTGCGATGGTGGGTAATAACGGCATCCAAGGCGGGCAGATCAGTGGCAACGTTCTTGGTCAAAGGAATGCTACGAACCAGTCATTAAACCAGACACTCACTGAAATCCAACGAGAACTTCGTCAATTACGTCAACGAGTTGATGCAATGGACGGAAATAACCAAGACGCTGGTGCGAGAGATAATAACCAGAATGCTCGTGAAACGGGTCGAGACGCGAACGCCCAGAATCGGAACGCTGACAATCGAAATCAGGATGCTACTCGAAACCAAAACGATCGTGCTGAAGACATTCGCGCAGCCGACGATGGGTCCGACGATGCCGCCAATGCGGATCGCAAGTAGTTACTTGAAGGTACGTTGATCGAGGCGTCAGCATTATCAACCAGTAGGCAAATGATGGCGGCGGTAATCAGCCTATTAGCGGTCGATGTCGGAACAACGAGCTGACAAATGATTCTTTGACCGGTACTTCCACAAGGAGCACCGGTCTTTTTTTTCGATCCTAGGCCGCCAGTTTATGTTTCTCGATCCACCGCGTACGTGATAGGCTCATACGTTCGTCGCGAGGCGACGTTTCGCTTAAGGTGTCTCCATTCATTTCCGTCCCACCAGTTCGAGGGGGCAGTCCGAAAGAATCAATGATCACTGCCAACGATTCATCGCCCGAGCCCACGAACGGTACAAACCACCCCCCGCAGCGAGAGCAGGGCCAAGACGGGATTCCAAGCCACGAAATTGAAGCCAAGTTCCTTGTCCAAGAGGCGTCTTCGATTGCAAAGCTCATTGACTCGCTCAAGTCCGATAGGTTGGAGGTTCATCCGCGATCGCCGGTCGAGATTATTGATCGGTATCTGGATACCGTTGACTGGCAAGTTCTGCAGGCAGGTTGGGCGTTGCGCTGGCGAGACGCAGCTGGGCAGCGGAGCGTCGGGCTGAAGTCTGCTGGCATGAATGGGGATGCCGTTCAACATCGAGTCGGAGTGGAACAATCCGTTGAGGTGATTCCCCACAATGGTCGTCGACTTCCGGAGGGACCGGTCGCTGAGACGCTCGTCGCCATCGGCCGTAGCAAACTCCGGGAGCTCTTCCGGGTGCACAACCAACGCAAACTCTACAACGTCCGCACCTCGGATGGTGCGTTGATCGAGATGGCGGTCGACCACGTCACCGTGACGGCAACCAATCCACCGGGCAAGCGAGCGAGCAGACAACTGGAGTTCGATGAATTGAAGCTCGACCTAAAGGAGGGAATGGAAGAGTCGTTAAGGCAGGTGGTTGATACGATCGAGCGTCGGTTCAGACTATTACCATCGCGTTTAAGTAAGTTCCATCGAGGTCTGCAATGCGCCGGCCTCTGCCCGCCGCCGAACATTCGACCGGATACACGGTGCCTAGAGGAGGCTGAGGGTGTTCGTCAATTGCGCGCCCGACGCCGTAGAAAAAAAGACGCTGTGAACACGTTGGCTTATGGCTACCTGCTCGAACAATTCCAGGCACTGCTGCTCCATGAACCACGGGCGTGGGAAGGACTCGATCCCGAAGGTGTTCACCAGATGCGAGTGGCGACAAGACGCATCCGGGCGGCGTTGCGAGCCTTCAAGCGGGTGTTGCCAGCCGAGCAGACCAGTATACTGAGGACCGAGTTGAAATGGGTTGCCGGCGTTCTGGGTGACGTGAGAGATCTGGATGTGTGTACTGAGAATTTCCAGCATGACGAAGCCGAGTTCTCTGCCGCAGACGGCGACGGCCTGACCCCATATCAAATTCACATTGGCGAGCAGTCGCAAATCGCAAGGCAGCAGCTTGTTTTTTGTTTAAGCGGCCCGCGTTACCGACAACTCAAAGACAGTTTTTCGGAGTTTTTGCGACATGGTGCCCGTGAAACGACGTACCGAATGAAACGTCCAACAAACGGCAAGTTCGAATCGGTCGGCAAGACAGCGAGACGTTTGATCGTTAAACAGTACAAGAAATTGCTGAGTGATGGACGGTCGATTCAGTCTAATTCAGCCGCTGAATCCCTTCACACCCTGCGAATCAACTGCAAAAGAATGCGTTATCTGTTTGAGTTTTTCCAGTCCACATACGGCAAGTCGTTGAGCCCCTTCATCCGGCGACTCACCAAATTGCAGAATGTGCTCGGCGAGTTTCAAGATGCATGCGTTGCTATGAAAAGGTTGCGCGAGTATTCCGACGATATCCCCATGGAGTTGAACAACCGTGGAGAACTCATCGCGTTGGGCGAGCTGATTCAACAACAGCATCGTCTGGCGACAGAAAGACGGAAGGACTTCTACGAGGTCTGGAAACGATTCGATCGAGAAGGCGGGCAAAGACAGATTCGTGCCGTTCTGAAGTGACCGACTTTCACACGTCGAGCGTCTCCTTACTATTCCAACTTTGCCGCAATGCGAAAAACCTTAGCATGGATGCAGTCACAAACCGCAGGACGCCTTAATCAAACCGATAGTTTGACGCCGAAGTTTTCCCAATTCCCGCTGAACCAAAACACAATCGGCCGCTTAAGGATTGAAGCAAACTCGTCGGTGATATGCCCGGTGCGGCGGCGATCATTGCGTTAAAAAAAGGCCGGTGAGTTTGCAATGCCCATTCTTGACTGGGGCTTGTCCTAACCGTTTTCTAATCGGTCCCGTCGGTGCAGCTCTTCTTCGTAGGCAAGGTCGATCATGTTCAGGACGGAATTAACGTCGGCGGCCTTCGTTGAAAATTTGAATTTGCCGGTCAATTTCAGATCGGTGGCAAGTTTACTCTTTTCATGCAGTTCCCACATTTCTTCGGCGTAGTAAGTTTCTGCCAGTTCAGGAGCATACTGCGCATAATATTGCGTCATGTTGCGAACGTCACGCTGCAACATGGATTTCGCATTATTGTTCCCCGATGCATTGACGACTTGTGGGAAGTCGATAATGACGGGGCCGGATTTATCTTGCAGGACATTAAATTCCGAAAGATCGCCGTGGACCAATCCGGCACACAACATTCGCAGCACATACGTCATGACCGTGGCGTGATCTTTCACCGCTTGTCCGGCCGACATGGTGATATCGTTCAGCCGTGGGGCCACGCCACCGTCCCCATCGGTGATCAGTTCCATCAGTAGCACGCCATCGAACAAACCGTAAGCCTTGGGGACTCGAACACCTGCATCGGCAAGTTTGTATAACGCGTCCACTTCGGCCCGCTGCCAAACGACTTCTTGTTGGTCCCGGCCAAATTTAGAACGATTGTCGATCGCCCTTTGTCGGCGGCTGTTCCGAATACTGCGGCCTTCTTGGTACTGCACCGCGTTCTTAAAACTGCGATTGGCAACGTCCTTGTAAACCTTGGCGCAGCGAGTTTCGTCGCCGCAGCGGACAAGGAAAACCTGGGCCTCTTTGCCGCTCATCAGTGAGCCCAAAACTTCGTCGACCAGCCCGTTTTCGATCAGGGGTTTAATACGCTCAGGGACCTTCAAGATGTTACCGATTCTGAAACAGGGAAGCTTTCGCAGGAAACCAGGGGCGAATATCCGGGAGACAGCATCCCTGATGCAAGACGACCTCTCTGAAGCAACACGGCGAACAACGCATAGCGTAGCATTACGTCGCAATTGTCGCAAAGAGGCATTCGATGAGCCGGGCGATCCAAGAATTTTCAACGAATCCAGGAATGAAAACGGATGGGGCAACTTCAAGACGTGGGCGAGGCCGACGGTTGGCGGTGCTGGTTGTGCGACGAACCGGTTGATCCCGAAATGCCGCCCAACGATCCTCGCGGAGCCAGTTTAGACACTCGCATCACCAAGGCCCGCGCCAAGAAACGAAAACAAGACGGGGTCAGCTTGCTGCCAGAGCGTTTGGCGCACAAGAGCTGCAACACGGGCAAAGGCGCGAACGATCCCGTGATACCGTGGCCCGATCACCTGATTGTTGTTGACCCGGCACCGATTATCGCAGCGGCTGAACGACTGGGGCGAAAGGGTGGCCGCGAAGCCATGGCTCGTTGCCCCACGTGCGAAGACGCCGACGCCGCATCAGCCTGGCTCATTGATCGGCTCTCGCGTCTCTGTCCAGGAATGAAGGTTTACACGGAAATTGCGACGACGGGTGGTCAATATCTGGTTAGCTTACGCACGCGGTAGTCCGCCTCGCCAATCCCTGTCAGATTCGGTCTCGTAATCGGCGCTGGAGATCGGCTTCGAATGCTGCCAGTTCCTCAGCCGGTCTTCGTAGCCTTATCATTCTTCGGGGTTTCTGGCAATTTTTCCTAGCACTCCTGTGGCTTCACCAAACACTGGATCGGGTAAGCGACGCGACCATTCTTGGGGAACAAGCCTCGACGCCCGCCGGAGAAATACATCCACTGCTCAACCGGATCGGCGGTCCGATTAGCAAATTGATTGACAGGCAATAAGCCATTCGAACGCGAACCTCGGTGGGTCTGGATGTCCGCGACTAAGTTCAAGAATTGATAAAAACCGAAAAAGTCGTCAAGCACCAATTTAGTGTCGATTCGATTTTGTCCGCTCGACCGAGAGAGATCGAAGCGCTACTTCACGCCTCGCTCGCCCGAAAGTGTCTCAGGTCGAGAAATCGAACGCAAACTCCATAATGTTGCGGTGTTCAGCATCCCGAAAAGAATTGATCAAGCGATGATTTCGCGAATGACTCGACCATGAACATCCGTTAAACGGAAATCGCGACCGGCGTATCGATAGGTCAATTGCTCGTGGTCAAATCCTAAAAGGTGCAACATCGTCGCATGCAAGTCATGCACGCTGACCGGATTCTCTTCCGCACGGAATCCAAGCTCGTCGGTCGCACCATAAACCGTGCCACCTTTGATGCCACCTCCGGCCATCCAAACGGTGAACCCGTAATGATTATGATCGCGGCCCTGCTTGGCCGATCCGTCGCCGCCGAGCTCGACCGTTGGCGTGCGACCGAACTCACCTCCCCACAACACCAGCGTATCCTCCAACATTCCACGCTGTTTTAAATCCGTCAGCAAAGCGCCGATCGCCGGATCAAGTTCGCCGGCCAATTGCCGATGATTGCTTTCAATGCTTTCGTGATTGTCCCAGGGTTGACCCGCCCCATGCCAAAGTTGGACGTAACGCACACCGCGTTCAAGCAAACGCCGCGCGATCAGCGTCTGACGCCCGTGAACGCCAGGGCCATACCTATCGATTGTCGATTGGGTTTCGTCGGCTAAATCGAATGCCTCGCGTGCATCCTGCTGCATGCGAAAAGCCAATTCATAAGAATGGATTCTGGCGTCGAGTCGCTCATCCTGGTGCGCTTCACTGTGTCGCTGGTTCCAACGATTCAATAGATCAAGCTGGCGTCGTTGTGCTGATGCAGAAATGTGGGGATGCTCGATGTTCTCGATCAATTTGCTGAGCAGTTTATGGTGTGAGTCGATATAAGTGCCTTGGTAAGCGCCGGGCAAGAAACCTGCTTGCCAATTCTCGGTATCCTTGATCGGCAACCCGCCGGGACACATCGATATAAATCCAGGCAAGTTTTGATTCTCCGTCCCCATGCCATACAAGACCCAAGCACCGACGCTTGGCCGTGGCTGAGCCGAATCACCACAATTCATCAACATTAACGAGGGTTCATGATTCGGAACTTGAGCATACATGGATCGGATCACTGCGATGTCGTCAATGTGTTCTGCGGTTCGAGAAAAGATCTCGCTGACCTCGATTCCCGATTCTCCATATTTGCGAAACTTAAACGGCGACGGAAATGCGGCTCCCGTCTTTCGCTCGGTTGCCAACGTTGTCGGCAACGTTTGGCCCGCGTACTTGGCCAGCGCAGGTTTATAGTCGAACGTATCGACGTGGGATGGTCCACCGTTGAGAAAGAAGTGAATCACACGTTTGGCGCGACCCGCGAAATGCGGACCTCGCGCCGCGATCGGTTGCGTTCGCGAAAGCGAGTTGTCGGCCGCGACCAGGGCACCTTCGTCACGCAAGAGTTGCATCAAGCCAATCGTGCCCAGCCCCATGCCAGTGTGGCCGAGCATTTGGCGACGCGAAATCGCTGACGGATTGTTATTAAAATCAAACATCCTGTTACCTAGGGGACAAAAAGGAACTCGTTCGTACCCATCAATACCTGTGCCAACTGCTGCCAAGCGTCTACTTGCTCGGGCGGCACGCTTTCAAAATCTTCAACCGAATCCCAGACGGAATTCTTGGCTGTGCCTTCATCCTGATTCGGCGGGGCGACCTCGGCCAGCTTCAATCGCCATAGGAATTGGTCGTAACTGAGCCCAGTGTTAATATCCACAACGAAGTCGATCGTGTCGCCCTTCGCGACGCGAACAGTTTCGACGTTCAATTCTGCTTTGGACTGATGAACGCTCGCTTGCGTTAAGATGCGTGGCGTGTTGTTTGATCTGGCAATAAAAACACGCACACCATCGCCTTGCGGTGGCTCATGAACAAAGTGTGATTCAATTTTGACAACCATTTCAGCCGGCGCAATCCATCGGCGAATGGCGGCATGATCGCGATCGTTACCGGGATGGCCGCCGGTTGCATCGATCTGAATCCAGCCAAGTGCGGCGTCTGGAAAAGTCGCCCCGCCCTGCCATGACTGGCCAGTAAAATGGGGCAGCAAGTTGAATTGCCGAATCGATCCGTCGTCATTCATCGCACCATAGCCATAACTCCATTGCTGGGTCGTGCTCTCGGTATCCTCATTTTGCTTTGGCTCGGCGTGCGACACAAACGCGATCGCATCGGCTAGCTCTTCGCCGGTCGGTTCGCGCAGCAACACCATCTGAAACATCTTCGCGATTCGATTTCTTGCGTCTTCAATCTCGCTCGTCTTATCAGCCAATACACTCGCCTGCTGCAGTGTCCAAGGATGATTCAGAAAGAACAGAGATTGCTGAGGTGTTGTCGTATCGGCTCGCTGAGCGATGTGCAAATCAGGATTCGCAAAATCAAATACACGCAACAAGCCAGGTAAGAATTGACGATCGACGGTTCCATAAATCGTACGACGTTTCGGAAAGGGTGCGTTCCATAAGTCGACCGATTTTCCGCCGATGCTGCGATCTAAAGTCGCGGTCGCCTTTAAGATCGAGTCTCTCAATTCTTCAATCGTCAAACGATGCGGCGACCAACGCCACCGCAACGCATTGGTCGGGTCAATTTCCCTTGCTCTGGCAAGCATATCAGAGTCACTCGGCCCCGAATCAGCTTGTCGAAACGACGCCGACATCACAATCTGACGGTGCAGGTCTTTCATGCTCCAGTTTTGATCCATGAAACGTGACGCCAACCAATCCAGCAACTCCGGGTGCGATGGTGGCGAGGCACGCAGACCGAAATCGCTGGGCGTATCGACCAATCCTTTGCCAAAACAATTTCCCCAAATACGATTCACAAAAATTCGCGACGTCAGCGGATTATCTGGCGATACGATCTCGTTGGCTAATTCAAGCCTGCCGCTGCCATTTGCAAAAGGTTGTCGCGAGTCGCCCGCGAGCATCGCCAGAAATTGACGCGGAACGATCGCATCCTTTCGCAGCGAGTTCCCCCGTTTGAAGACACGAGGTGCAGTCGGTTTCGCTCGGTCGACCAGAACACGCGCACGCCGATCCGACGCTCCCGAACTGATCGCCCAACGGTCGACCTCACCCTGCATCTTCCATAACTGTTCACAACTGCCGATATCAAGGTACAACTCAATTTCGACAATTGGTTCATCGGGAACTTCGCACGGCGAATCGTTGCCATAAAGAATTGGCCGCAAAGATTCGAGCGTCGAATCCAAAAACACAGGGTCCCCCGATTCATTCGGCGATAACAATGCCGGGTCTGCCGATACCTTTTGGACAATCGAAGCGAACAAATCGCCGTACAATTTCGCAATCTCGCTCGGGTTTCGCGGCGGAGTCTTTAATGCCGTGGCAACCAGCGGATGAACCTCTGTCGATTTTGCTTGAATCGCCGCTTGGCAAATCTGTTTCGCTTCAGCCGCAAAATGAGCGGGTGGCAGGTCTGTGATTGCGACCAATTGATGCCAAACTGTCCAGACTGGATCTTGGTGTTCACCCGCGCTGCGAATGTATTCCTCCCATCGCCGGACGATGGTTGGAATGATATCGGTTTCTTGAAACAGTTGCCCAAATGTATCGCCAGGATACTTTTCGAGTTCGAACTGTGCCGCGAGGTAATCGCCCACTCGACCGCGAACGCGATCAGCCGTTTCCTTGCGAACCGCGGCTAGCCTTTCCGCCAATGCTTGTTCTCGCTTGGTAAGTTCAGCAAGATAAGCGGGGTCTAACTGATCCGTTGACTCGATCGACCGTTCACGTTCAATCGAACTGTCAAAGACACCATATAGCGAATAATAATCTTTAATCGGGATCGGATCAAACTTATGGTCATGGCAGCGGGCGCATCCGACCGTCAATCCCATCATGCCACGACAAACCATATCGATTCGGTCGTCAATGATGTCGTGTTTGACGCCTAAGAATCTTCTACCAAGCGTCAAGAATCCCATCGCGGCCAAATCATATTCGGATTTTGCGGCCTGGTCCGCCGCGATTTGTAACACCAAAAAATCGTTGATCGGGCGATCATCATTAAAAAACTTCACGACCCAATCTCGGTACGCGGACGCGTGCGTCCAAAAACGTTCTTCTCTCGCATAGACGTATCCTTTTGAATCCGAATACCTTGCTACGTCCAACCAATGACGAGCCCATTTTTCTCCGTAGTGGGGCGAAGCCAAAAGATCTTCGACTAGGCGACTGTAAGCATCGGGATCGGTCGACAAGACAAACTCTTGCACTTGATCGACCGTTGGCGGTAATCCGGTTAATACGAAACTGACGCGGCGAATCAGTGCGGCCCTGCTTGCTGGCGGCGACGGTGCCAGACCTGCGGATTCCAATCTCGCTAGTACGAATGGGTCGACTGCGTTGATTGGCCAATCCGTCTGCTGAACCGGCGGCGGACCGGATTGCTTGATCGCTTGAAAGGCCCAATGATTCTTCGCACGCTCTTGCGATTCGGACTCAGGCGTAACTTCGGATTTAGGCCAAAACGCACCCGTCTTAACCCAGTGAACCAACGTTTGCACATCTTTCTCGGGCAACGGATTATCAGGCGGCATCTCAACGCCATCCATGCGGCGGACCGCTTGAATCAACAGGCTGTCCTCTGCATTGCTGGCAATCACGACTGGTGCCGAATCGCTGCCCTCGGAAAGGCTTTGCCACGAATCGAGCCTCAATCCGCCAAACTGCTTGTCTGGGCCGTGGCAACTCGAACAGTGCTCGGCAAAAATCGGTCGCACATGATTCTCGAAAAAACGCTCCGCTTCGTCATCAGCCGCGTGCAACGAGGTTGGCGGCAGAATCGCGAACGAAACCAGCAACACGATTCGTCGAAGCCACCATGATATGACTGCATTTTTCATCGTTTTGGAGCGTCTTACGCTAACGCAAGAAAGGCGGGATGGACGGCGGGATGGCATTCGCAAGCAGTGCGATGGCACCGACCGCGGCCTATCATAGCATCTTGCCAGTCGCGTTTCACAACTTTCAATCGGCATTTATCTTGGATGACGATCAGATCGGTCAGGCCTTTTTAGTGAGTGCGGCGAGTGAAAGTGAGTGTCATTACAAATGGTTGCACCAGAGCTGGAATTCGCTTCATCGCGGGTCCCAAGGGTTGCCGTCTTCAAGCGTTGCTCCCGCAAAGTTTCGGTGACGCTTGCGCTTCAAGCGGTGCGCGAGCGAAGCATCGGCACAGGCAGGGTGCCGTAGACGGCGTAGTGAGTCCCCACCTAATCGCCCGCCGCAAATGTGGCGTTGTTGCTCGCGGCACATGAACCTCGCATCGCCCGCTGCATCGCGTTCGCGGCGGCTTACGATTTCGGCGAAAGAATGTCCGTTGATGGTGTTTCATGCTCGCGACGATAACAACGTTCCCTTTCAAGACGCCGTGAGATTTGTGGACGCGGCAAAACTGGCGGGAAGGCAATTGGTGTTTGTGACGACGGATCACGGCGGCCATTATCAATTGATGATCGACGAAGGCATCCCTGGAGCGATCCGATGGCTATCGCAGTCGCGGATTATTCGCTGCACCGCGTTTTTCCAAATGACCATTGACCAAGGCCCCGCGCCAGCGAGAAGCCGGACGCGGCGTGCCATTGATCACCGATCCACGCGGGCGGTAGAGTAGGGCACCGCCGACTCGGCAAATTGGCTTGGCTTTTATACGCGTGAGAAAAAATGGATTCCGTCATCGATACCGATCCGCGACAGGAAACGACGCCAGCACCGATGACGAGGTTGCGTACGTGGCCACTGTTGGGATTGTTGCCGTTAATGGTTCTGCTTCGCAGGCTTCCTCAGATCATTCAGGATGGCCCGGGCAATATTTGGATGGCGGCGGCATTCGGACCGGCACTGGTGTCGATCGGTATTTTGCTCTGGTGGATCACGATCAGTCGAGCGCGATGGCGTGAACGGATTTTGGGATTTCTTGGCATCGTTGCCGCCTTGGTCGCCACGGTATTTTTAATGCATCCGTCGATGCGTGGCGTCGGTGTGATCGTGATGGCGTTGCCGCTCGGCATCGCCGCGTTTGCGCTGTCCCAATTATTGACTTCGCGAATGACATCTTCGAAACGAACCGGGATTGCCGTGACGCTTGGTGCGATTGTTTTTCTTTCGACGACGCTGTTGAAATCCGATGGCGTGTGGGGAAATTTTGCACTCGACCTAAGTCCGCGATGGAGCGAAACGGTCGAAGATCGCTTGGCCGCGATCGAGCTGGATGAAGGCGGCGCCCCCGCTTCGACGATGACCTCCGAAGCGATCACGGCCTCGATCGCCGATGTTAAATGGCCAGGATATCGAGGCCCAAACTGGGACAGCGTCGATCACACGTCCGCGATCAAGCGAGACTGGACGCAGTTTCCGCCAAAGGAACATTGGCGGATCCCGATCGGGCCAGCGTGGTCATCGTTCGTCGTTGCGGGGGACCTTTTGTTTACCCAAGAGCAGCGTGGCGAAGACGAGCTGGTGTCCTGCTACGACGCGACGACGGGATCGCCCGTTTGGTCTCACCGCTCGGAATCGCGTTTTTTCGAGCCGCTCGGCGGGTTGGGTCCGCGTTCGACACCGACGCTCGCTGATGGCGTCATTTACGCGATGGGGGCCGAAGGCGATCTTCTCGCGCTCAACGCCGCGTCGGGTGAAATGATCTGGAAAGCGGCCGTTCGAGACCTGGCCAATGTCAGCACTCCCATGTGGGGTTTCTCTTCGTCACCGTTGGTCCATGATGACAAGGTGGTCATTTACGCGGGCGGTAAAGACGACAAGGGCATCCTGGCGCTGGACGCGAGAACAGGTTCACTGGTTTGGGCGGCGAATTGCGGTTCGCAGTCGTACGCATCACCGCAATTATTAAACATCCATGGCCGCGAGCTCGTTGCGATTCTCAGCGAGTTGGGGCTGCATCTTTATGATCCCGCCAACGGCAATGTCGAATTGATGTATGAATGGAAACATGATGGTTACCGAGCCCTGCAACCCCAACTCGTCGGCGACGACAAAATCCTCATCCCCACAGGATTGGGAACGGGAACGGGACTTATCAAAATCGACGACGCGGATGGGAAATTAGTTGTTTCGGAATTATGGGATTCAAAAAAATTGAAACCCGATTTTAATGATTGCGTGATTCACAAGGGTCATATCTATGGTTTCGACGACAGTATCTTCACCTGCATTTCGCTCGATGATGGTGTGTCCGATTGGAAAA
>Ga0105045_10002537_pt1 | contig 15468 bp, 14 predicted proteins | sample MAT02_FD_78089 | JGI IMG/M metagenome (GOLD analysis project Ga0105045, IMG submission 78089) | Freshwater microbial communities from Lake Fryxell liftoff mats and glacier meltwater in Antarctica - MAT-02 (megahit assembly) | ecosystem: Environmental > Aquatic > Freshwater > Ice > Liftoff...
ACCCCGAACGACGCAGGCTGCACCTCCGTCCGCCGACGCACCGTCCCCCGATGCACGGGCGGCACGACCGAACGCCACGCGCACCGAGCCCGCGTCCACCAAGCCGACCACCGAATCCCGCGAGCCCACCGGGCCCCAGCCGACCGCGAAGCCGAGTGCGCAGCGCGACGCGTCCGCGGCGAAGGCCGAGCCGCCCGCCCGCGCCGCGAGGGCTAAGCGCCAGAGCCCCCCACCCAAGGCCGGCGCCAAGGGCACCAAGGCCGCCACCGGCGGCAAGAAGTCGATCTCCATCGACGACGACTTCCTCATCGAGGGCAAACTCGAGAAGCCCAACGCCTACTTCATCCTCCGTCGATCGTCGGTCGACTTCGACTGGGCGCGCCTCGGTGCGACCTTCTCACCTTTGGTGCTTGAGTCCGTACAGGATCCTTTGTTCTAATCCGTGTCGAGTCGAGGTGGCCTCGGCCACTTCACCCCGAGCGCGAACAGGCGCGAGGGGACCCGGGGCGTGACGAGCGCTCTCTCCCGCCCTTCGGCGCCGCAGGTCGGGAGCAAACGTCGCGAGTCGAGAACAGCACAGCGCTCTCGTCGCGCGATGAGAAACCTCGCCATCCCCAGCCCACTTCGGGCAAGATGCAAATCCACACTCACTGAAACATCGAACAACGCCGGGTCTCATCAGACGTGCACCCGGTTCCAAGCGGGGCCTCGCCCCGTTCGAGGAGGAGGACGACAAGTCATGGGCGGTCAACCATTTGCGGAGTTCTACCAGGACGGCGGGTTCTGGATGCACTTCATCTCGCTCGCAGCCGTGCTCGGCGCGGGCGTCACCATCGAGCGTTTCATCTTTCTGTTCTTCCGTTTCAACATCAACGGAGCGCAGTTCTTCAACCAGATCCAGAAGCTGGTGATGGCGAACAACATCGACCGCGCCATCAAGCTGTGCAACGCCGCCGACAAGGCTGCGCTTGCCCGCGTGATCAAGGCCGGTCTCACCCGAGCGAACAAGAGCGAAGCCGAGATCGCCGCGGCGATGGAAGAGGCCCTGCTCGAGGTCCAGCCCGCGGTGTCGAAGCGGTTGTCCATGATCCCGGCACTCGCGAACATCGCGACGCTGCTCGGTCTCATCGGCACCATCGACGGCATGATCCAGGCGTTCCGCGCGGTGGCGACGGTCGCCGCCGATCAGCGCGCGACCGCACTGGCGAAGGGCATCGGCATCGCCATCAACACCACCGGCTTCGGCCTGATGGTCGCGATCCCGCTCCTCGCCGTGCACATGTTCATCTCGGGCCTCGCGAAGAAGGTCTCGGACGAGTGCGATCTGTACTCGGCCAAGCTCGAGAACCTCCTCGCCAGCCGCGTGCGGCAGGGATGAGCGGCGAAAATCCCAGGGGTCTCGGCCATCGTCGATCGCTGAACCCCTCGGGACGCCAACCCTTCACCACTCGGAAAGGAGGAGCACATGGCAAGGAAGAAATTTGAGGAAGAAGAGATCGAGACCAACCTGCTTCCGGTCATGAACGTGATGCTCCTGCTGATCCCTGCTCTGCTGCTCGCGATGGAGATCGCCCGCATGGCAGCGATCGCGGTGTCACCACCGAAGTTCGCCGCCACGGCGGACGAGAAGAAGGACGAGAAGCAGGAGAAGCCGCTCAACCTGAAGGTCTTCATCATGGAAGACGGCTATCGGGTGAGCGCTTCGGGCCAGCAGGCCGGTGCCGAGGCAGGGAAGGCGGCGGACTCCAACGCGCCGACGATCCCCCTGGCGAAGCCCGGGACGGCGCTCGACGACTTCGACCGCTACGACTACGCCACGCTCAGCACCGAAGCGCGGAAGTACAAGGACTTGTTCCCCCACGAGACGGTGGTGACCATCAGTGCGGAGAACAGCATCCCGATGCAGGCGCTCATCAACACGATGGACGCGATGCGCGGCCTGGACTGCAAGATGATGGCGGCGATGACCGGCGAGGAAGAGGTCCCGCAGGAGTGCATGTTCTGGCAGGCCATCGTGGAAGCGGGAGCGGGGTGATCGCATGACGACCGAATCAGAAGCAGCGTTCCTGGCCCGCAAGGCCGCCAAGCGGGCGGGCCGTCGAGGAATGGTCGAAGAGAAGGCGATCCTCGGGATGACGTCCCTCATGGACGCCATCACCATCATCGTCGTGTACCTGCTCAAGAGTTACGGCTCCGACCCGGTCCTCATCGCGCCGACCCAGGGGCAGAAGGTGCCGCTGTCGCAGGCCGACACCCCGATCCAGGACGGCACACCGATCTACGTCAGCGAGCGCGCGATCACCTTCATGGAAAAGCGTGTCGTGCAGATGGACGAGACCGGTCAGGTCGACCCGGCGGCGCTACAGGGGCACCTCATCGGGCCGCTGTACGACCTTCTCGCCGAAGAGGCCGACAAGGCCAAGCAGATGGCCGAAGGCAAGGGAGAGGAGTGGGAGGGGCGCGTCATCCTCGTCGGTGATCAGACCCTCAAGTTCTCTGTCCTCGTCGACGTCATGTACACCGCAGGGCGCGCGGAGTTTCGCGAGTACGCCTTCGCCGTGGTGCAGCAGAGCGGGTAGCGCACACAAGCACGTCTGAGAAGAGCCGGGTCCCCGCGAGGGGCTCGGCTTTTTTCTTGGCCCCGGACGGCCGAACCTGCGACAATTCGTCGCGGGTCCTGCGCATGGTTCGGTCGGCTGTACGAAAAGCCCGGTTCCGCGGCAAGATGACGGGCCAGATTGGTGCTCCAGGACGTCCGCGGTATGCTGATGTTCTGGGGCGCGGACGAGTCCCTCCGCGGCGGCGCGCTAGCCCGCTGCTCACAAAGCTACGATACCGATGAAGTCTGCACCTCCACCTCGGACGATGAAGGTATTGCGCCTCGCGGTCGTGCACGACGGCTTGGTGTGCGACGAGGTCCACCAGAGCCGCGCAGGCGCGCTCAGCTTCGGCAGCGACTACCGCAACGACGTGATGCTGTTCGGCGCCGCGGCGCCGTTGCACCACACGATCTTCGACTTCCGCCAGGGTCGATACTTCCTCGATCTGCCGGCATCGGCGCGGGGCAAGCTGTCGCTCGGCAACAAGGCGATCACCGTCGGCGCGCTGCGCCAGCAGCTCGGCGGTGGCGACCGACTCCGCGTGGTCCTCGACCCGCGCGCCAAGGGCAAGCTGCTCATCGGCGAGACCACGATCCTCTTCCAGTTCGCCGAGCCCAAGCCGATCCCGGCGGCGCTGCCGTTCCCCACCGAGTACGCGATGCGTGTGCGAGATGCGTTCTCGCCCCTCGATCGCTACACGATGGCGAGTTCCGCCGCGGTCCTCGGCACCTTCTTCGTCTACCAGGCCAACCAAGAGCGCAAGGACGAGATGGATCTCGATTCCGTCGACGAGCGCTTCCACACCGCCATGGGCCTGCGCGAAGAGAAGCCCGAGCCCGAGCTGGTGCCCGAAGAAGAGAAGGACGAACTCGCCGAAGAAGACGAGGACAAGAAGGTCGTCGAGAAGGAAAAGCCCAAGGACAAGCCCAAGATCCTCGACGAGAAGCCCGAAAAATTCTCGCAGAAGGCGATGGCCGAGGCGCGATCCGTCGGTGTCGCCCGTGTGCTCGGCACGTGGGGCGGCCCCGGCGAAGGCACGGTGTTCGACGTCATCAACAGCACCGAGAACAACCTCGGCGAGCTCTTCGATCAGGGCATGACCACGACCGTGCTCGCCGACGGCGGCGACATCAGCCCCTTCGTGCCCGGCGGCACCGGCATCACGGCGTCGGGATCCGCGGTGCAGACCGCGGGCTTCGAGACCGGCTCCGGCCCCGAACTCGAGCGCAAGGACGGCAAGCTCGAGCGCAAGATCGCCGGCGTCACCAAGGCGACCTCGACCGACGTGTTCGGTGACGTGGACAAGACGTCGATCAAGGCCGCGATCAAACACCGGACCAGCGCGCTCCAGCACTGCTACAACAAGGCGCTGCGGACCCAGCCCGATCTCGCGGGCAAGATGACCTACACCATCGCGATCAGCGTGATGGGCTCGGTGACCAAGGTGGAGATCGAAGAAGACACTGTCGGGTCGGCCGCGGTGACGACGTGCGCACGCGCGAAGATCCAGGGCTGGCGATTCCCGATGGACGGCGCCGAAGAGGGCGCCGAGGTCACGTTCTCGGTGGTGTTCTCCGGCGGCGGGTGAGCCGCGGTCGCAGCGCTGCGGGCTTGCGACCCCGACTGCATCGCCCCCGAAGTTCGGGGTCCGGCTCGACACGGAAGGCCGGCCGCGGCACCATGGCGGGGGTGTCCTGAACCAGAGGTTGATGTGAAGATCTTCCACGCGCACGCACACGGAACTCGACTGGTCCGCGCCATGGCGCTGGCGTGCCTCCCCGTGTGGCTGCTGTCCGCGGCGACGCACGCCGCCCCGCCACCCCCCGCTCCCGACGAGGCCGCGGAGGCTGCGCCGGCGTCGGCTCCCCCGCCTTCGGTGGGCGAGAGCCGCGCGAAGATCGAGCAGGCGATGGTCGAGCTGGGTCGCTTGACGGTCGAGGCCGACGGCGACGAGGACGTCGTGCGGTCGGCCTGCCTCATCGACAAGCAGGAGCGCGGCGGCGAGGTGATGGAGCTGGTGACGGGCGAAGTCCTCGTGATCCAGGACGGCGGATCCACCGATCAGCAGCGGACGTTCGCTGCCGAGAAGCTGACTGCGCTGTCCGATCGCATGGGCGGTCTCGTCGAGCAGGCGCGGGCCTGCGCCGGCGACACCTCGCCCGAGGACAAGGACAACAAGACCCGCACCGAGGTCGACGAGCGGCCCACGGTTCCGTACGCGGATCCGACGGTCGGCGGCGGTCGACCGCCCGTGCCGCCGCCGGTCGACGACGCTCGCCCGCCGACCGTGGAGAGTCCGACCAACTAGCCGGCCTGTGGCCGCGCGCGGTGGTCGATGGCGGTGGGGCGCTGGCGGCTCGCTGCTGGCAGACGCGGCGTGCTGCGGGTCCCGCTCCGAGTGTAGAAAAACCGCGTCTCCGGGGTAGTTCGTGTAGCCTCTCGCCACTTCCGCCCGGCCGGCGCCTCGCCCCGTCGAACAGCTCGAACGTGCCCCTTCGTTGCCTCCTGACAGTCACCACCGCCCGGCTCGCGGCGCTGTTGATGGCCTTGTGCGTGTGGCTCGGGGCGGCAGGGGGCGCGCGCGCGGGCGGGGTACTGCACAACGCGTTCGGCATCCCGCGGGCGGAGGACGGTCGCGGGCTCAAGGTCGGCGAGCGCTCCACGTTCCACACCGGCTTCGCGCTCGGCTTCGGGGTCGACTCCAACGTCTACTCGAACGCTCGGTCGGAGGACCGGGTCGCGAGCACGGCGCTGTGGCCCACCGCGTGGATCGGCATCGGCAACCGCGACCTCCGCGATGGCCTGCTGATGACCCCGGCCGAGCGCAGCAATCGCTGGCTCGACTACAACATCTCGGCGCTGGCGGGGTTCCGTCAGTACCTGTCGCGGCAGGCCGACGTGCGCTCGGTGCCGCGGCTGTCGATCGGCACCCAGATCCGGCTCGCGATCCTGCCCGGTCGCAAGTTCTCGATCCACCTCGACGAGGACTTCTTCCGCGGCGCGTCGGCGGGCAACTACCAGACCCTGGGTTCGGTCCTCAACTTCAACCGCATCGATCACCGCGGCCAGCTCACGTTCTACTTGCGACCGGGCGGCGGCCGGGTCGGCATCGCGGTGGGCTACCGCAGCCAGTTCCTCAACTTCCAAGACGAAGACCTCAACCGCAGCAACCGCATCCTGAACGGTCTGTACTCCGAGGCGAAGTGGCGATTTCTGCCGCGCAGCTCGGTGCTCATGACCTACACGATGGACTTCACCTACTATCTCGACTGCTGCGCCGAGGTGGGCCTGGGCCGCAACGAGGACAACTACGCGCATCGCCTGCTCGCGGGCTATCGCGGCCAGGTCGTCGACAAGCTCGCGGTCGAGGCGATGGTCGGCTGGGGTGGCGGATTCTATCGCACCGATCCCAACGGGCCGAGCTTCAACTCGTTCATCGGCAACGTCTCGGTCAACTACTTCCCGACCCTGCGCTCGCTCGTGCACCTGTCGCTCTTCCGCAACTTCCAGGACTCGCTGTTCGGCAACTACTTCGTCGACAACGGGGCGATGGTGGCGGTGGGGCACCAGTTCCGGTGGCGGATGATCGGGCACCTGGGGGCCAGCGTGGCGGCCCGTCGGATCAATGGCCTGCCCACCATCGGTGGCGCCGAACCGGAGATCGACAATGTCACCCGCTACATCGGCCCCGGCGCCGGGAGCTTCCAGCGCCGCACCACGATCCTCGGCTTCGACGCCAAGATCGAACAGCCGCTGGGCAACATCTTCGCGCTGTCGCTGGGCTACAACCTCATCGCCGACGTCCGTCCGTTCAGCGTCGAGTACGACGCGGAGGACGCCGAGGGCAACCGCCAGCTCGACGACCTCTCGTTCGTCCGCCACCTGGTGACGCTCGTGATGGCGGTGCGCATTTGAACGGGCCGCGGCGCCGGCGAGTCCTCGGCATGGCGCTGGTGGTCGCGGCGCTCGCGGAGTCCAGCGCTTGCCGCACGAACCAGACCCCGCTCACGTTGCCGCCCGCGGCATCGCCCGACAACCGCTCCCTCGGGCCCGGCGACGTGATCGAGGTGCGCGTGCGCGATCAGGACGACATCAGCGGTCCCTACGAGGTCAGCGACGACGGCAAGATCCGCTTCCCGTGGATCGGCGACATCGAGGTCCGCGGCAAGACCGGCGCGCAGATCGCCGGCAAGATCGAGTCGGAGCTGCAGGCGGGCTGGCTCAAGCAGCCGCAGGTCACGGTGCGCGTCACCGAGCGGCAAAACCGCGAGGTGAGCGTGCTCGGGCAGGTGAAGGAGGCAGGCTCCTATCCCTACAAGCCGGGGCTCACGCTGATGCAGGCGATCTCGCAGGCCGGCGGCATGAACCCGCTGGCGATGCCGCGGCGCGTCAAGCTCATCCGCGACACCGACAAGGGCCGGCAGACCTTCGAGATCGACGTGACGCGCATCCTCGACAGCCGCGCCCAGGACTTCGGCCTCGAGCCCGGCGACATCGTGTTCGTGCCCGAGTCGCCGCTGTGACCGCCGGCGACGCCGGCCGGCGCCGAAATGGCGTAGGCCAGCACCAGCCTGCTACACTGCCGCCGCGATGAACGCCGACACCGAGCCCGTGCTGGGCATCGATCTTGGCACGACGAACTCGGCATGTGCGGTCGTGCGCGACGGTCGGGCTTCGGTCGTTCGGCGCGGCGACGATCGCATCATCCCGTCGATGATCGCCGCCATGCCCGACGGCCGCCTCATCGTCGGCAGCCGCGCCAAGCAGCGCCGCGCGGTCGACCCCAGCCAGGTGGTGTTCAGCAGCAAGCGCCTGATCGGCCGCCGCTTCGGCGCTCCCGAGGTCCAGCGCATGCGCGAGACGATGCCGTACGACATCGTCGAAGGTCCCAACGAGGCGGTGCTCATCGAGCTCGGCGGTCGGCAGATGAGCCCGGTCGAGATCGGCGCCAAGATCCTCACCTACCTCCGCGAGATGGCCGAGGAGGCGCTGGGCCAACCCGCCACCAAGGCCGTGATCGCCGTGCCGGCCAACTTCACCGACGCGCAGCGCAGCGCCACCCGCATCGCTGCGCGGCTCGCAGGTCTCGACGTGATCCGGGTCATCAACGAGCCCACCGCGGCGGCGCTCGCCTACGGCTACATCGAGGACACCGACCGCCGCATCGCCGTCTACGATTTCGGCGGTGGGACGTTCGACGTCACGATCCTCCAGATCACCCGCAACGTGTTCGAGGTCCTCGCGACGTCGGGCGAGATGTTCCTCGGCGGCGACGACATCGACGAGGCGATCCTCGCGCTCATGGCCCAGGCGTTCGAGCGTCAGCACGGCATCGCGCTGCGTAGCCGCACCGCCGGCATGGAGCGGCTGCGGGCGATCGCCGAGCAGGTCAAGATCGAGCTGTCGGAGAGCTTCAGCAGCGGCATCCGGGTCGAGGACGTCATCGACGGTCGCGGCCTCGAATTCGCGCTGTCCGAGGCCGACCTGCGCTGGCACATCGAGCCGATCGTGCGCCGCACGGTGCCGGTGTGCATCGACGCGCTGCGGGTCGCCGGGCTCGCACCGCAGCAGATCGACGAGATCGTGCTGGTCGGTGGCACCACGCGCCTGCCCTTGGTGCGCGAGATCGTGGCCCAGGTCTTCGGCAAGCCGGCTCAGACCGCCATCAACCCCATGAGCGTGGTGGCGGTGGGCGCGGCGATCCAAGGTGCGGCGCTGCTGGGCTCGCTGGTCCCGATTGCGGCGGCCACCGGCAGCTTCGCGGCGGTGCCGACGTCGGCGGTGCTGCTCGACGTGACGCCGCGCAGTCTCGGCGTGCGGACCCTCGGCGGTTTCGTCGACATGGTCATCGCCCGCAACACCGCGATCCCCGTCGAGCAGACCCGGCTGTTCACCACGACGACCGACGGTCAGCGGTTCGTACGGATCCAGGTGTGCCAGGGCGAGTCCGAGGACTTCGACGCCAACCACAAGCTCGGTGAGCTGACGCTCTCGGGCCTGCGCGAGGCGCCGCGCGGCGAGGTCACGATCGCCGTCACGTTCGAGATCAACGCCGACGGCATCATCGAGGTGCGCGCGGTGGATCAGGACACCGGGCAGCGGCAGAGCGCCGCGATGCGGGTGCTCGGCGTGCTCGACGAGGCCGAGGTCGCCGCCATGGCCTCGCGCTACGCCAGCGAGCACGGCGCGGTGGTGTCCGGCAACACGGTGATCCCGACGCGGTGAGGTCGACGCGTGGACGAAGAACGCAACCGCCAGGTCCAGGTGCTTCACGCCAGCTTGCCCACGGCCAGTTACTACGACTTCCTGGGCCTGCGTCCGGGCTGCGACTACGTCGCGGTGCGCGAGGCGTTCCACGAGCGCGCGCAGCGGTTCCACCCCGATCGCTACGTGTTCTCCGCGGGCGAGGACATCAAGGCGATGGCGTACGAGATCTACAAGCGCATGACGGAGGCCTACAACGTGCTGTGTGATCCAGAGCTGCGGGCCGCCTACGACGACGCGCGCGTGCGCGGCCGCAACCGGCTGTCCGAGACCGCGCGGGCGCGGCGATCGGATCCCGAGGAGCGCCAGGTCGCCAATGCCTTCGCGCGGATCTATCTGCGGTCGGCCCGGGCCAAGCTCGGGCGCGACGATCTGCGCGGTGCGTGGATCGACGTCGAGCTCGGCCTCGGGCTCGAGCAGGCGCCGCCGCTGCTGGCGTTGCTCGACGAGCTGCGTCAGCACCCGCGGGCGGCCGAGGTGGTGGGTGTGTCGCGATGAGCGCGGGCACCATCATCACGCCGCGGCGCGCGAGCGTCGAGCGCGTCACCAAGGAGACCAACATCTCCGTGTCGCTGACGCTGCCCGAGGACGCCCCGGCACCGGCGAGCGTGCGCACGCCGGTGCCGTTTTTCTCCCACATGCTCGAGGCCCTTGCGAAGCACTCGGCGATGGCGCTCGACGTCGACGCCACCGGCGACATCGAGATCGACGGTCACCACACCGTCGAGGACACAGGGTTGGTGCTCGGTGCCGCGCTCGACAAGGCGCTGGGCGACCGCGCCGGCATCAGCCGATACGGTTGCTTCTCGCTGCCGATGGACGAGACCCTCGTCGATGCCGCGATCGATCTGGGCGGCCGGCCCTACCTGGTCTTCGACATCCCCGTGATCGCCGGGCGTTGGGTCGGCACCTTCGACTGCGATCTGGTCAAGGAGTTCTTCGGTGCGGTCGTGGTCGCCGGGCGCATGAACTTGCACCTGCACCTGCGCAGCGGGGGCAATTGCCACCACGTGGTCGAGGCCACGTTCAAGGCGTTTGCCCGCGCGCTGCGGATGGCGTGTCGCCCCGACGGCGCCATCACCGGCGTCCCATCGACCAAGGGCGCGCTCTGATCTACTCTCCGTGCCGCTGATGGCCGATCCGAAGCGAGACCCGCGGGTAGAACTCGAGCTGCGCGAACACCTGGCCGATGCGGGGGCCGGGCCCCGCGCCGCCCGCGATCCGGCGCTCGCCGAGCAGGCTGCTGCAGTCCATGCCGCCGCGACCGAGCGGGTCCACACCGCCGGCCGCATGACGGCGCGCGAGCGCATCGGCGTGCTGCTGGATCCGGGATCTTTCGTGGAGCTCGACCGGTTCGTCACCCACGGCTGCAGCGACTTCGGCATGGCCGACAAGCAGGTCTATGGCGACGGCGTCGTCACCGGTCACGGCACCATCGATGGCCGCACCGTCTTCGTGTTCGCGCAGCAATCCGAGGCGTTCGGCGGCAGCTTGGGGATGGCCCACGCCCGCAAGATCTGCAAGATCATGGATCTCGCGATGGACGTCGGCGCGCCGGTCGTCGGTCTCAACGACTCGGGCGGCGCTCGCATCCAGGAGGGCGTCGAGTCGCTCGCGGGCTACGCCGAGATCTTCAAGCGCAATGTGCTGGCCTCGGGTGTCGTCCCCCAGATCTCGGTGGTGCTCGGGCCGTGCGCCGGTGGTGCGGTGTACTCCCCCGCGCTCACCGATCTGGTGCTGATGGTCGATCAGACCAGCTACATGTTCATCACGGGCCCCGACGTGATCCGCACCGTGACCCACGAGGAGGTCACCAAGGAGGAACTCGGCGGCGCGATCACCCACAACGAGCGGTCGGGCGTCGCCCACTTCCGCTGCGCCGACGAGGCCGCCGCCTTGGCGACGACGCGGGCGCTGCTGGGATTCCTGCCGTCGAACAACCTCGGCACCGCGCCGCGGTGGCCGTCCATCGACGACGCTTCGCGGCGGTGCCCCGAGCTCGGCGACGTCGTGCCCGTGGACCCCAGCCGTGCCTACGACATCCGCCGGATCATCACGGCGATCGCCGATGGCGGGCAGTTCCTCGAGGTCCAAGAGGCCTTCGCGCGGAACATGGTCATCGGGTTCGTGCGCATCGACGGTCGCAGCGTCGGCGTGGTCGCGAACCAGCCGCTCGTGCTCGCGGGCTGCCTCGACATCGACGCCTCGACCAAGGCCGCGCGATTCGTGCGGATGTGCGACGCGTTCAACGTCCCGTTGCTGACCTTGGTCGATGTCCCGGGGTTTCTGCCCGGCACCGAGCAGGAGTACCGCGGCATCATCCGCCACGGCGCCAAGCTGCTGTACGCGTACACCGAGGCGACGGTGCCCAAGGTCACCATCGTCACGCGCAAGGCCTATGGTGGCGCCTACGACGTCATGTCGAGCAAGCACATCCGCGGCGACATCAACCTCGCCTACCCCATGGCCGAGATCGCGGTGATGGGTGCCGAAGGCGCCGTGAACATCATCTTCCGCCGGGAGCTCGCCGCCGCGACCGATCCCGAAGCCACGCGGAAGCGGCTCGCCCAGGAGTACCGCGAGCTCTTCGCGAGCCCGTACAAGGCCGCGGAGCTCGGCTTCATCGACCAGGTGATCGATCCGGCCGAGACTCGCGTCCGCGTGGCGCAGAGCTTCGCGATGCTCGAGAACAAGCGGCAGGACAACCCGCGAAAGAAGCACGGGAATATCCCGCTATAGGGCGGCTCGGAGGAAAGCAGGGCGTTGTGCCGAACCCCGCTCCGTCACGGTGGCCGCCCCGCCACCGCCTCGCCCCGCCCCAGTCGCGCCTCGAGCCGCTTCGCAGGCGGAAACTCCGGCACCAAACTCAGCGCCCGGCGCACCGACGCCATCGCCTCGTCACCGCGACCGCGTCGGCCCGCGATCTCACCCCGCACCGTCCACAATCGCGGGTCGCGGGGATCCGCCGCGATCGCGACCTCGATGTGCGCGGCCGCCTCGGCCAGCCGCGGCGGCGCGGCCTCGAGCGCGAGTCGACATCGCAGGTACGCGGCATAGGCCGCCGCTGGCGGCGCCTTGGAGTGCACCAGCGTCTCGCCGACGAGGTGCAGACCCGTGTGGCTCGGGGCCCGCGGCGCGCAGGCGGCGAGGATCACCACGCCGGAGGTCTGCACCACGCGCAGGAGCGGCGCGAGCGATCGGTCGTACGCGCGTGGTCGGCGACTCACAGGAACGTGCTCAGATAGACCGCGAGGCAGTACCATGGCGTGCCGGCGAGCAGCAGCGCGCGGCGGGCCCGGGCCAGGTGCTGACGGCTGCCGCCGGCGAGGATCGCCGCGACGGCGACGCACCAGACCAGGGCGGCCGCGAGCACGGCGAGCGCGAAGCTCTTGAGGGTGAACGGCGCGAGCGTGGGGACCAGGGCACCGAGGGCAGCGACGACTGTCAGCGCGACCGGGCCGTAGGCGAGCCACAACGACGACGTGGCGAGGATTCCCGAGCCCGTGGCGGTGGGCATGGGGCGACGCAGGTGCGCGAGCACCCAGGCCAGTAAGAACAGGGCGCTGACCGCCAGCGCCAGCGCGACCCCGCCGAGGGCCAGGATCTCGCGGATGCGCTCGAGCAGCTCGCGGAGCTTGTCGAGGTCGGGAAGGGCAGCCACGGCCGCGAGGGATGCCGACATATGGCGACGAGCATAGCAGCGCGGCCACCCCGGGCCACCGCGTGGCCCCGGACGACCGCGGGGCGACGTGGCCGGCGGCGTCGGAGCCGGCGCCCAACCGGCGGTGCGCTCGGAGGTGCGCTCGGTCTTGCGCGGCCTCGGCGAGGCCTGTAGAACTCCCCGCACGCGCGCGTAGCTCAGCTGGATAGAGTGTCGCCCTCCGAAGGCGAAAGTCGGGGGTTCGAATCCCTCCGCGCGCACCGGCCCTCGGCCGACCCACCGGCCGCGAGCGCGAGCGCGGGCCGCTCGAGCCTCGTCCGCGGCGCCTGTGGCGAGTCTCGGGCACTAGCGAACTTGGTTGCGTTGATCCATCGCGGTCGATCTCCTAGGTTCGTACCCAGGCGCGGGGCGAAACGGTGGCCGGCACGACGAACGACGAGTGGACGGCGACCGTGTTGGTGGTCGACGACAACGCGGAGAACCGCGCCCTCGCCGAGGCGGTCCTCCAAGCCGAGGGGTACCGCGTCCTGCTCGCGTCGGGCGGCGAAGAGGGTGTGGCCGCGTTCGAGCGCGAGCGACCCGACTGCGTGCTGCTGGACGTCCGCATGCCCGGGGTCGACGGCTTCGCTGCGTGCGCGAGGATGCGCGCGCTCGAGGGCGGCGCCGAGGTCCCGGTCGTGTTCCTCACCGCCCAACGCGACCTCGACACCTTCGATGCCGCGCAGAACAGCGGCGCCGACGACTTCTTGACCAAGCCGGTGCGTCCCGCCGAGCTCGCGCTGCGGGTGCAGGCCGCGGTCAGGCTGCGGCGTCTCGGCTCGGAGCTCCGCGAGCACTACGCGCTCATCCGCCGCCAACGCGACGACCTGTTGCGGCTGCAGCTGCAGAAGGAGCAGCTCATGGCGTTCGTCGTCCACGACCTGAAGAACCCGGTGAACTCCGTGGATCTGCAGGCCCAGCTGCTCCAGCGGATCCCCGATCTGCCGGCCCGCGCCCTCCGTCCGATCGCCCGCATCCGCGAGGAAGCGCGGTTGCAGCTGAGCCTCATCCTCAACCTGCTCGACATCTCGAAGAGCGAGGAGGGACGGCTCGAGCCGGCGGTGCAGGCGGTCGATCTGCAGGCTCTGGCGGCGGAGGTGGTCACGGCGCTCGAGCTCCGTGCGGCCGACTGCGGCGTCGGCCTCCGCGCCGAGATCGCGGTCGAGACGGTGCACGCGGACGCCGAGCTGCTGCGCCGGGTGCTCGAGAACCTGACGGAGAACGCCATCCGCCACGCGCCGGAGGACAGCGTCGTCCGCCTGTCTGCTGCGTATGATGGCGAGGCCGTGGTGCTGCGGGTCGTCGACGCCGGCGCGGGCATCCCCGAGGCCGATCGCGCCCGAGTGTTCGAGCGCTTCGTCCAGCTCGGGGGCGAGGCCGCCCCGATCCGGGCCGGTCGCGGGCTGGGGCTGACGTTCTGCAAATTGGCGGTCGAGGCCCACGGCGGCACCATCGTGGTCGAGGACGTCAGCCCTGGGGCGGCGTTCCGGATCGTGCTTCCCGGCGCACGGGGGGTCTGATGTCGTCGCGGCAGCTCAGCCTTCGCAACTTCGCCGACCTGTTCGACGCCGCCCCGGACGCGATCGTGGTCGTCAACGACGGCGGCACCATCGAATTCGCCAACCGTCGCACCGAGGACCTGTTCGGCTGGCCCTGCAGCGAGCTCATCGGTCAGCTCATCGAGCAGCTCGTGCCCGAGCGGATGCGTCGATCCCATCTGGACGATCGATCGCGCTACATCGCCAGCCCGAGCACGCGTCCGATGGGCTCGGGCCGCGAACTGCTGGCGCGACGCCGCGACGGCAGCGAGTTCCCGGTCGAGATCAGCCTCAGCCCGCTGCACACCGACTCGGGGCTGCTGGTGTCGAGCATCATTCGCGACGTCAGCGAGCGGCGGACGCTCGAGTCGGCGGCGCGGCGGACCGGCGATCACCTGCGCAGCGCGGTCGAGAGCATCCAGGATGCGTTCGCGCTGTTCGACGTCGACGACCGCTTGGTGCTGTGCAACAGCACGTACCGGCAGATCTTCGGGGGCACGCTCGACGGGCCGGTCGCCGGACGGTCGTACCTCGAGATCCTCGACGCAGCCCTCGACGGTGGCGTCCTCGAGCAAGGCGCGGGTCCCGGGCCAACCCTTCGCCAGCGCTGGATCGACCACCACGCCCGGCTCGACGCGCCCCTCGACGTGACCACATCGGGCGGCCGCAGCCTACGCATCGCGGAGCGGCGGACGCCCGAGGGCGGCACCGTCGTGCTCATCTGGGATCTCACCGAGGACGCCCGACGCGCCGCCGAGCTGCAGCGCCTGCAGGTGATCGCGGAGGCGGCGAGCAGCGCCAAGAGCGAGTTCCTGTCGTCGATGAGCCACGAGCTGCGGACGCCGCTCAACGCCGTGCTCGGCTTCGCCCAGCTGCTGCGCCGCGACAAGAAGCAGCCGCTCGACGACCGCCAGCGGACGATGGTCGACCACGTCATCCGCGGTGGCGAGCACCTGCTGCGGCTCATCGACGACGTGCTCGATCTATCGCACATCGAGGCCGGTCGGGTCACGATCTCCACCGAGCCGGTGCGGGTCGCCGGGGTCCTCTGCGAGGTCACCGAGGCGTTGGGCCCGATGGCCGCCCGCGCGGCGATCGACCTGGTGATGGCGCCGATGCTCGACGAGACCATCGAGATCGCCGCGGATCGTACGCGGTTCGTGCAGATCCTGATGAACTACGGCTCCAACGCGATCAAGTACGGGCGCCCCGGCGGCACCGTGACGTTCGCCGTCAGCGACGCCGGATCGTGCCATGGGCGAAGCGCCCACGTCCAGAGCGCCCACGTCCACAGCGCCCACGTGCGGATCTCGGTCATCGACGACGGCATCGGCATCGCCCGCGAGCAGCACGCCCGCATCTTCCA
>Ga0105045_10002538_pt1 | contig 15467 bp, 9 predicted proteins | sample MAT02_FD_78089 | JGI IMG/M metagenome (GOLD analysis project Ga0105045, IMG submission 78089) | Freshwater microbial communities from Lake Fryxell liftoff mats and glacier meltwater in Antarctica - MAT-02 (megahit assembly) | ecosystem: Environmental > Aquatic > Freshwater > Ice > Liftoff...
AGCTACCGCGGCCAGCTGTGTTTCGGCCTGATCGCCTGCCGCCGTGCCGTGCCCGACGTGGGCGAACTGGCCCAGGCGCTGGAGCGGGCGCTGGTGGCGCTGCGCAAGCTGGCAGAAACCCAGGCGGCAGCGGCAGAAGCGGTTAAAGCCGCGGCAGCTTCGACAGCGCCGGCAGCGGCCAATGCGGCCGAGCCGCCCGCGCGCCGCCGCACGGGCCCCAAGCTGGCGGTGGTGGAGGCCACCGCAGCCCCGACCGAGACCGCCCGCCCGCGTGTCAGCCGCCGCAGCACGGCCTAGACAGGTGGCCACCGCCCGCCGGCCGGTGGCGCTGGTCACCGGCGCGTCGTCCGGCATCGGCGAGGCGCTGGCACATCGCTTCGCCCGCGCCGGGCACGACCTGGTGCTGGTGGCGCGCAGCGCCGACAAGCTGCAGGCCCTGGCCGCCACGCTGCGGCAGCAGCATGGCGTGCGCGCATCGGCAGTGCCGGCCGACCTGTCGCAGCCCGGCGCCGCCGCCGACCTGGCCGCCGCGATGAAGCGCGCCCGCCGGCCGATCGACGTGCTGGTCAACAGCGCCGGCGTGCTGGCGCACGGGCCGTTCACCGGCATGGGCGCGGCGCGCCACCAGCAGCTGATCGACCTGAACATCAGCGGCCTGACCGCGCTGCTGGCGCAGTTTCTGCCCGGCATGGTGGCGCGCGGCAGCGGCCGGGTGTTGAACGTGGCCTCGATCGCCGCCTTCCAGCCGGTGCCGTCACTCGCGACCTACGCCGCCACCAAGGCCTATGTGCTGAGCCTGACCGAATCGCTGTCAGAGGAGCTGAAAGGCAGCGGCGTCAGCATCACCGCGCTGTGCCCCGGCATCACCGCCACCCACATGCTGGAAGCCGCCAGCGCGGCCAGCACCGAACTGCAGCGCCTGCCGGGCTTTCTGGTGGGCAGCGTGGACGACGTGGCCGACCAGGGCTTTGCCGCCTGCATGGCCGGCACGGTGGTCTGCGTGCCCGGCGCCATCAACCGCGCCACCGTCGCGGCCGGTGGTGTCACGCCCAGGTGGCTGCTGCGGCGCATCAGCGGCAGCCTGGTGCGGCGGATGAAGTAGCCCAGGCGGCACCCGATGGGCAGGCCGGCGGGCTGCAGGCATGATGGCTGCCGACACCGTCACCAGGAGACCGCACGCCATGCCCACAGCCAATGCCAACCTCGCCAGCTACCGCGCCGCGCGCGACTTCCTGCTGGCCCACCGCACCGACCTGGACGCCGCCCATGCCGGCTTCCGCTGGCCGCAGCTGACCCACTTCAACTGGGCGCTGGACCATTTCGACGACCTGGCGCAGGACAACCATGCCACCGCGCTGTGGATCGTGGCCGACGACGGCAGCGAGCAGAAGGTGACGTATGCGCAGATGGCCGCGCGCAGCAACCAAGTGGCCAACTGGCTGGAGAGCCTGGGCCTGGTCCGCGGCGACCGGGTGCTGCTGATGCTGGGCAACGAGGTGCCGCTGTGGGAGCTGATGCTGGCCTGCATCAAGATCGGCGCGGTGATGATCCCGGCCACCCAGCTGCTGAGCCGCGACGACCTGATCGACCGCCTGGAGCGCGGCCAGGTGCGCGCGGTGGTCACCACGCCGGCGCATGCGGCCAAGTTCGACGGGCTGGACGGCTACGCGCCGGGCCCGCTGGTGCGCATTGCCATCGGTGCGGTTGCGGCGGGCACGGCAGGCTGGCAGCCCTATGCCGCAGCCGACGCGGCCAGCCCGGTCTACACACCCCGGCAGCCCACCGGCATCGACGAGCCGCTGCTGCTGTACTTCACCAGCGGCACAACCGCCAAGCCCAAGCTGGTGGAGCACACCCACACCAGCTACCCGGTGGGGCACCTCAGCACGCTGTACTGGATCGGCCTGCAGCCCGATGACGTGCACTGGAACATCTCGTCGCCCGGCTGGGGCAAGCATGCCTGGAGCTGCTTCTTCGCGCCCTGGATCGCCGGCGCCACCATCTTCATCTTCAACTACAACCGCTTCGATGCCAAGCGCGTGCTCGACGTGCTGGTCGACAAGCAGGTGACCACGCTGTGCGCCCCGCCCACCGTGTGGCGCATGTTGATCCAGGAGCGTCTGGGCCAGTGGCCGGTCAAGCTGCGTGAGCTGCTGAGTGCCGGCGAGCCGCTGAACCCCGAGGTGATCGAACAGGTGCGCAGCGCCTGGGGCGTGACCATCCGCGACGGCTTCGGCCAGACCGAGACCACCGCCCAGGTGGGCAACCCGCCGGGGCAGAAGATCAAGTTCGGCTCGATGGGCCGGCCGCTGCCCGGCTACCGGGTGGTGCTGCTCGACCCCGACGACCGCCCGGCCGAGGAAGGCGAGATCTCCTTGGTCCTGGCCGACGCACAGCTCGGCAGGCCCACCGGCCTGATGGTGCGCTATGCCGATTCACCCGAGAAGACCGCCGAGGTGATGCGCGCCGGCCACTACCACACCGGCGATGTGGCCCAGCGCGACGCCGAGGGCTACATCACCTACGTGGGCCGGGCCGACGACGTGTTCAAGGCCAGCGACTACCGCATCAGCCCCTTCGAGCTGGAAAGCGTGCTGATCGAGCACCCGGCGGTGGCCGAGGCGGCGGTGGTGCCGTCACCCGACGCGCTGAAGCTGGCTGTGCCCAAGGCCTTTGTCACCCTGATCGCCGGGCACACGGCGGACGCCGCCATGGCCGCCGGCATCCTGGCCTTCTGCCGCGAGAAGCTGGCGCCGTACAAGCGCATCCGCCGCATCCAGTTCACCGAGCTGCCCAAGACCATCAGCGGCAAGATCCGCCGGGTGGAATTGCGCAAGGCCGAAGAGGCGCGGGCCATGCCGCCGGTGCCGCTGGCGGGCGAGTTCTTCGAGTAGCGGCGCGGCAGACCCAGCCGGCCGGTCGGGCCCGGCCGCCGGACACCGGTGACCGACCCCTGTGCACATGTCCCGACCATGCATCCCGACCATGCATCCCGACCATACACAGGTGGGCGTGGTCCATCGGATGGGCACCAGGCGTCCACCTTGGCCGCAGCCTGGCGGCGGTTGGTGCGCCACACGCCGGGCACGCCGGGCACGCCGAGATGGCCATGACCGCGCTGGCCGGGGTGGCGTGCAGGCCGGCAGGTGTGCGCGCACCAGAGTCGGCCGGCACGGCTGCCGGGGCCGCATGGTGCGCCGCGACTGGGAGAAGGCGCGGCTCTTTGCTGGCGCACGGGCTCAAGTCCTGATAGAAGGCCCGATGTCCGGCTCGGGTCGGCGCGAGCGCATGTATCCGGTTGGGCCCGATTCAAGCCGGCAGCGGGCGTCAGCCATCGCCGTCCAACGGCAAGCGAGAGGTCGTGATGAACCCCCTGGACCGACTGGCGGCCGACTGGCCCGCGCTGAGCGCTCTGCTGGACGAGGCACTCTCGCTGTCGGCCGACGCCCGCGGCCCCTGGCTTGAGCGGCTGTCTGGCACCCAGGCTGCGCTGGGAGCGGAACTGCAGCGGCTGCTGGCTGTCCACGCCAGCGCCGAGAGCGCCGACTTCATGGGCACGCTGCCCCGACCGGCCGGCACGCCGGGCGGTGACGCAGCGAGCGGGCATGCCGGTCCTGCGGCCGGAGACCTGGTCGGTCCGTGGCGGCTGCTGGACGAACTCGGACGCGGCGGCATGGGCACGGTCTGGCTGGCAGAGCGCACCGACGGGCAACTGAAGCGGCAGGTGGCGCTCAAGCTGCCGCACCTGGCCTGGGATCGGGGCTTGGCCGGGCGCATGGCGCGCGAGCGCGACATCCTCGCCACGCTCAGCCACCCCAACATCGCCCGTCTCTACGATGCAGGCTTCGAGACTGATGGCCGGCCGTGGCTGGCGCTGGAATACGTGGTCGGCCGCCAGGTCGACGTCTATGTGCAAGCGAACGCACTGGGCTTGCGCGCGCGTCTGGACCTGCTGCTGCAGGTGTGCGCGGCGGTGGCCTTCGCACACAGCCGGCTCGTCATCCACCGCGACCTGAAGCCGTCCAACATCCTCGTCACCGATGACGGGCAGGTCCGCCTGCTCGACTTCGGCATCTCCAAGCTGCTGACCGGCGAGCATGCCGCCGAGACCCACCTGACCCGCGCGGCAGGCCGCCCGATGACGCTGGACTACGCCAGCCCCGAGCAGGTGGCCGGCGAGCCGCTGGGCACGCCGAGTGACGTCTACAGCCTGGCGGTGGTGGCCTACGAGGTGCTGACCGGCCGCAAGCCCTATCGCCTGGTTCGCGGCAGCGCGGCAGAACTCGAAGAAGCCATCGCCGGGGCCGATGCCGTTGCGGCCAGCGCCAACGCCAGCGACCCGGCCTTGCGCGCCGCCTTGCGCGGCGATCTGGACGCCATCCTGAACAAGGCGCTGAAGAAGTCGGTTGCCGAACGCTACCCGACCGTGGACGCGCTGGCACTGGACCTGCGCCGCCACCTCGACAGCAAAGCGGTCCTCGCGCGGCCCGACAGCCTGCGCTACCGCAGCGGCAAATGGCTGCGCCGCAACCGCGTGCAGGCCTGGGCCGGCGGCTTGTCGGCGCTGGCGCTGGTCGGCGGCGCCACGGTGGCGCTGGTACAGGCGCAGCAGGCCCGGCAGCAGGCAGCGCGCGCCGAGCAGGTGAAGGCCTTCGTGCTGTCGATCTTCGGCGATGCCGGCACGCAGGGCGGCGGCACCCGCTTCACCACGGCGGTGGACCTGCTGGAGCGCGCGCAGGGCCGCATCGAGCGCGAGCTGGCCGACGACCCCCTGGTGCGTGTCGAGCTGATGTCGGCCGTCGGCACATCGATGCAGAGCCTGGGCGAAGCCAAGCTCGCCGAGCCGCTGCTGGCCGCTGCGGTCGCGCAGGCCGACGAGCGGCTCGGCGCCGGCCATTCGCAGGCCCACATGGCCCGCGTGGCGCACGCGCAGGCACTGCTGGCGCTGGGCCGCCTGGACGACACCGAGCGGGTGCTGCGGCCCGCCTTCGCGGCGTTGCAGGGGCGGCCGTCCATCAGCCCGGAGGCGCTGGTCACGGCTTGGCAGGTCAACGCATTCGTGCAGTCGAGGCGGGGCAGTTACGACGCCGCCGCCAGCGCCATGCGTTCATCGCTGGCTGTGGCCAGGCAACACCTGCCGAACCGGCCCGAGGTGCTGCTGGCCGCGCACATCGAGCTGGTCAATGCCATGACCGATATCGGCGATGCCGGCCGCGAAGCCGAGGTGGCGCGAATGCAGACCTTTGCGCGCGTCAGCTTCGGCAATGCGGTCACGCCGCTCACATTGCGCGCGCGCTTCTTCGCGATCTATTCGGAAGAGCTCCGCTTCGAGCACATTGCGCAACTGGAGACCTTGCTGGCCGGGATGCGCGGCGTCTACGGCCAGCGCCACCCGGATCTCAGCATGGTGTTGCAGCACCTGGCGACGACCCGCGACGCTTATGGCGATGCAGCTCGGTCGCTGCCCGAGTGGCGCGAGGCACGCGACATCGACGACGCGCTGCAGGGCGACACCGCCAGCTTCGACCGTGCTTTCGTGCGGCTGCGGTTGGGGTACAGCTTCCTGCTCGGGCGCCAGCCGCGCCAGGCAGTCCAGCAGCTGACGCCCGCGCTGAAGATGCTGGAGTCGGCGCTGGTCGGCGGCGAGATCGGCGTCATCATCACCGCCCGCGCCCTGCTGGCATTGGCGCAGGCCGAAGCAGGCCTGCTTGCCGAAGCCGAGCAGACATTGAGCCCGGCTGCGAGCGACCTCGTTGCCGGCGTCAAGGGAGCAGCAGGACCCCAAGACTGGAACCGGGCCGCCCGCGTGCGCAAGCTGCAGGGACGGACCGTCGAGGCCGAGGCGCTGATCCTGCGCGCCATCGCGGGATTCGAGGCGCTCGGGCGCAACGGTGACGTGCGCGAGTCGGGCTCGCAGCATGCTTTGATCGTGCTGGAGGCCGGCCGCCCGGCCGAAGCACTGCCGCTGCTGAAGGCGCATTACGACCTGCTGCGCAAAGTGCACCGTGTTGACTCGCCGCAGTTGGCCGAGCTGTCGACGGCGCTGGCTCGGGCGCATCTCGCGGGCTCGGCGGCCGGCGACGCGCAAGCTGCTGTGGACCGCGCCGCCTGGTCGCATGCGCACTGGCAGGCCACCGATCCAGCCCATCGGGAGGCCGGCGTCGCGGCCTACTGGCTCGCCCGCGCGCTCGCGGCCCAAGGCTCTCGGCACGCGGCACTGGCGGTGCACCGTGAGGCCCGCCGCGTGATGGCAGCCGATCCGCGTCCGTCGGACGCTGGCCTCCCTTCGGTTTGACGCGTCGAGTTGGCTGGCGCCATGACCGCGAGGGACTCCTCTGGATCGGCATCCATCGCCTGCATCGGCTTGCCGGTCGGCGGCCATCGGTCGGGCAGCCGCATTCAGCCTCGCTTGCGGACTTTCCAGACCTGCTCTGAGGGAAACCGATGCGCCCAACTGGCCGAGGTGCCGAACGGTTTGCCCGGGCCTGGATCCCGGGCCTGCAGCTCTTGGTAGTCGATGACGTCAAAGCCGACGCGATCGAAGAGGCGGAACCAGCCGCCGGTGGGCAGGGTGAACTCGATGCCGCTGGGATCGGTCTCCACCTGGCGCCAGTCGATGCGGTGAAGACTGAACCAATCTCGCACCAAAGTCTCGGATGTGGCCGAGCCGTCCAGCGGGGCGCAGGCCAGTGCCAGCGGGTGGTTGCCGAGCAAGGCCAGCACGCCGCCAGCGCGCAACAGCCGGTGCGCCTCGGGAACCCACACAAAGGGGTCGCACCAGATCGCGGCCCCGTACTCGGACACGGCAAAGTCGAAGGAGCCGTCGGGCCGCGGCACCCGCTCTGCGTTGCCGTGGATCCAGGTGATGTCCAGCCGGTGCGCCGTGCCCAGGCGGCGGGCAGTTTCGAGCTGGCGCTGTGAATTGTCGATGGCGGTGACGATGGCCCCGCGCCGGGCCATCCAGGCCGACACATAGCCGGTGCCACAACCCAATTCGATGGCGTCCATGCCGGTCATGTCCTCGGGCAGCAGGCCCACGGTGGTTTCAGGAACGTCCCACACGCCCCAGGTTGGCTCGCGAGCGGCCCAGGCCCGCTCGCCAGCCGCCACCCAGGCAGGGGCGTCTGCGTCCCATTGCGTGCGGTTCACCACCACGTGTTCAGGCAGTTCGTCGTCCGGGACTGGATCCATGCCCGTCATTCTGCCGTGCGCTGCGGCCGACCGCTGAGGGCCGCTGATGCCGCTGATGCCGCCGGCCCCCGAGGCGAGGAAGATGGCCTGTCCGAAGCTCATCACTCCGAGCAGGCCGATGAGCAGCCAGCTTCCCGCGACCGCAATCGCGATGGCAAAAATCTTTGCGCTGACGGTCAGACCGTACTCATCGAGCACGAATCCGGCGACAAGCAGCGCCAAGGCCGAGGCGGCGACCGCGGCCTTCGCGCGATGGCCGTCAGCGCGCGACGTCACACCCGGCATTCACCAGGTTCGACGGCTCCTTTCGACCGCTCGATGACCTCGAACTTGCCCCCCTTCGCGACGGCGACGTACATCGGCATCTTCAGATGCCGCGTGCCGGGAGCCACGGCGAACGGGCCGCCGGGACCGGCGATAGGCGGCAAGGTGTCCAGGGCTTTGGCGATGGCGGCTGGATCGATCGACTTGGCCGAAGAGGCCGCCGCATGCCACAGCTTGATCGCCCGATACATTCCGGTGGCGCCCGTGCCGGCCGTGAAAGGAACCTTCCCGCCCGATTCACGGGCGAAGAAGGCCTTGAGCGATTCGCCTTTGGCATCGGCGAGGCCGGGGTAGTAGTCGAGACAGCTCACCGTGCCTTCCAGATCGCCCGCGGAGATCAACCCCACGAACGTCTCGTCCATGTACACGCATGCAATGCGTCCGCCGCCGCGTTGAAAACCGGCTTCCGAGAGCTGGCGATAGACCGAGACGACACCGGGCGGGATGGTGGTGTTGAAGACGAGGTCCGCCTTCGAGGCCAGGATCTTTTGCGTCGTGGCGGTGAAATCGGTTTGGTCGAGCGGAAAGTACTCCTCGCCGACGACCTTGCCCCCCGCCTTCGTGATCAGCGCCTTGGTGAACTCGTTCAGCGTCTGTGGCCAGATGTAGTTGGAGCCGGTGAGATAGAACGACTTCGCGCCGGTGCGCGCGAGATAGGCCACCAGATCGTTGCATTGCTGCGCCGGCGTCGGGCCGGTGCAATAGAGGTTCGGAGTGCACTCCTTGCCTTCATAGAGCATGGGATAGAAATAGAGTCCCCGGCCTCGGCCGACGATTGCATCCTTCATCGCGTTCCGGGCGGAGCTGGTGATGCCCCCGAAGACAACGGCCACCTTGTCGCGGGTCACAAGCTTGCGCGCCTGCGTCACCGCGTTGGCCTCCGACGACGCCGTGTCCTCAAGGAGCATCTCGACCGGGCTGCCGAGCAGACCACCGGCCGCGTTGACCTCCGCCACGGCAGCCATGGCTGCGAGCGACATGGGAATGCCCTGGCCGGCTCGGCCCCGTCAGGTCGACGGCGACACCGATGCGCGTGGGGCCGGCGCCGCGGCTGAGAGCAGGAAAGCCGAGGCTAGTGGCTGCGAACCCGAACGATGCGGCCGTGACGATGGTTCTGCGCTTCATGATGGACTCCCTGGGATGGCTTGTGGTGGGCGAGCAAGAGTCGACGGCCGTTTTCTGACCCAGCCGTCGGGGAAGAATCGAATCAACGCAATGACGGTGACTGCCAAGGCGATATCGGCCGTCACGGGGTCGAGCAGCCACGGCAGCAGCGCGCTGGACAGGCCGATGGCGACGCCGGCGGCGAGGCCTCCGGCCAAGCCGCCGGCTGCTCCCAGCACGACGGCGAGGAATGCCTTGACCAGGAACGGCAGACCCATGTCGGCTCCGAGCGACAGCACGGGTGCGATCAATCCGCCCGCCAGGGCCGCCATGCCGGCAGACGCCGCGAACGCCCACATCCGCAGGCGGTCGACGTCGATACCGGTCGCCGCGGTGAGCTCGCTGTTGTCCAGCGAAGCCCGCACGAGCAAGCCGGCGTCGGTTCGCATCAGCACCCACCACGACGCCGCGCAGGCCACAACCGCGATCGTCACCATGCCGACCCGCCAGCCGGGAATCACGGTCCCGAAGACCGCCCAGTCGGGAATGGCCGGCGCCGCGACCGGTACGTAGCGACCATGCAGGTACATGCGGACCGCTTCGCGAATGGCGAGCCCGATGGCGTAGGTCAGAAGAATGGCCGTGGCCGGCTCCGCGTAGAAGTGGCGCAGGAGGGTCCGATCGAGTGCGACGCCGACGACACACCCTGCGATCGGCGCGATGAGCAAGCCGACGATGGGGCTGGCGCCGAACTGCTGCGCGGTGTACGAGGCCACCGCACCAATGAGCAGCAGTTCGCCATGGGCGAAATTGAAAAGCCCCATCAGGTTGACGACCAGCGACAGCCCGAGAACCACGAGCACGAACACGGCGGTGGACGCGAGCACGTCCGAGCCGTAAGCGATGACGTTCACGGCGGGTCAGACGCGTCGTGGGGCGCTCAGCAGGTCTTCCAGTCCACCGCCTGCTCGAAGGCGTGGGCGGCCCGGTACAGCGAGGATTCGTCGCAATGCCGGCCTACCAGCATCATGCCGATCGGCAGGCCTTCGGACATCCCGCAGGGCAGCGACAGCGCCGGGTGGTGGGTGACGTCGAAAGCGCAGGTGTTGGTGAACATCTCGCTGGCGCGCTGCCACGACAACGCGAGCGGAGCATCCGCAGGCGGCAGCGGCGTCGCCTTCATGGGCGTGGTGGGCATCAGCAGCATGTCCACGTCCTTCAGGGCGCGGTCGTACGTGGCACGCAGGCCACGGGCCAGGTTCACGGCCTTGCCGTAGAGCGAATAGCCGCGGCGAAGGCGCACCAGTTCGCTGCTGAGCATCATCAGGAGGATGTGCTGGGGAAGCTCGCCCAGGCCGGCCTTGCGGGCGAGCAGGTGCTGCATGAACGAGGTCGGGTAGACGTCGTCGCGACCGATGCCGAAACCCGACCCGGTCACCACCGTGTGCGTCAGCCCGTCAAGCGCGATCGGCGCCCAGATGGCCGGCCCGATCATGTGCTCCGGGATGCTGACGTCGACCACCTCGGCGCCGAGCTTGGCGAGGACTTTGGCGGCCGACCGGACGCTGCTATCCACGTCTGCTTCGGAATTCGGATGGTCGAAGCCTTCCTTCAGGATTCCGACGCGCAGGCCCCGAATGCCGCGTTCGAGCTCGCTGACGTAGGCTTGCGTGGTCACGCCGAGCTGCCTCGGATCCAGACCGTCGGGGCCGGCGATCACTTCCAGCAGGCGGGCGTTGTCGCGGACCGTCGCCGTCATCGGGCCGACGTGGTCGAATTGCGGCTCGATCGGTGCGACGCCGGTGTAGGGCACCAGACCCCAGGTCGGCTTCAAGCCCACGACGCCGCTGAACGAAGCCGGCATGCGAATGGAGCCGGCCTGGTCGGCGCCGATCGCCATGTCGGCCTCGCCGATCGAGACGACGACGGCCGAGCCGGAGGATGAGCCACCCGCCGAGCGGTCGGGGTTGTGCGGGTTTCGCACCGGCCCGCCCGCGCCGGTGTGGCTGCCGCCCGAGAGGCAGAAGTACTCGCAGTGCGTCTTGCCGACGATCTCGCCGCCGGCGGCGAGGATGCGCGTGACCACGGTGGCGTCGAATTCGGGCTCGAAGCCCTCGAGCTCGCGCGAACCGTTGATCATGGGCATGCCGGCGATCATCACGCTGTCCTTGATCGCGACACGCTTGCCAGTCAGGGGCCCTTCCGCCGAGCCCTTGATCGACGTCCGGATGAACCAGGCGTTGTACGGGTTGTCCTGGGCGCTCGGAATGCGGTGACTTCGAGTTCCGGCCGGAGCGGCCGGAAGAAAGTCCGGGGCGCCCTCCACGAACGCGTAGGCACCCAGCAGCCCCTCGACGATGGGCGTCAGTTCGGCGATCCGCTCGGCGGTGAGCGTCGGCAGGCCCAGGGATGCCGCGGCAGCCGGCAGATCGGAGGCGGAGATCGGGGGCAGTCCCATGGCAGGTCCCTGGTGTGGATGACGACGGCTCGACGCTAGGCGCTTCCCCGCCCGGTGTCTGTCAGCCGCGATGTGGACACGAGCCTGCACGATTCCCGGCGGATTTCCAGGTCCGGCCGCTCGATCGAGACATCAAGTCAACGGAACAATGCGATAGGCAAGGGCGAATGGCGCCATGACGGCTTGCAGGCGCTGATCAGCGCTTACAGATGGCGAGGCACCGAGGAGGTTCGTGAACCGGACGGCAAAGCCGCTCGGTGTCGCCTCCGTTTCGACGGTGAATGCGTCGAGCAGCCCAGCGGTCTGAAGCCGGTCCTGCAGGACGTGCAGCGTCGCCCGTTCACGAAGGGCGGGTTTGAACACTTTGCCGATCGCCGTGGTTGGCAACGCGGAGAGGATCTCGATCCGCTTGGGCATGGCGGGCCGTTCCGGGATCAGAGGTTCGACGAATGCGCGCAGGGTCGCGGCGTCGAGGCTCACCCCCGGCCTGCCCGAGACATAGACGACCGGCACCTCGCCCGCGTACTCGTCGGGCTGCCCCACCGCGGCGGCCAATTCGACATCGGGATGGCGAAGGAAGACGGCCTCGATCACGCCAGGATCGATGTTGTGACTGCTGCGGATGATCACGTCCTTGGATCGCCCGGTCACGAAGACGCGACCCTCGAGATCAACATGGCCGAGATCCCCAGTCGTAAGCCAGCCGTCCGCATCGAAGGTCCCGGGATTGCGGCTCGCGTCGGTATAGCCCGGGCCGACATGCGGACCGCGGACTCGCAGCACGCCGGTAGGCGACGTGCCTTCACAGGCCAACATGCCCGGATCGGGCACCACCTCGACCGCCGTGAACGGCAGCGGCAATCCACAGGAACCGGGCGTCCGCGGCGCGTCGAAGGGTTCGATACTGATCACCCCGGCACATTCGGTCATGCCCAGGATGTTGCGCACCGGAATCCGGTAGCGTTCCTCGAACTGCGCCGCGAGCTCGGACGGCAGGGGCGAGCCACCAGTGAGCAAGGCGCGGACCGACCGCCGATCGGAAGCGAGGTCGGCGATGGACAGGAGGGTCGCGATGACGGTCGGCACGGCAGCCAGCAAGGTCACCTGGTGGCGTTCGACGAGCGACCAGTAGCGCGCGACGAAAGCGGCGTTGCGCATGCCCAGCATCGTCGGCAAGACCACTTCGCCGCCGGTCAGGAGGGTCGAGAGTCCGAAGACGAACGAGCCGGCCACATGGAATAGCGGGAACCCGTTCAGCATGACGTCTTCTTCCGACATCGCATACATGAGCGCTGCGCCTCGGCTGGCGTGGAGTTGGTTGCGATTCGTGTGCTGGGCCAGCTTGGGCGCGCCCGTCGTTCCGCCGGTGTGAAAGAGCGCTGCGATGTCGTCGGCACCTCGGTACCGGCGCGGGTCGATGGGGTCTGGCGCGCAAGTGGCCACCTCGGCGGCGAAATCCATCGCGCCGTCCGGCCCGCTGCCACCGACCGCAACGACTGCGCGAAGGCCGGGGCAGCGCCGCCTGACCGGTTCGACCTTTGCCCAGATGTCAAGGTCGGGGTGGGGCCCGAGTGCAATCAGGATGTTCGCGCCCGAAGCCAGGATCAGTTCGGCAATGGCGTCTGCCTGCATCAGGTAGTTGATGGGGCATGCGACGCCGGCGACCTCCGCTCCCCACAACGCGAAATAGGCTTCCGGAATGGCCGGAAGAAGCATCGCGACGCGGGGAACCTCGCCTGACGTCAGCCGCTGGAACAAGCGCGCCGTCCGGTTGACATCCTGGGCGAAGGCCGCGTATGTCCACGACGGCGACACGCCTGCGTCGAGCGCCGATTCCACAAAGGTTAGCGCAGTTCGCTGCGCATGGCGGGATGCCGCGGCTCCCAACGCCTGCGCAATGCTGGTGTGCGGCATGAAGTCGGCATACGGTCGAGACTCGACCTCGCGTATGTCGTCGAGCGTGCGAATTGGCATGAGTGGAGAGTCCTGGCAGCGTCCTGCGGCGTCCCGACGACCTTACCGCCGTCCCCCCGGGCGCGTCTGTCCGCCTGGATGGCGACACGCGAGTGGACAGGGGAGAAGGAATCGAGCTAGGCTAGTGGCCATGCAACTGGTATCACTCCAGCGTGGGAAAAGTCCGGCAGAGGCCCCGGCGTCCGAGATGTCGGCTACCGCTCTCGCCGGCGTGATCGCCTGCATTGGCGAACTCGACTTCGCAACCCGGGGCCTCGAGCGGCTGAACCAGGCGTTGTGTCTTGGCTGGTGGTCGGTCTATCAGCTCTTTGATCAGGGGCCGCCAGTCATGCACCTGTCGGCGAGCTTCGGCGTGGCCGACGGAACCCTTGAGTCCTGGCAGGCTTACCGAAGCGGGCTCTATCGGCGAGATCGAACCTTCGCCGAGGCAAAAGACGTGCTCGACGGCTCAGGGCAGGCCCTCATGCACTGGCACGCCCACGAGATGCCCGCTCCGCAGCGCGCGCAGATCTATACCCGGCACCGGTTGAGGGAACGGGTGTCGCTGATTCACGCCGATGCGCAGGGACTGCTCGCCGTCAACGTCTACCGGCACGAAGCACACCCGCGTTTCAACGATGGGGAAGTGGACCTCTTGCGCGCGCTCGGACTACCGCTTCTGGCTTGTGTCAGGCGTCATCTTCAGGACGTGGCGGCGTGCGCAAAGGCGGCTCCCGCAGACGAGAGCGGCTCCGTGCTGGACGGCCTGCCCCGCAGGGAACGCGAGGTGTGCGAGCGCTTGCTGCGCGGCTGGACCCACGAAGGCGTGGCCGCTGATCTATGCCTCTCGCCAGCGACGGTCAAGACCTACCGCGACCGCGCCTTCGAACGGCTAGGAATTCACCATCGCAACGAGCTGTTCGCCCGGGCTATCGGCCGGTTCACGAAGCGTTGATCGATAGGCGTCGGCGGCACCAGCCCCTCTCTATCGATCCAGAGGCGGAAAGTCTGGTCTCTCCCTTTACTTCGCGCGAGGCCGGATCATGAAGCCAGCAATCCACTGCTCGAGAACGTGGGCGACCCATCCGGAACTCCTCGCGATCGTGAAGAGGGCACTCGATGAGTTTGGCGGCAGGCTCAGCGCTCTTGCGGCGCGCTCAGCCCGCAACACTCATGCAATCCGTATGGCATCGACAACTACCTGCAAATCAGGTACGTGTGGCCTGGATGTAGGCGCTTTGACCGCCGGGTAGCCTAAGTAGAGAACGCGACTCGACTTTCGACGAGGTGCCTCGCTCCGGCTCCGGCCTAGATTGCGGCATGATGAAGCAGGTTCCGCGTCGCTGAGAATGCTCGTTGCCGACGATCATCCGGTCGTTCGCTCGCATCTGTGCACCATGCTCTCGGCCTGCGCTGACATAGCGGTGGTCTGCGAAGCCGGCGACGGCACCGAGGCCGTAGCCGGTTGGCGCGCGCATCGCCCCGACGTCGGCTTGATTGATCTCGGCATGCCCGGACGAGGTGGTTGTTCACGGCCCGGATCGAGCGCTTCAGAGACCTTTGCGTTGCGGAGCTTGGTCAAACACTGGCTCGTTCGCTTCGCACAGCAGCAGCAAGCGAACGCCGAACTTGCGAACTTGCGCAGTTTGCCGATCACCTCGTGAAGGATCTGCAGCCGGTGATGTCCATGGACATCGCCTGCGTTTCCACCGACTTAGGCGACCGCTCACGGCGACTTCCGAATGCCGGCTGAGATGTTCAGCCAGAACGTTGCGTTGACGAGTTAAATGTCCGCCACGGCAAGCCGCCATACGAGTCTTTTAGTCCAGATCAGATGGAATCGACGCCAATACGTTCGGAGATCCAAGCTTGAACCGCGGCCTCGGACCAAGTTGCAGCGCGTGCCCCAGCCTTGACTGAACGAGGAAAGATGCCTCTTTGCATTTGCTCGTAGATCGCGGAACGCCGCAGGCCTGTCAGTCGCTGCACTTCCGGCAGCCGCAGGAGTCGGTCAGATCCGCGCTTGGCTCCGACAAAAGGTGCCGCATCTGAATCGCTGGCAAGAAGGGCAAGCGCTTCTCGCAGAAGGTGGGCTGCTCTCGACGCACGCTCAGCTGCAACCTCAGCCGACCCTCGGGGTCCGTCAGCGGATGCGTTGAAAAAGGATGGTGCCATGCAGACTCCTCAGACGCTCCGTCGATGGTCACCCCTACTGGCAGCCGAAGGGGGGATAGGAAATTTAAACGCCCTTTTTTTCTCCCAAAGGCCCCCCGGCAAGGCGCTTGAGCACCCACTGATTCGGTCCTTGGGGCCTGCGGCGGCCTGTAAATGATCGACCGCAGCCGAAACGAGCTTCATCCGTGGCGACCGTCTCCAGGTTTTCCCTCGCAATCGGGCGCCAAACCGCGGCCCTGCGAAACCCTGGCGCAGCCAGTCC
>Ga0105045_10002539_pt1 | contig 15466 bp, 26 predicted proteins | sample MAT02_FD_78089 | JGI IMG/M metagenome (GOLD analysis project Ga0105045, IMG submission 78089) | Freshwater microbial communities from Lake Fryxell liftoff mats and glacier meltwater in Antarctica - MAT-02 (megahit assembly) | ecosystem: Environmental > Aquatic > Freshwater > Ice > Liftoff...
CACTGGTCGCAGGTCAACGGCATCACAGCGACGAGGCTCGCAGTTTCGCAGCCTTGCCGTAGTTGGCGTGAGGCTCGTCGTGGCTGCCGACGCGATGGAACACCCACACACCGGTCTCCGGCCAGCCCGAACCGACCATCGTGCCTGATCCGTACACCAGGTAGTGCGGGAGGTTGTACCGGTGCTGGGACCACTCGAAGTCGTCGGCGGGTCGACCGGCCATCAGAACGAACGGCACCAGCCACGACGTCACCTCCTCAACCGACTTGAACGCGCCGATGCCACGCAGGATCCACTCGTTCGGGAGTTTCACTGCGACGACCTGGATGTGGACGCCTTTCGCTTGGATGTCGGCCAGGTCGGTCATGTTGGAAGGTTCCCGAGGTAGGCGACGTCGATGCGTTGCGAGTAGTGACCCGGGTACATCGACTCGCACAGCTCGTCGATGAACAACATGCTCACGTTGCATTGCGGGACAGCCTCGACCGGTCCAACCGACCGGTCGCCGCCCGGCTTCGCGAAGAACGCTGCGCCTTTCTCCGGGTGCACAACCCACCACCGGTTCACCCGGCATTCGCCGTCTCGTGGCCGTTCGAGGTCGTGGATCTGCATGTACGCCAACGTCGACGTCCGGTCTTCACGGGGCTCAGTCACCGATCATCCTTCCGACTTTGGTCTGTCGAGAGCCCGAGCCACGAGGAATGCGGCGTCAGTTCGACAAAGAGGTCACCCTCGACGCGTTCTACTTCGATCGGGCCCATACCCGGTTCGGTCTTGGTCGGAGCGCCTGGTTCGGGGAACTCGATCGCGAGCCCGAGCTGGTCGTCTGTCCATAGCGTGATCGTGACGTGCGAACCGCCGGGGGCCACCCGCACCGACACGATCTCGGCGCTGATCGCTTCACCATCGGACCGGGTGCCGCCGAATGTCTTGCCGATGGTGTCGGCCAGGTAGTCGGCGGCCAGCACGGTTCCAGGCGGTGCGTCGTTCGTGAACGTGACGATGGTTCGCTTCGGGATCGGGACTTTCTTCATGCTGACTTTCCGAGAATCCGGTATCGGCCGGGGTGGGCGCGCGACGCAGCCTGCGCGAGGACAGTCTGCTGCAACGCGTGGAGGTGCGGCAGGATCTCGTTCCAGTCGTCACCGGCGGTCGGGCCTTCACCGACGAGTTCCATCAGGTCTTGTGCGAGATCCTCGACCTTCGCTGCGATGGCATGCTCGGCGTCGGTGAGACCGTGACCGCCGGTCCTCGCTACCATCGACAGTGCAGCCCACCATCCGAGCTGGAAGTCGATCGTCCGGGTGTTCGGGGCGGGCAGCCACGACTCCGGGTCGGTCACGATTGCTTCGCCCGGCGGGAACCGGTGAGCGAGCATCTGGGCGAGTTCGGCGGCGACGTCAGCCACGGAGATCCTCGATTGCTTGAGCGGTCAGGTCGGTCTTCGTGGCGTAGGCCTTCGCTATGGCGGCTTCGGCGTCGGCGCGGTCTTGCCGGTCAGGGTCGAGGCGTTCCAGCTCGCGACGCTGGTCGAGGATGGCGTGCACGAGGAACGCGACGACCGGGTCGTACGTCATCCGGGAGTGGAGCATTTCGTTGTCGCGACCGAAGATCCGCATCAGTTCGTCCGACGACGCGTGCGGGACGTCGACCATGTCGAGTAGCGGGCCGAGCACCCCTTCGATCCGGCCGATCAGCTCACGGCCGATCCCTGCTGCGCCCGGGCCGAGTGTCATTTCTGCTGCCCAGCGGAGCCCGGCGCGCATGTTCGCACTGTTCGGGCGGGGCTGCTTGAACGGTCGCTGGAAGTTCCGGTCGAAGTCGGTCATGACGTCATTGTCTCACACGCTACGACATGCAGGACAGGGACTGCTACGTCGATCCAGGCCTGGCCCCAGCCGTCCTCACCGTACGAACCGACGTCGCCGTCGATCGGGATCTCGTCAGCGTCGGCCTGCGCCTTCGTGAACGTCCGCCAGTGACACACAGTCACCTTCGTCACCGTCTCGTCGTACAGGTAGTTGAGCAGGTCGACGGCGTCCTCGACGGGGACGGACCGCTTCGAGCGTGACGACGCCAGCACGACGCCGGGCCCGTACCGGTCCTGGTAGTTGTCGTCCTCCCACCAGCAGTGCAGGGTGTCACCGGGTTTCACGACTGCTTCTCGCGTGGACGTGTCCATTGGATCTCGTCGACAGGGAGCAGCGCGTCGAGGAACTCGGAGACGGCCTGGTTGACGAGCAGGTTCGATGACACCTGCCGTTCCTTCGCTGCTGCAACGAGCCGGGCATGCACATCAGGGTCGAACCGGATCGCTGTCGCCCGCCGGTCGTCATGCACACGGGGGCGGCTCATCGTTTCCACCACGGGAAGATCGACCCGGTGCGTTGCCCGCGTGTAGAGCGTCGCGTGGTGCGGGCAACGTCGACGATCGCGACCATGATGATCGTCGTGTTGAACGCGATCAGGTAGATCATGTCTTGACCTCGTGGTAGGCGGTGACCCAGTTGTCGTAGCCGAGCTGACGGGCTTGCTCGTCGAGCCAGTCGCGTAGCAGTTCGTCCTCGCCGCCTTCACCCTGTGACAAGACGACGTCGCCCGGGTAGTCGTCGGCCATGTACAGCGACGCGATCGCCTTGAACTCTGCGGGTGTGACACCCCGGCGCGTTCTGAAACTCCGAATCATGTCGGGTCTCCCATCATCTTTTCGTACATCGCTTTGGCCCAGCGGGCATCAGCAAGGGCGGTGTGTGCAGGTTGGAAGTCGTCCGGGTCGATGCCGAGCGCCTTCGAGAGCCGCTTCGAGTCCCACGGCAACTGGGCGGTGTCGAACATGTCCGCACCCATCTCGGCGCGCAGGGTCTTGCCGAAGTCGTCGTACATGGACGCCCGCCCACGCAGGTAGCCGACGGCGAGGTTCTCGACGTCGATCAGGTGGTAATGCCACGGCAGGTCGCGTGGCAGCACCCGGCGGATGTCGCCGAGCACGAGGCGATGCAACCGGTCGGAATCGAACCAGGGGCACGCCCCGATCAGATGCCGGTCACCGACGAGAGCGATCAACCGGCGGATCGACTGTGACGGTGCTGTCGCGTCGCCCGGGAGGTACCGGTCAGAGAACCCGGTGATCTTCGACGCGTACGGGTCGGCTTCCTCCAGTTGGCGTTCGGACAGGGCCTGCTGCCAGACGATCTCGGTGCCGTCGACGATGACGGCGATCTCCCAGATGCCGTGCCGTTCAGGATCCAACCCTGTCGTCTCGACGTCAACGAATGCGACGGTGTTCTGGTCGTAGGTCATGGCGTCATTGTCGCACAGGTTCCGACAGGTGGTCTTCGAGGCGTCCTCGTCGGCCGGTGTCGCAGTCGATCGAGATCCGCCGGTTCTCCCACACCGAGTAGCAGCTCACCCGACGCGCGCCGTCGAGCATGATGCGGACGTCCTGACGGGTGTCCTTGTTCAACCAGCGTGAGATCGTGATCGACCCGTTGTGTTCGGGTTGCGACACCCACCACGGACCGCGCCGGGCGTTGACGTCATAGAGGAGCCGGTCGATAGCGTTCATCCCGACGCGTCCCACACGAGTGCGGCTTCGGTCGTGGCGGCCTCGATCATCTCAGCGAACACACCGCGGAGACCCGGGCTGTCTTCGTCAGCGTCGAAGCGGCCCCACCCGTTCCGTGGGTTCATCGCCCGGAACCGGTCCGGATCGGCGTCCCATTGTTCGACGACACCGACGAGAATCTTGAGTCCTTCCGGTCCGGGTCGACCGTCGAGCGTCTCCCACCACGACGGTTCGCAGCACGTCATCGTGCACGGCGTCCACACCAGATCGTCGCCCGTCTTGTGGTCCGGGCCTCGTCTGCCGCAGTTCGATCCGTTCGCGAATCGTTCCATGCGCCAGCGTTCGGCGTTAGAGCCCGGCCAGTGCTCCAACGGGATCTCGGCGCGACGCATCGCCTCGTAGATCATCGGGCTCGTGTTCGACGTGTAGTTCCAGGACTCCGACGCCCACGACACGCCCGGCACGCTCAGAGTGACGTCCCAGCTCACGATTCTGTCTCCCGGTACTCGTCCTCGACACGGGCCCACCGGTGACGGACCTCCCGAATCTTCCGCACCGTCAACGGAGTCGTGACCACTGGTCGCCCGAACCCGTTGACAGCGACGGGCACATCGCGCACCTCGAAACTCTCGCCGACGACACGCCACGCGCCGTGAATCATCTCGTCGTCCATCACCAGTCCTCCACGTACTGCATGAACCCGCCCAGGTCGTCGGAGTTGATCCGGTACCAGGTGATCTGTCGGGTGTGAGGCACAGCCAGAGCGCTGTAGAGGTGATCGGACGGCGGGCCGAACGAGACCATCTCGACGGTCTGCCCACAGATCGAGCAGATTCCATCCTTCGCCCACGGTGTGTCGCGATCATGCGGGAAGTTCCACTGGTCGATGGTGCACTGGATCGTTTCCGTCTCCATCGCAGGCCCGTGGTCTTCCACCCACTTCGCGAGGTGGACCTCGTTCTCGTACTTCGCTCGGCGGGTCATGCTTCCTCGATTTCTGTGATCGTCGGGAACCGGGTGGCCCCGAACTCGGCAACCAGGCGACGTTCGACGATCGTGCGGGCATGCGCCTCGTCGGTCGCTCTCACGTCGACGTAGTGCTCGGTGGTCACGGTGACGATGTAGGGCCGGGTGTCGCCACGCCCATTCGATTTCGGTTTCGTCATCGCACGACCGCCCAGAGCGCTGTCCTGGTGTCGTCGTCGTCGCGCTTGTTCGACGCGAGGCACCCGTCGACCATGTCAGCGAACACCGCATCAGCATGCCGACCGGTGAGACGCACCGACACGATCGACCGGCCGTGCGACCAACGAATCGACCGTTCCTCAGCGAGCAGTTGCGGCGGCGACCGGAACGACGGCGCTTTCAACCCGAGCCGGACGCATTCCGCTGCAAGGTTCCGTGCGGCGCGAGCGAACTCGATCGTCGTGATCGGCGCAAGAGTCATCACCTCGTCGACTCCAGGTAGTCGATGATTTCGCCCCAGTCACGTCCAGCGAGTTCGGTGATCCCGGCCCGGATGTTCTCGCGTAGCTCCGTCGCGATGTCGAACCGGTCGGCGTCGACGATTTCCTCGATGTGTTCCTCGATGAGCGCGTCGAGGGTGCGGGGGTCCAACGCGTCGAGTTCCCACGACTCGTTCCCGAAGTTCTCGACGTACCCGGAGGCACGCGAGTCGGTCAGCTTCGTCGGGTTCGGCGGCGGGTCGTACTGCTCGATCTGGTCCATGTTCAACGCGATGCGTTTCACCTCGAACCGTTCGAGGTGGTCACCGACCATGCCGATCACGTCGTCGACGTCGTCACCGGCGGGGTCGTAGATGTACCCGTCGTTCATCAACGCACGGACCTTGTCGCCGGTCAGGAACGTGCGGATCCGGTCGTTGATGTCACGGGTCATGTCGATGCCGGACGGGTCGTGGTCACCGAGATGCAAGATGACGACGTCCTGGCCGCCCATCAGGTACCGGCCGATGCGCCGCCCGGCCGCCCACTGCTCCGACGACGACACGTACCCACGGCACGAGAAGTAGGAGCAGTCCCACCGGCGTGCGACACGTTCGACGACACCGGCCAACGCCTCTTTCTCCACCCATATTTCGACTCGGGTGTCCTGGTCTTGCCACAGGTCCATCCCGAACCCTCGGGCTGCGCCCTCCATGAGATCCCCGGCGTCATCCCAGTGGGCGTTCGAGACCAGGTTGCGGGTGCGGTCCGTGATGTGGTCCCAGTCGATGTACCCGGCCATCCGGCCACGGTTCACGATGTCACCCAACCGTTTGTAGGACCGCTGCTCGTTGGAGATCCAACCTCGGGAGACGAACTGGTAGTACAACTGCCGCAGGGTCAGGTCGTAGCCGTCAGCGGCGTACTCCTCGCAGACCCGCACAGCTGCGCGTAGCAGCACAGCGGAGTCCCCGGCCGGTTTCCAGTCTTCGTATCGCAGCTTCGCCATGCCTGACAGTGTCGCACAGGCACCGACAGTTCAGGATGGGGCGGGAACGGTTCGTTTCCTGACGGCGAAACCGAACTCCTCCGCTGCGACGACACCGGCGGTGAACTCCCAGCGGACACCCCATTGACCGGAAGCGTCGAGCGGGTACGGCAGCGTGAACTCGACCCTGCCGACCTTGCCGCCGGGGGCGACGATCATCAGACCGAACCCGTACGCAGTCACATCGCCGTTGGGCCTCATGATGAGGATCCGGCCGTTCGTCGGGTTCGCTGGAACGCTCGGGTCGGTGGCGCTGAACACGTCACAGAACAGGACGGGCTGGTCGCCGATGTCAGGTGAAGTCGGACGAGGTGGCATTGCCGATCAACAGTAGCCGACGAGTTCAGGCACTCTCGGACAGCCATAGTCGACGATCGACGGGACCAACCTCGGTGCTCTGAGCCCCATGTTCAAGATGAAGCCAGCGCACACCACGATCAAGGTGGTGACAACGATGGTCGGCGCGAGCACCGCCGCGCCGATCGCGAGGACTTCCGGGGCGACGACCTGGCCGAACACCGGTGAGTAGACCACGACAACGGCCGCTACCACGCCGGGGACTACAACACCCGGCGCGCCGACCGTCGCAGCGAAGACGACCACAGCAATCGCGACGATGCCCGGCGACGTCGACACGGAAGCATCGACCGTCGGGGCGGACACGACCGCTACAACGCCGACAACGCCGACGGTGACACCAGCACCCCCGGACACGGTCGGCGACAGCACCACGAGCCCCACAGCCACGACTGCGGGCTGCGTGGTGCGCGAGACCGTGATCGTCGGGGCCAGGATCGCGGAGGCGATCGCGACGGTGAGGGCGACAACCGAAGTGGATCCGCCAATGATCGCAGCAGGGACGACGGCCGCGATCGGCACGACGCCGGGCGTGACCGTCGCAGAGGCAGTGATCGTCGGGGCCGGGATCGTCGGCGCGATCGCGACAGCTGCCGGGGTGCGGATCGAGGCGGTGCTGACGCCGGGCGCTGGGAGTACCGGCGCGATCGGCACGGTCGACGGGGTGACCGTCGCCGAACGCGTGACGGTCGGCGCAGGGATCGCAGGCGCGATGGCGACCGTCGGAGGTGTGGCCGTACGCGACACCAGAATGGCCGGTGCGGGGACGGCCGCGCCGATCGCGACGACGCCTGGTGTGACCGTCGAGGAGGCGATGAGCGTCGCGGCTGGGACGGCGGGACTGATCGCCACGACCGGCGCAGAAACTGCCCCGGCCGTCAGTAGGGCCGGGGCAACGACGACGGCGGCGATCGGCACGACCGCGGGCGTGACCGTCGCCGAGCGCGTGATCGTCGGCGCAGGGATCGCAGGCGCGATCGCGACGGTCGACGGGGTGGCGGTGAGCGACACCGAGATCGTCGGGGCGAAGATTGCGACACCTGGAACGACGGTCGCAGGAGTGAGCGTGCTCGACGCCGAGATCGCAGGCGCAGGTACGGCGACCGGGATCGCTATGACGCCGGGTGCGACGGTGGTGGCTGACGTGACGGCCGCAAGACCGACAGCAACGATCGGAGAAACGACCGCCGGTGCCACCGTGCTCGACGCCGTGATCGTCGGGGCCGGAACCGCGCTGACGATCGCGACGACTGGGGCTGTGACGGTGACTGTGGTGCTGACCGTCGGGGCCGGGACGGTCGGCGCGACAACGACAGCTGCCGGAGTGACGATGGCCGACGCGGCGAGTGCAGCGGGTGGGAGCGAGACGGTGATCGCGACGGTCGACACCGACACCGTCGTGGCTCCGGCGAGGCTCGGCGGCAGGACAGCCACGACAGCAGCGACGGCCGCCGGTGTGACCGTGGCGGAGGCGGTGATGGTCGGTGCCGGGACGGCGGGTGAGACTGCGACGACGGCCGGTGTGGCAGCACGGGAAACGCTGACGATCGGCGCAGGCACCGCGGCAGCGACCGCGACGACGCCGGGCTCGACGGTGAGCGACACGCTGACGATCGGCGCAGGCACTGCGACAGCGATCGCGACGACGCCAGGTGTGATCGTCGACGAGGCGATGAGCGTCGGTGCCGGGACGGTCGGCGCGATCGCGAGCACCGCAGGGGTCGGCGCAGCGGATGTCAGGATGGTCGGAGCGAAGACCGTCGGTGCGACCGGGACGACACCGGGCGTGACCGTCGCCGTCGACGTGAGCGTCGCAGCGGGAATCGTCGGCGCGACAGCGACCGTCGAGGGTGTGGCGCTTCGAGACACGCTGATCGTCGGGGCAGGAACCGCGCTGACGATCGCGACGACACCGGGCGTGACCGTCGACGAGGCAGTGACCGTCGGCGCAGGGACGGCGACGGGAATCGCTATGACGTTCGCGACGACGGCGATCGTGGTGCTGACGGCCGGGGCGGGAACGGCGGGTGCAACTGCAACGACGGCCGGAGTGACGATGGCCGACGCCACGACCGTCGGGGCCGGAACCGCGCTGACGATCGCGACGACACCAGGTGTGATCGTGACGGACGAAACGACCGTCGGGGCCGGAACCGACGGCGCGATCGGCACGACCGCCGGTGCCACCGTGCTCGACGCCGTGATCGTCGCAGCAGGTACAGCGGGTGAAACTGCGACGACGGCGGGCGTGGCGGTGCGAGAAATCGTGATCGTCGGAGCCGGGACCGCGATTGCGATCGGCACGACCGCAGGCGCAACCGTGGCCGACGCAGTGATCGTCGCGCCATGAACCGCAGGTGAAACTGCGACCACTGCCGGAGTGACCGTCGCGTTCGATGCCGATGCGACGGTCGGCGCGAGGACAGTCGGCGCGATCGGCACAACACCGGGCGTGACCGTCGCCGACACCGAGATCGTCGGAGCTGGGACCGACGGCGCGATCGTTACGGCCGCCGGGGTGACGGTGAGCGACACCGAGATCGTCGCGCCAGGAACCGCCGGAGCGATCGGCACAACGCCGGGCGTTGTCGTCGCTGACGCTGTGACCGTCGGAGCCGGGACCGACGGCGCGATCGCGAGCACCGCAGGCAGGACGGCGCTGCTCGCGATGACCGTCGGAGCCGGGACCGTCGGCGCGATCGCGACGACCGCCGGGGAGACCGTCGCGTTCGATGCCGTCGAAATCGTCGGGGCCGGGATTGCGACCGCCGCCGCGACGGCCGCCGGTGTCACCGTTGCGTTGGACGCCGTCGTGACGGTTGGCGCAGGGACGACGACGGCGATCGGCACGACGCCAGGCGTGACCGTGGCCGACGCAGTGATCGTCGCGCCAGGAACCGTCGGCGCGATCGTTACGACGGCCGGGGTGACCGTCGCGGAACGCGTGATCGTCGGGGCCGGGACCGACGGCGCGATCGCGACGACACCGGGCGTGACCGTCGCAGAGGCAGTGACCGTCGGGGCAGGCAGCGCGGCAGCGACCGCGACTGCGGCTGGTGTCACGGTGGTGCCTGACGGTGGGACCACGATCGTCGGGGCCGGGACGGTTACGGCGACACTTACGACGGCCGGGGCGACGGTTGCGTCACCGCTCGGGGCGTTGAGGTCGACGACGACGATTCTGGGCGCAGGGATGACCGGACTGATGATGACGACAGCCGGGCCGACCAGGGTGTTTGCGCCGATGACGCGCAGGACCGGTTGCAGGACGAAAGGCCGGATGTTGACCGTGGCAGCCAGCACCAGACTCGACCGGATGAACAGGAACGGTGCACGGATGTTCGGGAAAATGGAGACGGTCGAGGGCTGGACGAGGATGATCCCGGGGTCGGGTGTCTGCGTCGACGTCCCTGTCCAATCGCTGACCTGCCCGTTCTCGTCGACGGTACGGATGATGATGTTGTAGGACGTGCCGTTGACGAAGTTGGCGGGCATCAGGGCGTCGTTTGCAAGAGGTCGAGACCACGGGTGATCGGCGGGAATGTGTCACCCATCAGACGGCCGACACCGTTGGCTGTCACCCCGTCCAGTGACGTGAAGTCGCCGACGACGATCATGCGCCCATCTGGGAGGAACTGCAATGCGTTGATCTGATCGGTGAATGTCGCGCCCGCTATGACCGGGGACTGCCAGGTGAGGTCTTGCGTGAGGTCGGAGTTGAATCTGAACAGTCTTCGGCCGAAGCCTGGGCCTTGCCCCTGGACGATGACCTTCCCGTCTGCTTGGAGCCATATCTTCGTCGACAGGCCAAGGTTGATCACAGAGGCCGGTGCCATGAGGTCAACGGTGCCTGTCGCTGTCAGCCGACACAGGTAGGTGTTGGCGATGATGTTCGTGGTGCGAACGGTTGCGAACTCCCCGGCAATGATGATCTTGCCGTCTGGTAACAGAACGGCGTCATTGACGGTGCCGGTGGCCCCAATATCCCCGTCTGCGGAGTTGTTGAACGTCGTGTCGAGCGTCCCGTCTTGGTTGAAGCGGGCCATGTTCTGTGCAAAGAGGCCACGGGCATTCCAGAACTGCCCGAACACAAGGATTTTCTGGTCAGGTTGAACAATGATCTTGAAGACGGTGGCGTTGCCGTTTGGGAGCGAACCGGTCACACCGCGTGACCGCTCCTGTGACGCGACGCTGCCTGTGTTGAAGTTGAAATCGAAGTCAGGGCTGCCGTCGGTGTTGTACCTAAAGAGTCGGTTGGATTGGATGGACGGGAGACTGGTTCCTTGCCAGGGCGCACCGAACCCGCCCATCAGGAGCTTGCCGTCTGCCTGGTATGCGAGTTCCTGAACCGAGAACACGTAGTAGTTGCGTCGCCGGTTGAGGCTCTCTTGCGGCGTCCCTGCGTCCGTTATCCATATCGGATTGAACGCACTGAGTCCACGAAACGTGGAAATGTTGGCCCCGATCGCCACGAAACCGCCGCCCGGGGTCGGGAGTAAGCGGTTGAACGGCGGATTGGAACTGGAGTTGAGACCGCCAGGGCTGGGACCGGCGTTGAACGTGTTGTCCGGGGTGCCATCGGGGAAGCATCGGACCAGACCATTCCTGGTTACGCCGCCAGCGTTCACGAACCTGCCAACAATCACGAGTCTTCCATCGGCTTGCAAGTGGACATCCGCGCCGACCGGTTCGACACCGCCGGACACACCCACCCCGGTCGCCGTGCTCGCATCGAACGAGGGATCGACGTTACCGGGACGCATCGGCCGTCGAAGGAACGTGACACCACCGTCCGTCGAGTAGTCGTACGCGGCGAGCACGTCGAAGTGCTGCTGCGGGGTGGCTGCGGTGATCGTCACTTTCTTGTCGCCGACGACGAGGGTGACGACTGGTGCTGCCGGGGTCACCGGGTTGACGTGAAGCCGGACGCTTTGGTACGTGCGTGCGGCTGCGTTCGAGTCGGCGACCCTGACAGCGATGCGTGTCGAAGCTGCCACGAGGTACGGATCAGGAATGTGGAAGTTGACGAGCGGGAAGTAGAAGGCGACCGCCGTGTCGGAGCGGAACGTGAACGGCACCTGGATCTGTACTACCTCAGCCCCGGCCGCACCGGTCCCGATCTCCAACAGGACTTCCTCGGTCGTGTCAACGGCAGGTATGGCCGTAGGCATGAACGTCACCCGACCGATGGACATGCTCACGTTGTTGAGAGCCGGGACGAACTCGACCCACGACCCGAATCCCCACACTGACGCTGCGGACACCGGGGCGGAACCGATGACCGTGCGCCGGGGGAGGACCACCTCGGCGGTCATTGCTCAGACCCGCTGATAGAGGAGCTTGAATCCGGTGATCGTGTTGACGGTCGTAGCGAGGGACTGCGCGATGCGGAACGACAGGCGGGTGTTCGCTGCGATCTCTCTCGGCTCGGGGAACGTGACCCGACCCTCGGGGACGAACCCGACCGCTGTGTCGGCACGGAACACACCGGCGAACTCCAAGGCCAAGACCTCCGCGGCGGCTGCGCCGGTCGCCAGTTGGAACAGGACTTCGTACGAGACGTCAGCAGCAGCTACGGGGGTGTGGTACATCCATGAAGCACCAGCGATGAAGTAGGTGACGGTAATGGCGTTGGCGGCCACGACCTCGGTGTACGCCGACTGTGACCATGCTGCGCCACCCGAGGATGCACGGCTGATTCCTGCGGCGGCTGCGGGGATGCTGAGATATCTGTTCGTCGTTGTTGCCACGACGGGCCCGGCTTACGGAATCCAGTCGATCGTGAAGATGCCTGACGCGTTCCACTGGATCGTGAATGTTCCGGCTGTAACGGCGAAGTCGGCACCGAACGTGACGGCGAGGATGCCGTTGTTGCCTGCGAGGACGTCAGCGTAGATCAGGGTGCCACGCACCGCTGAGAACGTCGACGCCGCCCACGACGTGTCCGCCGCGTCGAAGGTGGTCGCACCGGCCGCACCGGCCACGTACGTCGTGCCGGTGAGCAGGTTGCCGCCGGTGGTGTAACCGGTGGCGTTCGGCACCTCGTTGGCGTTCCAGGGGGCGACACCGTACGCGGTGTTCGTGACGAGGTCGGTCGCGCCGAGAGCGTCGGTGAACAGTGCTGCACGGTGCGTGTCGAGGTCGAAGTCGAGAGCGAGCTGCGTCGCGTCGAACATGTCGACCATCGAGGCGACGAAGAATCCGGAGGCGGTTGGGAAAGGCATGTCAGTACCCCAGGTCTTTCAGTTCGGCGTCGGTGGGTTCGATGAAGTTGTCGACGATGCCCGGACGAGGCGGGCCTGTGAGACGGGTCGCTTGGCGCGCTGCCCGCACAGCCTGCTTCGCTGCGGTGTACACGGCCTGGTCGACGGCGGTGCGCTCCGAGGCACGGAACGTCGCTTTGGCTGCTGCCAGCTCGACGAGGACAGCAGCTTCCTTGCGGGCCACGTCGGCTTTCGCTGCGTTCTCGGCGGACTGCGAATCGAAGCCGTGCTCGGCGAACGCTGCCGCCGAGTATTCGAGAAGGTCGGCCCGCCAGTTCAGTCGGGCGACATCAGGTGTGGTGTCCATTGCTCTCCTTTGGGTCGTGCTGATCGCACGTTAGCCGACCACATCTACGATCTGGCGCTTACTGCGACTGACGGTCAGCTTCACAGGGGCCGGGGTGACTGCGGAGTCGACGCGTCCGTCCCAGTGCTCGGTGGTGCTGCCTGCTTGCTCTCCTCGACTGTGGCCTTCCTCACGGGTGATTGCCGTGGTCCGGGCGGATCCTTGCTGCCTCAGCCCGATGCGGGATCGTTGCCCGACGCCGACCCGTTCCTGAAAGTCGTTCATCCGACCAAGATACCAATGCTGGCCGGGGCGACGATCACCACGGGAGGCGGCACATCGGGGCAGTCCACGCGAACACCGCATCGGATTGCTGCGAACCGGCCGCCTGCTACTGCTGCCGGGAACCAGGCCCCGGGTCGGACGAACCCGAATCTCATGCCCGCGCAGACGGTCCCCGGGATGTTGATCCCGATGACGACCGCCGGTGCCCACACGACCGGGCCGATCGCGACGACGCCCGGGGTGACGAGCAACTCGATGACCGGGGTGACGGTTCCGACGGCGACGACCACGACGACCGTCGACGCGCTGACGGTCCCGGACGCTGCGACGCTCGGCAACGCGATCTGCGCGACGATCGCGACGACGTTCGGGGTCGGCGCGACCGACGCAGTGATGGTCGGCGCACCGATCGCGACGACCGGCGTCACGCTCAACGCGGTGACGGTGCCAGTCGCACGGATCGTCGGCGCAAGGATCGCGACGCTGATCGCGACCGTCGACGCGACGGCCGTTGCGGACCTGATGATCGTCGGCGCGAGCATCACGACGGCAGGCGTGACGGTGCCGGGGGTGGCGGTGCGCGACACCTGGACCGTGACAGCCGGGATCGTCGGCGCGACGGCGACGGCTGCCGGTGCGACCGTGGTCGACGACACCACGGCGACGGCTGCGACCGGGATCGCAATGACGATCGCGACCGTCGACGGGCTGACGGTGGCCGACCTGATGATCGTCGGCGCGAGCATCACGACGGCAGGCGTGACCGTGCCGGGTGTCGTGGTGGCCGACGCGACGAGTGCGGCGACCGGGATCGTCGGCGCGACGGCGACGGCTGCCGGTGCGACCGTGGTCGATGAAACCACGGCGACGGTCGCGACCGGGATCGCGGTGACGATCGCGACCGTCGACGGGGCGACGGTGGCGGACCTGGTGACCGTCGGAACCGGAATCGCGGTGACGATCGCGACGGTCGACGGGCTGGCCGTCGCCGAACGCGTGACAGTCGGTGCTGGCAGCGCAGGCGCAATCGCGACCGTCGACGCTGTGACGGTGGCCGACCCGGTGACCGTCGGTGCGAGCACTGCGACCGCAGGCGTGACCGTGCCGGGGGCCGCGGTGGCCGACGCGACGAGTGTCGGGGTGGCGACTGTCGGGGAGACGGTGAGTGCGGCGGGGGCGACGGTGGTGCTGGACCCCGTCAGGATCGTCGGTGCCGGGAGGGTCGGCGCGATGGCGACGACGCCGGGCTCGACGGTGGTGTCGGTGGTTTGTGTCGGCGCGTGGAGCGCGACGGCGATCGCGACGACGTTCGGGGCGGCGGCTACATCTGAACTCGCGCCAGCACGCCGCCTGAGCAGTACCAGCAGGGTCATGGGCTACTCGTTGTGGTGCATCAGAACACGAGCATCCTGAACATCTCCACACCCGTGTTACGGACGTGGTAGAGGAACGTCAGCCTGTCCACACCGTCGACGAAGTCGGCGGTGAACAACCGGTCACCGACGGCGGCTGCGCCTTGCGGGTACGGCAACCACACCAGCGGGTCCATCCGGTTGCTGGCCACGTCGTACTGGAAGTAGCGCGACGTCGAGTCTTTGTGTATGTAGAACTTGCCGTTGAGTCCGTTGTCGAACGACGACCCGATTCCGAAGACCTCGGATTGGCGTTGGTACGGCAACGCGATCCAGGTGTTCGACGGGATGTCGTAGTAGTCGAGGTTCGGGGTCGCTCCGCCACGGAACGAGTACAGGCGTCGCCCGTTGATGATGTTGCTTTCGTCTTGCCATACCGTCGACGGGTTGGACCGGGACCACATCAGAGAGTGCCCGCCACCGGCGACACCTGCGCGTGCGACGCCGGGGGCGACGGTGATCCATGTGTTCGCTGCGATGTTGTACCGGAGCATGGTGACGAGGTTGTTGCCGGTGAGGTAGATGACGTCGTCGTTGCCTTCGATGACGTACACCGAGGTGGCGTCCGGGTTCGTCGTCCATGTCGGCACGGTGAGCACGGTCGCCGTGTTCGAGGTGATGACACGAACCTGGCCTGCACCGGTCCCGGAGAGGATGCGGACCTGCATGTTGGCCCACTGGTTCACCGCCCACGTCTTCGCCGAGTTCGTCAACGTCGTCGCCGCACCCGCGGTAGCGGTCGAGTTCGCCGGGGTGAAGTTCGCTGCTTCACCCGGCGTGGCCCGCAGTTTGGCGTCGGTACCGA
>Ga0105045_10002540_pt1 | contig 15465 bp, 14 predicted proteins | sample MAT02_FD_78089 | JGI IMG/M metagenome (GOLD analysis project Ga0105045, IMG submission 78089) | Freshwater microbial communities from Lake Fryxell liftoff mats and glacier meltwater in Antarctica - MAT-02 (megahit assembly) | ecosystem: Environmental > Aquatic > Freshwater > Ice > Liftoff...
ATGCCGCGAAGCCAAGGCCGCGGAGCGGCTGCCCGGCGTTTGAGGGCGCAGCATGACCCCGACGCCGGAGGAGGGAGCGGCCTCCCCCTTCGCCGGCGATCGGGCGCCCTTGCCGCCGCGGGCGGATCTCTACACGGCGGCGGTGCTGCTGGCCTTCGGGCTCGGCGTGTTGGGCCTGGCGCTCAACATGCCGACCTTCGCCGAGCAATCGCAGAGCGGGCTGACCGCCCCGGGCATCGTGCCGGGCTTCCACGGCATCGTCATCGCGGGCCTGTCCGTGCTGCTCGGCCTGCGCGCCATCCGCCGCGGCGCGCTGAGCGCTTCCGCGCAGCACGCACCGGCGCTGAGCCGGGCCGATGCGCGCCAGCTCGGCACGGCGGCGGCGCTTGGCATCCTCTACGCCGGCGTGATGGTCGGCACGCTGCCGTTTTGGATGGCGGCAGCGTTGTTCGTCTTCGCCTTCGCCACGGCCTTCGAGTGGGATCGTGGGCCGGCAGGGCGGCCGCGCCGGATCATCGAGGCGGCGCTGCTCGGCCTCGGCACCGGGCTTGCGGTGACGCTGGTGTTCGAGCGGCTGTTCCTGGTGCGCCTGCCTTGAACGATCCCTTCTCGATGCTCGCCGGTGGTTTCGCCCATGTGTTGCAGGGCGGCGCGATCTTCCACGCCTTCTGGGCGGTGCTGATCGGCATCGTCATCGGCGCGCTGCCAGGCCTGACCGCCACGATGGGCGTGGCGCTCATGACCACGCTGACCTTCACAATGGGTCCGCAGGTGGCGATGCTCGTGCTGATCTGCGTCTATGTCGGCGCGATCTATGGCGGCAGCCGGTCCGCAATTCTGCTGAATATTCCAGGAACTCCGGCCAGCGCGGCGAGCACGCTCGATGGCTTTCCGCTGGCGCGCAAAGGCCTCGCCGGCCGCGCGATGGGCATCTCCACGCTCGGCTCCTGGCTTGGCACGCTGTTCGGTACGCTGATCCTCGCGATGTTCGCGCCCAGCTTCGGTGAGTTCGCGCTGCAATTCGGCAGCTACGAGATGTTCTGGGTGGCGGTGTTCGGCATCGTCATCGCCGGCTCGCTCTCTGGCGGCGATGCGCTGAAGGGCTACATTGCGGGCTTCATCGGCCTGTTCATCGCGACCATCGGGCAGGAGACGAACCACGCCTATGCGCGCTTCGCCTTCGGCAATGGCGACCTCGCCGGCGGGCTCGGCCTGCTGCCGGTGCTGGTCGGCGTGTTCGGCGTGGCGGAGGTGTTGAACGCCATGCGCGGGCCGGTGGTGAAGGCAGTGTCCTCGAAGATCGACAGCGTCATCCCCCGCCTGCGCGACGTGACGCAGTATTGGCGCACCATCCTGCGCTCGGGCGCGATCGGCACCTTCATCGGCGCCATGCCGGGCCTGGGCGAGGACATTGCCGCCTGGAGCAGTTACGCCGCCGCCAAGCGCGCCAGCGCGGAGCGCGAGATGTTCGGCCGCGGTAGCGTCGAGGGGCTGATGGCCGCCGAAACGGGCGAGAGTGCCTGCGTGCCCGGCGCGATCATTCCGGTCCTGACGCTCGCCGTGCCGGGCAGCGCGCCTGCCGCGGTGCTGATGGCGGCGATGATGATCCACGGCGTGAATCCGGGGCCGATGCTGGCGATCACCACGCCGGAATTCATCTACCAGATTGTCGCCATGCTGGTGATCGCCGACATGGTGAAGCTGGTCTATGGCCTGCTGCTTGTGAAGCCGTTGCTGTGGGTGCTGCTGATCCCGCGCTCGCGCCTGATGCCCATCGTGTTCGTGCTGTGCACGGTCGGCGCCTTCGCCATCACCTCGCGCCTGTTCGACATCTGGGTGATGCTCGGCGCCGGGCTGCTCGGCTTCGTGCTGCGCGAGCTGCGCTTTCCGATGGCGCCGCTGGTGCTCGGCCTGGTGCTGGGCGATCTGCTGGACAAGAACCTGCTGCGCGGCCTGGTGCTGTCGGGCGGCGACCTCTCGCCCTTCTTCACGCGGCCGATCAGCGCGGTGCTGTGCGTCTTGACGGTGCTGGCGGCGATGTGGGCCGTGCCGGGGTTGTTCGCGCGCATCGCCGGGCTGTTCAGCAGGCGTTGGGCGGCGCCTCGGCCGTAGCGAAGCGCAGCAGGCAGGCGCCGAAACGATCGTTGAAGCGCACGCTGCCGCCGGCGACATGGCCGGTGAAACCCTCCGGCCGGTCCAGCAGAAGAAAGGCTGCGGCGCGCGGCGCGAAATCGCGCAGCACCGTGGCGCGGGTCTCGGGATCGGCATCGAAGGGATCGTCGCGGAAATTCGCCACGGCGACGCGCGCCGCCGGGGCCCCGCCGGCGGCGGCGGCCAGCAGGACTCGGCGCAGATCCTCGACCTGGCGCCGAAAAATCGGGCTGTCCTCCAGCCCATGCGCGGCCGGCGCCATGGCGATCACCACATCGGCGAGGCCCGGCTTCGCCAGCGCCTGCAACGCGTTCCACGCCCCGCGCGACTGGCCCGCGACGATGACACGCCGGTAGCCGCGCGCCCGAAGCGCCGCGAGATCGTCGCGCAACCATGCGGCGGCACGGTTCAGCCCGTCCTCATCCGGGTGGCGGTCGAAGCGCCAGACATCGTAGCCGGCATTGTTGAAGTGCCGAGTCCAGGATTGCGGTTGCAGGCCGCGACTATCCACGCCTTCCGGCCCGCGGCCATGCGCCCAGACCACCACGCCGGCGGCCTGGGCAGCGCCCCACCAGACGAAACGGCCATCGGGCATGGTGTCATGATGCTCGCCGCCGATCCGCGTGCCGGGTGGTGGCGGCAGGGGCGTCCAGGGTGCGACGGGGGCGAGACCAGGGGCGAGCACGGCGAGGTCTCGCACCGCCACCTCGCAAGCCCGGCCGCGGCCGCGTCGGCGGCAGCTTTCCAGCGCCGCACGCTCCACCTCCTCCGCTGTGCCGCCGCCGGAGCGCCATCCGAAGGCGCCATCCGCCCCAAGTGCCAGCACGCGCGGGGTGTTCATCCGCAGGAAGCGCTCGACATTGCCGCGATCCTCCGGCCGCAGCCCGGGATATCCGGGCAGGGCCAGCAGCGGCGTGGCCTCGGCCGCCACCGGCGCGGGCGGCAGCATCCAGGGCAGGGCGAGCAGGAGCAGGCGGAGCGGGCGGAGCAGACGCATGTGCCAAGTTTTCGCCGCCGGCCAGGGTCTCTGCAAGCCCCTCGCGCTGGCTTGCCCGCCCGGCCCCGCGGAGGCATGTTCCGGCCGCTTTCCCCAGGGGACCCAATGATGCGCGTCAAGGATGTGAAGAAGGTCGTGCTCGCCTATTCCGGCGGGCTCGACACCAGCGTGATCCTGAAGTGGTTGCAGACCACCTACCAGTGCGAGGTGGTGACCTTCACCGCCGATCTCGGCCAGGGCGAGGAACTCGGCCCGGCGCGCGACAAGGCGCTGCTGCTCGGCATCAAGCCCGAGAACATCTTCATCGACGATCTGCGCGAGACCTTCGTGAAGGACTTCGTCTTCCCGATGTTCCGCGCCAATGCGCTGTATGAGGGGATGTACCTGCTCGGCACCTCGATCGCGCGGCCGCTGATCGCCCAGCGCCAGATCGAGATCGCCGAGGCGGTGGGCGCGGACGCCGTGTCACATGGCGCAACCGGCAAGGGCAACGACCAGGTGCGCTTCGAGCTCAGCTATTACGCGCTGAAGCCCGACATCAAGATCATCGCCCCCTGGCGCGAATGGGAGCTGACCAGCCGCACCGCGCTGATCGCCTTCGCCGAACAGCACCAGATTCCCATCGCCAAGGACAAGCGCGGCGAATCGCCCTTCAGCGTCGATGCCAACCTTCTGCACAGCAGCAGCGAGGGCAAGATTCTCGAAGAACCCTGGGACGCGCCGGACGAGATGGTGTGGCAGCGCACCCTCAGCCCCGAGAACGCACCTGATCGCGTCACCGAGATCACCATCGAGTTCGAACGCGGCGACGCGGTAGGCATCAATGGCGAGCGGCTCTCGCCCGCCACGCTGCTGACGCGCCTGAACGCGTTGGGCCGCGAAAACGGCATCGGCCGGCTCGATCTGGTCGAGAACCGCTTCGTCGGCATGAAGTCGCGCGGCTGCTACGAGACGCCCGGTGGGACCATCCTGCACGTGGCGCACCGCGCGATGGAGAGCATCACGCTCGACCGCGAGGCGTGCCACCTCAAGGATTCGCTGATGCCGCGCTATGCCGAGATCATCTACAACGGTTTCTGGTTCGCGCCCGAGCGCCGGATGCTGCAGGCGCTGATCGACGAAAGCCAGGCGAGCGTGACCGGCACGGTCCGCCTCAAGCTTTACAAGGGCAACACGATCGTCAACGGGCGGCGCTCCGAAAATAGCCTGTACTCGATGAAGCATGTGACCTTCGAGGACGACCAGGGCGCCTACGACCAGTTCGACGCGCAGGGCTTCATCAAACTGAATGCGCTGCGGCTGCGCTTGGGCGCGATGGCGGGGCGGCGCGGCGGGGCGCTGTGAGAGGGGCGTTGCCCACTCCAGTGCCTCAGCACCCCGCCAACAACCCTACCGCATCCACCACCGCGCATCCCTCCAGCTGCGCCGCGTCCAGCCCCTGGAAGGCGCGATGCGCGACCAGGATCGCCACCACGCGCGCCTCCGCCAATGCCGTCTCCAGCGGCACCAGCGTGACGTTGGGCAGCGCGGCCAGGGCGGGCGGCAGTGCCGCGATCATCGGCTCCACCACGAGCACGCGCAGCCCGGCGCGTGCGAGGGCGGTCACCACCTCCGCGGCCGGGCTGCCGCGCAGATCGTCCACATCGGGTTTGTAGCTCAGCCCGAGGCAGGCGAGCGTGCCCTCATCCAGCGTGCGCGCGGCGGCCTGGATGCGTGACGCGACCAGGCGCGGGCGGGCGTCGTTCACCTCCCGCGCCAGTCGGATGAGGCGCGCTTCCTCCGGCGCGCCTTCCACGAGAAACCACGGATCGACCGCGATGCAATGCCCGCCGACGCCAGGGCCGGGGCGCAGCACGTTGACGCGCGGGTGGCGATTGGCGAGGGCGATGGCGCGCCAGGGGTCGATGCCGTGCCGGTCGCAGATCGCCGCGGCCTCGTTCGCGAAGGCGATGTTGACGTCGCGGAAGGCGTTCTCGAGCAGTTTCACCGCCTCGGCCGTGCGCGCATCGGTCAGCAGCGCGGCGCCGGTGGAGAAGCTGGCGTAGAGGCTCGCCGCGCGCTGCGCGCATTCGGGCGTCAGGCCGCCGATCACGCGGTCATTCGCCACGATCTCGGCGAGCATGCGGCCGGGCAGCACGCGCTCGGGACAATGGGCGAAGTGCAGGCAGTCCGGTGCCGTGCCGGGCTGGGCAAGGTCGGGGCGCGCGCGCGCGATGTCGGCGGCCAGGCGCTCGGTGGTGCCGATGGGCACGGTGGATTCGAGGATGATGGTGTCGCCCGGCCGCAACAGCGGCGCGATGGCGGCGGTTGCGGCATCGACATGCGCGAGTTCCGCGCCCTGCGACTCGTTGAGCGGCGTGGGCACGGCGATGATGTGGAATTCGGCTTCGGCGGGCGTCGCCTGCACCGCCAGAGCGCCGGTGGCAAGCGAGGCGGCCAGCAGCATGTCGAGGTCGGGCTCGCGGAAATGCGCCGCGCCGGCGGCGAGCATCGCCAAAACGCGCGGGTCGGTGTCGCAGCCGGTCACCTGATGCCCGCGGCTGGCCAGCGTGACGGCCGTCGGCAGGCCGACATAGCCGAGGCCGATGACCGAGACTTTGCTCATTGTGTGGACCATTCCTTTGGGCCGCCTGCCCTACCTGTCGCTGCTTGACGCCGTGCGGCAATGCCACCAGCCTGATATGCAATCGATTGGGGAGATAACAGGTTGGACCAGGCCTTGGAGAGCACCATTATCGGCACGGAGCATTGGACCCAGAAGGGCGATGTGCGTCTGTTCCTGTGGCGGAAGGGCGCCGGCGGCCAGCGCGGCACCATCCTGTTCGTGCACGGCTCCTCCATGGCCTCCCAGCCGACCTTCGATTTGCAGGTGCCAGGCATCCACGATGCCTCCGCCATGGATGTCTTCGCTCGCCAGGGCTACGAGTGCTGGTGCGTGGATATGGAAGGCTATGGCCGCTCCTCCAAGCATCGCAACATCACCTGCGATATCGCAAACGGCGCAGATGACCTGGAGGCGGCGAGCAGCCACATCCTGTCGCACAATGGCGGCCGCAAGCTGCTGGTCTATGGCATTTCCTCCGGCGCGTTGCGCGCGGCGCTGTTCGCCGCGCGGCATCCGGAACGAGTGGCGCGGCTCGTGCTCGACGCCTTCGTCTGGACGGGCGAGGGCAGCCCGACATTGGCCGAGCGCAAAAAAAAGCTGCCGGGCTACATCGCGGGCGGGCTGCGCCGGCCGATCGATCGCGCCTTCGTGCGCTCGATCTTCACGCGCGACCATCCCGGCACGGGCGATGAGCGCCTCGTCGAAGCCTTCGCCGATGCCATTCTTGCGCTGGACGACAGCGTGCCGATCGGTACCTACATCGATATGTGCAACCACCTGCCCGTGCTGCAACCGGAACAGATAAGCTGCCCGACGCTGATCCTGCGCGGCGAGTATGACGGCATCGCGAGCCTCGGGGATCTGCTGGCCTTCTTCGCGAAGCTGCCGCACCCCGACAGGCAGTTCGCCGTGATGCAGGGCATCTCGCATGCTTCCCTGCAGCAGAAGAACCGGCAGATCATGCTGCATCTGCTGGCCAACTTCTTTGCGCAGCCTGCGCCCATCTACCTCGGCAGCGCGCCGCAAGCCTGACACACACGAACGAACAGGGAGGACCGAACCATGCACCACCCCATGATGACGCGCCGCATGGCGCTTGCCGGGATGGCCGGCGCCACGCTCGCGCCGCGGATGGCCGAAGCGCAGGCGGCCTTCCCCGCGCGCAACTTCCGCGTGGTGATTCCCACTGGTCAGGGCGGCGGTGCGGATCGTCTCGCGCGCAGCTTCGACGATGGCTGGTCTAAGCTGCTTGGCGGACGTCAATTCGAGTACGAATTCTTCGCCGGCGCGGCGGGCCAGGTGGGCTACGAGCTCTACACCAGCCGGCGCGATCCGGACGGCTACAACCTGCTCTTCGGCAATATGGGGCCGGAGATGATCATGTATGCGCTGCAGCGACCGCGCTTCAAGTTTCCCGAGGACATCTCGTATTTCTGCCGAATCGACATCGATGATTCGGCGATCTTCGTGAAGGAGGGTTCGCCCTTCCGCCGGGTCGAGGACATCGTGGCGGAAGCGAAGCGCCGCCCGGTGAACGTCGCCGTCAGCCGAATCCCGCACCCGGCCTCGATCGGCATGCTGGCGCTGGGCGAGGCGCAGGGCGCGCGCTTCAACCTGATCCCCTATGGCGGTGGCAGCCCGACCATGGTCGCGGTCATGAGCGGCGAGGCCGAGGTCGGCGCGCTGCCGGTCTCGGGCCTGACGGCGCAGGCCGGGCGGCTCAAGGTCCTCGCGGTCTTTGCGAAGGAGAATGTCGTGGCGCGGCTCACGGAAAATGCGCCGACCGTCAACCAGGTCTTCGGCACCTCCATCCCGGATCTTTATTCCTCGCGCTCCTGGGCGATTCACACTCGGGCGATCGATCGCTACCCAGATCGCTTCCGCCTGCTGGAGGAAACCGCCGCGCGGGTCTTCAACGACCAGGATTTCCGCGCGGCCCTGGCCCGCGCCGGCCAGCCTGACGAGACGGTGCGCTTTGGCAATCGCGCGCTCTGCACCGAATACGCGTTGGGCATGATCGACCTCGCCAACCGCTATCGCCAGCAGCTTTCCGCGCAACGTTGATGCCAGGGGAGCACTTGCAGCAGCAGGGCAGCGCCCCGAAGCCGGTCGGGCAGGAACTCATCATCCCGGCACTCGCCGTGGGCTTCACCGTCTATTATTTCTGGACGGTGGAGGAACTGGCGTGGGAGGCCAAGGCGAACGGCGTCGTCATCGGCTTCCTCCTGCTGGTGCTGGTGGCGCTGCTGGTGCTGCGTATCGGCGTGCAGGTGGCGCGCGGCCAGGCAAGCCTTCGCGCGACACTCGGCGGTGATGCGAAGACCGACCGTGTGCGGCTCGCGCTGCTTGGCCTGTGCGTCGCCTTTCTGTTCGCGCTGCCCTTGCTCGGCACCACCATCGCGCTGACCCTGATGCTGTTCGCCTGCATGTGGGTGCTGGGCGCGCGGCACTGGCCGACGCTGATCGGCGTGTCGGTGATCACGCCGCTGCTCGTCTGGGCATCGCTTGTCGTGGGCCTCGGGACACGCTTTCCGGCCGGCTATTTCGAGCATGCGATGGCCGCGCTGCTCGGCCTTGGTGGCGCTGACTGATGGAACTCGACCTCGGTACCATCGTCGAACTGTTCGGCCGTTCCTTCGGCCTGTGGTGGGCGATCATCCCGGGCATCGCGCTCGGACTCGTGGTTGGCGTGCTACCAGGTTTCTCGCCGCAGAACACGCTGATCATCCTGTTGCCGGTGACCCTGGCGGTCGATATCGAACCGGCACTCGCCTTCATGATCTCGCTGTATTGCGCGAACCATCTGTCGGGCGGCATTCCGGCGATTCTCGTGAACATTCCGGGCAGCGGTGGTGCTGCGGCGACCTGCATCGACGGCTACCAGATGACCAAGAACGGCCAGGCGCAACAGGCGCTGGTGCTGTCCTTCGTGGCCTCCGTCGCCGGCGGGCTGATCACCTCCGTCGCGGTGCTGGCGGTGCTGCCCTACCTCGCGCAAGTCGGGCTGTTGCTGCGCTCGGTCGAGATGGTGGTGATCATCCTGTTCGGCCTGACGCTGATCGCCGTACTGGCGGCGAAGGACATGCTGAAGGGGCTGATCGGCGGCATGTTCGGCCTGATGCTCGGCGCGATCGGCACCGACCAGGTCTATTCCACGCCGCGCGCCACCTTCGGGCTGCTTGAGCTCTATGATGGCTTGCCGCTGGTGCCGGTGCTGATCGGGTTGTTCGCCGTCAGCGAATGCCTCGTCATGCTCGATGAGAAATTCGGCAGCACGAAGCCCACCGTCGTGCAGCGCCCGCAATGGGCGGACACGCTCGATGGTCTGCGCATGTGCGTGAAGTACTGGTGGCAGATCGTCTGGACGGCCTTCCTCGGCCTCGTCGTCGGCGTCATCCCCGGGGCCGGCGCCTATATCGCAAGCTTCGTCGCCTACCAGCAGTCGCGCCTGTTCTCGAAGACGCCGGAGCTCTACGGCACCGGCTTCCCGCCCGGCGTCATCGCACCGGAGAGTGCGAATAACGGCGTCACCTCCGGCACTCTGGTGCCGACCATGGCGATCGGCGTGCCGGGCGGCTCGACAGCCGCGGTGATGATGATCGTGCTGCAATACCAGGGCATCGTGGTGGGGCCGCGACTGTTCCAGGAACAGCCGCAGATTGCCTATGGCGTCTTCGTGATGATGACTGTCGCCTACCTGATGATGATCCCGCTGATCGTGCCGATGGCGCGCTATGCGTCGAAGGTCGTCAGCGTGCCGGTGCACATCATCGTGCCGCTGATCCTGGGGCTGACGGTGGTGGGCGCCTTCGCCGACCGCGAATACATCTTCGACATGGCGCTCGCGATCGGCTTCGGCGTGATCGGCTACATCGCGGTGAAGACCAACTACCACGTCACCTCGATCCTGATCGGCGTGCTGCTCGGGCCGATCTTCGAACGCTACCTGCTGCGTTCGCTGCGCATCGGGCAGGGCGACATCATGGTGCTGTTCTCCTCGCCCATCGCCAATGCGCTTTGGGTGCTGCTGGTGATTTCCGTCGTCGTGCCGATCTGGCGTGAGCGCGCGCTGGCGCGCCGCGCGGCCGTTTGAACAAGGACAGTGGAATTGAGTCACGGCAGCGTCTCCGCCCAAGGCATGAAGCGCCTCGCCTGGCTCGACATGCCGGGAGGTGGGCAGGTCACCGTGCAGGGGAACCATGCCTATATCGGCCACATGAAGCCGCCGCACGGCACCTCGATCGTGGACATCTCTGACCCGCGCAATCCGCGCGTGGTCGCGACACTCGATCCGCCATCGATCGGCTCGCACACCCACAAGGTGCGCGTGGCCGGCGACCTCATGATCACCAATGTCGAGCAGGATGATCGCCACCCGTTGCGGCGCGCCAAGCGCATCCCGGCCATCGAGGCCGCGCATCTCGCGCAGCATGGCCGCCCGATCACCGATCAGGAACTCGCGGCTGCCATCAAGGTGAAAGTGGATTTCCTGCCGCGCGCGCGCGCCTCCCTCACCGCGCCGCCCTATGCCGAGGGCGGCTTCCGCACCTGGGACATTTCGGACCGCACGCGCCCGCGCCTGCTCAAGCACCACCTCACCGGCGGAATCGGCGTGCACCGTTTCGACATGGATGCGAACTACGCCTACATCTCGACCGAGATGGAGGGTTATGTCGGCAATATCCTGGTGATCTACGACCTCGCCGATCCCGCCAACCCACGTGAGGTCTCGCGCTGGCACATGCCCGGCCAGCATGTCGCGGCTGGCGAGGTGCCGGACTGGGAAGGCCAGCACCACCGGCTGCATCATACGTTGCGCGAAGGCAACATGCTCTGGGCGGCCGTATGGTACGCCGGCATCCGCGCCATCGACGTGACCGACATCACCAAGCCCCGCACCGTCGGCGAGTTCCGCTACCACCCGCCCTTCCCGGAGCCGACGCACACCATCATGCGCGTGCCCTTCCCCGTCGCGGGGCGGCAGATCGCGGTTGGCGTCGATGAGGAGCATGAGCACCAGCCGGGCCAGCTGCATGGCGGGCTATGGGTCTTCGACGTGGCGGACCCTGCGCAGATCAAGCCCTTGTCGATGTGGCACCTGACCGAGACAGGCAACCCCTACATCCACACCGGCGATCGTTTCGGGGCGCACCAGTTCCAGGAGCGCATGCACGACACCTGCCTCTACACCGCCTGGTTCGCCGGCGGCGTGCGTGTGGTGGACATCGCGGACCCGACCGCGCCGCGCGAAGTCGCGCATTGGTTGGCTGAACCACCGCCGGGCCAGACCAGTCCGCAATGCAACGATGTCGATACGGACGGCAAGGGCCTCGTCTACGTGCTTGACCGCAACCGCGGCTTCGAAGTTCTGGAACGCACGGCGTGATGCTGTTCTTTTGCGGCGCGGTGAAGACCGCTCTGGAACATGAGGCCTGGCCGGGCGAGATCGCCTGGGGCACGGTCGGCGCGCTGCGGGATCGCGTGCTGGCGGGCGAGCGACCGGGCGTGATCATCTTGAGTGACGCGGCGCTCGACCAGCTTGCCGCGCATGGTTTGCTGGTGGCGGGCACGCGCCTGAGCATGGGCGAAACCGCCACGGCCCTCGCCATGCGCGACGGTGCGAAGCGGCGGCCCCTCGGCACTTCCGAGGAGCTGCGCGCGACGTTGCTCGCCTGTGAGAGCATCGGCTGGGCGGATGGCAGCAGCGGTGCGACGGCGGGCAAGCATTTCGAAGCGGTGGTCGCGCAGCTCGGCATCACTGCCGAACTCCTCGCCAAGGCCACGCTCGTGCGCTTTGGCGTCGAGGCGGTGGCGGCTTGCAGCCGTGGCGAGGTCGAGCTTGCCGTCAGCCAATCGACCGAGATCGTGGGCCGCCCGGGCGTGTCGCTGCTCGGCGCTTTACCGGCGCCTTTCGCGCTCTCCACCGGCTATGCCGCGGCCATCGTCGAGGACAGCGCGATGGCGCGGCAGGTGATGGCGCGCCTCGCCACGCCGGCCACGCGCGCCGCCCTCGACGCCATCGGCTTCACCCTTCCCTGACCATGGAGCCGCTCATGACACCCCCACTTCTGACGCAGCGTCGCCTTGGCACCAACGGCCCGCTGGTGCCGGCCATCGGGCTTGGCTGCATGTCGCTCTCGGGCGTCTATGGCGATGCGGATGACGCGGCCTCCGTGGCCCTCATCCACCACGCCATCGCCATCGGCGCCAACCATCTCGACAGCGCCGACATGTATGGCTGGGGGCACAATGAGACGGTCATCGGCACGGCGCTGAAGGGAAGGCGAGGCGAGGTATTCCTCGCCAGCAAGTTCGGCCAGATCAAGCGGGAGGGTGGCGGCAATGGCGTGGATGGTTCCGCCGCCTATGTGCAGCAGGCCTGCGAATCCAGCCTGAAGCGCCTCGGCACCGATGTCATCGACCTTTACTACCAGCACCGCGTCGATCCGGCTGTGCCGGTGGAGGAGACGGTCGGCGCGATGGCGCGGCTGGTGGAGCAGGGGAAGGTGCGTTTCCTCGGCCTGTCGGAGGCCAATCCCGAGCGCATCCGCCGCGCCCATGCGGTGCATCCCATCGCCGCGGTGCAGACCGAATATTCGCTGCTCTATCGCACCGAAGCGGCGGAGACGCGTGCCGTGACCAGGGCGCTCGGCATCGCCTTCGTCGCCTATGCGCCGCTCGGGCGCGGGTTCCTCACCGGCGCGATCACGGACTTGGCCGCGGTCGGCGGGCGGCGCGCGCAGCATCCACGCTTCCTGCCGGAGAATTTCGACCACAACCGCGCGCTGGTGCAGCGCATCGAGGCGATGGCGGCGGCAAAGGGCTGCACGCCGGCGCAACTCGCCCTCGCCTGGCTGCTGGCGCAGGGCGAGGATGTGGTGGCGATTCCCGGCACGCGGAATTCGGCGCGGCTGGATGAGAATGTCGGCGCGCTGAAGGTCGCGCTGCGTACCGAGGAGATCGCCAGCATCGACGCTGCCGTGCCGCCTGGCGCCGCCGCCGGCACGCGTTACCCGGCGGGCGGCATGAAGGGCGTCTATATCTGATCCCTCAGACGCCAGGCGCGGCCCTCCGGCCGTTTGGCTTCGCGGCCCTCCGGCCGCTTGGCTTCGCGGCCCTCCGGCCGCTTGGCTTCGCGGCATTGGCGGCGGCGGCCGTTCGGCCGCTCCGCCCTGCGGTCCGGACTATTGACGGCGTCCGCGCCTGCCGGCACCTGCGGGCCATGCCGAAGCTCCAAGCCGCCCAGATTGCCGTGACAGCCTTCCAGCAGAATTGCGCCCTGATCTGGGACGCCGAGAGTGGGCGCGGCAGCGTGATCGACCCCGGTGGGGACGTGCCGCGCATCCTGGCCGCGATTGAGCGCGCCGGCTGCATCATCGACAACATCCTGCTGACGCATGGCCATCTCGACCATGCCGGCGGCGCGGCGGCGCTCAAGGCGGCGCTCGAGGCCGCGCAGGGCTCGCCCGTGCCGGTGCAGGGGCCGCACCGGGATGACCAGCCCCTGCTCGACGCCATCCCAGACCAGGCGGCGCAATACGGCATCCCGGGCTTGGCCAGCGTCACGCCTGACCGGTGGCTTACCGAAGGCGAGGTCGTACAGATCGCCGGCCAGGACTTCGGTGTGCTGCACTGCCCGGGCCATGCGCCGGGGCATGTGGTGTTCACCTCATCGGCGCTGGGTTTCGCGGTGGTGGGCGACGTACTGTTCCGCGGCTCCATCGGCCGTACCGATTTCGCCTATGGGGACCATGCGGCGCTGATCGACAGCATCACGCGCAAATTGCTGCCGCTTGGTGACGAGATGCGCTTTCTGTGTGGCCATGGCCCCGGCTCGACCTTCGGCGAGGAACGACGGACGAACCCCTTCCTGCCGAGGTAGTGTCTACCGGCTTTCCACTGGCCGCCGCAGCAGCACGGTGATGGGCGCGATGACGAAGTTGCGCTCCTGCAGCGTCTGCGCCCAGGCCTCGATCGCCGCCACCACCGAGGGCACTGGATCGCCCGCGAGGCCGAGCGCCGAGCCGTTCTGCGTCGCCAGCACTTCGAGCTCCGAGAGCCGCCGCATCACCTCGGTGCGGGTGGGGGAGGGCTCGTCCAGCACCACATCGACGGCGCGGCCGAAGGCGCGAGCAGGCTGCGGGCCGCCGGGGCGCGGCTCGACATACAGCAGCCCGCGCTGGGTCAGCGTGATCTGCAGGGTCGCGAGCAGATCGGCGCTTTGGGCGAAGCGTTCGCCACGCATCGACCCCTCGGCGCCGATCGCGCCGACCTGGCCCTGGATGCGCGACAGCGCCCAATCCAGCCGTTCCAGATTCTCGCCGATCGGCAGACCGGTCAGCAGCGCGCGGTCGCCCGGATCGGCGCGGGCGCCAAAGCCGGCAGGTTCCAGCGGCAGGGCACTCAGCAGTTCCATGCCCCGCGCGCGGGCGCGCTCCAGCAGCGGCTCGGGGCGCGTGGCGTAGGGGCTGAAGGCGAGGGTGATGGCGCCGGGCAGGCGGCGGATGGCTTCCTCGGAATGCTGCGCGTTAAGGCCCATGCCGCCCAGGATCAGACCGATGCGCGGGCGCCGGTCTTCGCGGTCGAAGGTGCGGGCGTAGGTGCGGATGCTGGTGCGCCCCTCCGGGCCAAGCTGCGGCACCATTCCCTGGCGCGTGCGTTCCAGTAGCAGCGGGTCCGGGGCCGCGATGGTCGGCTCTGCCATCGCCTGCCGCGCCGCGACAGGGGCGAGCGGCGGGGGCGCAGGCGCGGGTGGCGGCGCAGGTGGCGGGGCAGGCGGCGGGAGCGCTGCAACGACGGGCAAGGCTGCCGGCTGCGGTGCTGCCATCGCCGGTACGACGGCCGGTGCGGCGGGCGGCGCCACCACCAAGGCAGGGGGCGGCGGGGGCGGGGCCTCGGCCGGCGCGGCGACGGAGGGAGGCATTCGTTCCGGCGGGCCGAGCCATTCCAGCGTGCCGACACCCACGCCGAGCACCACCACCAGCCCCAGCCAGAACAAGCCGAGGGCCTTGCGCGTCAGGAAGCGCATGAGGTCGCCCGACTGAGGTTCAGCGCTGAGCCCGGCGCTGTGCCGGGGGGAGCGCGGCGATGGCGCGCAGCAGTTGCACCGCCTGTTGCAACTGATGGTCGGTCTCGGGCTTGGTGGGGTCGAAGGCGGGGGCGCCCTCGGCCGGCATGCGGACGACGCGGTCGAGGATGCTGGCCGGCAGGTTCAGCGGCGGCAGCGGTGGTGGTGCCGGGGTCGGCGTGGCGGCGGTTCCGCTGCGCTCGCCGTCATTGCGCAGCGCGCGGCGCAGATCGGCCTCGCGGTCGCGCACCGGGGCGTTGGGGTCGGGGCGCGCGGCCAGGACCTCGATGTCGGGCTCGATGCCGGTCGCCTGGATGGAGCGGCCCGAGGGCGTGTAGTAGCGCGCCGTGGTCAGGCGGATGGCGCCATTGCCGGGGATCGGCATGACGGTCTGCACGCTGCCCTTGCCGAAGGATTTCACGCCCATCACCACGGCGCGGCGATGGTCCTGCAAAGCGCCGGCGACAATCTCGCTGGCGCTGGCCGAGCCGGCATTGATCAGCACCACGATCGGCAGGCCCTGCGCGATGTCGCCCGCGCGGGCGTTCCAGCGCTGCGCATCCTCGGCGCGTCGGGCGCGGGTGGAGACGATCTCGCCTTGTTCGAGAAAATCGTCAGACACCTGGATCGCCTGATCGAGCAACC
>Ga0105045_10002541_pt1 | contig 15450 bp, 10 predicted proteins | sample MAT02_FD_78089 | JGI IMG/M metagenome (GOLD analysis project Ga0105045, IMG submission 78089) | Freshwater microbial communities from Lake Fryxell liftoff mats and glacier meltwater in Antarctica - MAT-02 (megahit assembly) | ecosystem: Environmental > Aquatic > Freshwater > Ice > Liftoff...
ACGTCGCCTATCTCCCGAGAATCGCCCTCGATACGATCTGACCACCAACGGCAAAGCCCGGACGTTAAGCATTCGAAAATCTCAGTGACGCGTGCTTCAGATCGAATCGATACTTCGAACGGTGATTCATTGGCTAACAAGTTATCGCCAATACCTTTCATCGCAGCACCTGATAGTTCTTCTGCAAGATCGCCAGTGTCGAGAATCGGACGAATCTCGACAGTCCCTAACTTCGCAGGCGGCAAAAGTTTCGCGATCGAAATCGCTTCATCCAAGTCTTTCACATCAATGATGTAAAAACCGCCAAGTTGCTCAGGCGTTTCGGCAAATGGCCCATCTGTCACCAGCGGTTTTCCTTGACGCATTCGCAAACTTGTCGCCGTGGAAACGGGGTGTAACGGCGAAGCCGCCACGAACTTTCCCTGTTCGTCCAATTGGCGGCAAATATCCATTGACTCGATCATGCACGCCTTTCGCTGCTCCTCATCCCAACATTTTTCATCGCTATAAATCAGTAACATGTATTTCATGATCAAATCCGTCAATCTTATAGGTGCAATTTAAGCTGCGATTCCGCGCGGGTGTCCAGGCTTCAGCCTGCTTCGGATTGCCACGGCAGCCTACAGGCTGTACATCAGCGCCAACGAAGTCGCCGTGCAATTACAGCGATGAGACAACCGCATAGTAAGCACCAACTTGGTCACCATCAACGGTCACAAAGAAGGGGGCCAACTGGTGCGAGCCTGCGTTTATGTTGACGATGAAACTGACTTCCACGTCGTCTTCACCCACAGGTTTTATTTCCAAATCGGTGCCATCGATTCGCAAAACGGCATCTTTGACCGCGATCGCTACGCCTTTCGAAGTCCGAAACGCCCGTGTCGCACCCGGCACATTTTCGCCGGGTGCCAGTCCGGCCTTGATAGGATGATTCGCCTCAACCGGCCACCGCCGAACACTGATGCGGTACTCCGCAGACTTCAGAACTTTAATCGCCCAGTGCCCGCCGTGAAGCTTTAACTTGACGCCAGAATCCGCAGCCGACTTTTGTTTCAGATTCCTTTTCGCAACGGGACTCTTAGCCGTAGATTCAATCCCCTCGGCACTGCGAATGTGTTGCTGGTTCCATGGCGGCAAATCCGATTGAATCCAGTCGTGGCCGGTCAAAGTGACCATGGGGTGATCTGCGTGGCCGATGTAAATCTCCGTTGTTTGCGCAAAAGTCGGTTCGAGTTCATCCCACCATTGATCATAAAACGCGACCATTTTCTGGAACTGATCCGGATGTTGGTCAGCGACATTCTGCTGCTGACCTGGGTCGTCATGCATGTCATACAGTTCTTTTCCGTTGATCAATCGCCACCGCTGGGACATCACTGCGGTTTGTTTCCACTTGATAGGATCACGAACGCGTTGCGAATCCGTTACCAAGAAGCGATCCTGCCAATCATCAGTTTTTTCCGCCGGATCTAACAACGAACGAATCGATTGACCGTCAAACTTAATTTCGGCTGGCGAAGTCGCGCCGACCAATTCCAATAGCGTAGGTACGATGTCGACAGCGTGGCACAGAATATCGCTCACATGAAGTGCATTCCATCCAGCGGCTGGCCAATGCGCGATCAACGGTACCCGATGTCCGCCATCGTATTCGCTGCCTTTGGCACCTCGCATTCCGGCATTAAAAATTTTCGCGCCCGTCGCTGTGCCATTGTCAGTGGTAAAAACCAACAGCGTATTATCCGAAATGCCTAAATCTTGCAACAGTTGTCTGGTCTTGCCAACATTATCGTCGATGTTGGTGATCATCCCATAAAACGCGGCAATCGCAGGATCTTGATCCGCATACATATCCATATAATTCTGCGGAGCGTGCAGCGGCCCGTGAGGTGCGTTGAGGCTGATGTAGGCGAAAAACGGATCTCCTTTTTCGGATTGTTCGCGAATGAATCGATGCGCTTGATCAAAAAACACATCAGTACAAAATCCGCTTGCTGGGACGATCTCGCCGTTAAAAAAATATCGACCGTCAAAGTAAGCGTTGTCCCAAACGTCAGGTGTTTGACCGACACCACCTCCGCCGTGGCGATAGACGTGCATAAACCCACGATCTTCGGCGCGGTAAGGAAAGTTATCGCCTAAATGCCATTTCCCAAACATCGCGGTCGCATAACCGTGATCTTTTAACAGTTGCGCAGCAGTGACTTCGTTTTCCCGCAACATCGATCGTCCATTGACCGTATGCCAAACGCCGGTTCGATCTGTCCAGTGCCCTGTTAAAAGAGCCGCACGGGTCGGTGAGCAGGTTGGCGCAACATGGTAATTCGTCAACTGGGATGACTCGCTGGCCAAGCGATCGATATTGGGTGTCTTGATGATCGGATTGCCGGTGTAGCCTAGATCACCATAACCTTGATCGTCGGTAATGATAAAGACGATATTCGGTTTATCGGAAGCGCGAAGTGGAAATGAACTGACCAACACGATCGAAGCAACGGCCAGGTTCAGACAGACGAATCTTAAAAACATAATGAAACCCTTCTTAGTCACGTGATTGATTCAAGTTTTCTGCGTCGGCAGGAGCGATAAGCGTCGTTTCGCCAAAATACATAATACACCCAACTATCTAACGATTCATGAATCCTCTGTTTTCGACGGCTCGGACTGCACTTCGACTAAACTGCTGCGAACGTCTGGGTTTGCGGTCCAGTAGAATATCATCCCCAGGATCGCCATGATCACTTTAACAATTTCGAATACCAAGGCGACTAACGTTCCTGATGCGATTGTTGGCTCAGCCGGAACGACTTGGTAGAGCCATTCCATTGCACCTTCGAAAACGCCTAAACCCGCTGGGGCGATCGGCAACGCAGCGGCTACACAGGCGATCGGAAAAATCAGTGTGTGTTCGGCAAGTGACGGGGCGTCCGTACCATACAACGCGGTCGCAATCCAATAAGCGGAAAATGCTAGTAGCAGATGGACTGCAATGCTGAGCAGCAATGCGATACCGAAGACAAATGGGTGTCGATGGAAAACTCGTAGCGGCCCGGCGATTCTACTTATGATGCCGCCGACGTAACGGAATCGCGATGCGCGGCTGATAATTCGATCGATCGGCCGGCCGCCGAGAATCAGCACAGCCAGCACGATCAATCCCACCGCACTCAAAACCAACGATGCATCGCCGATCTTTACCAAATCGGCGTTCGTGGATCCGCCAGCGATCCGTAACGCGGCCGCGACCAGCAGCAACAAGCCGAGCAGGCCGACGCCACGATCGACAACGACCGATGCGACCGCTTCAACTCCTTTGCCGGGACTGCGGCGGGCCAAGAAGATCATCTTAAATAGGTCGCCGCCAACACTGCCAGCGGATACAAAACTTAGCAAAAACCCGATCGAGCTGAGCCGGAATGCTTCCACAATTCCTAACTGGATCCCTTGGGATCTTACGAGCATCCACCAACGAAAAAAGGAAACAGATAACGCAGAGATCGCTGCGGTGAGCGCGGCGACTAGAAGTGGATAATTCTTTTGGCGACTCCGCAAATCTTCCCATTGCTCAGGTTCGACTCGCCACAATAGCCACGCGATGATTACTGCGGGAACAATGAACTTGGCCACCGCCAGAGCGATCGACTTTACGCGAGGAGTCATAAGATTATTCCTGCGAATGGCTCACAAACGTGACGTACACCCGGGCTCCGTGAACTCACACCGACTTGGCGGGAATCACGACACCGCCTGCGCCATCGCTTCGAGTTGTTCCCAGCGTTGGTAATTTTTCGCCAACGACTGTTCCAAATCGGCTAACTTCGCTTGCGTCTTCGCGATCACGTCGCCAGACTTTTTGTAGAAATCGGGATTGGACATCTCTACATGCAACTTTGCTAAGTCAGATTCCAATTGCTCGATTTTACCCGGCATTTTTTCGAGTTCGTGCTGATCTTTGAAACTCAATCGTTTCGACTTCGGTGAACCCGATGCAACTGGCGACGACGACGGCGTCGATGATCTTAACGGCGTGGGTCGGCCGATGGCACCTTTGCTGGGTTCGGATTTCGCGTCGGCCTGAGCAAGTGCATCACGACGGGCGACGGCGTTGACCCAGTCGTCATAGCCACCCACGTACTCATTCACGTTGCCATCTTCGAACACAATTGTGCTGGTCACCACATTGTTAAGAAACGTCCGATCGTGGCTGACCAAGAGAACAGTACCGCCGAAATCGACAAGCTGCTCTTCCAACAAATCGAGTGTCTCGCTGTCCAAATCGTTCGTCGGTTCGTCCATGACGATGACGTTGGAAGGTCGTGTCATTAGCCGGGCCAACAACACACGATTCCGCTCGCCACCGGACAAAAACTTGACAAGCGTTCGGGCGCGTTCGGGCGTGAATAAAAAGTCTTGCAAGTAACCGATGATGTGTTTCGACTTATCACCGATCTTTACCATGTCGTAACCATCGCTGACGTTATCCTGGACCGTTTTTTCCGGATCCAGCGTATCACGTAGTTGATCGAAATAGGCGATCTGCAGGTTCGTGCCTTGGCGGACCGATCCCGATTGCGGTTCCAATTGGCCCAGCAACAGTTTCAGCAAAGTTGTCTTGCCCGCGCCGTTGGGACCAACGATTCCGACTTTATCACCACGCATGATGGTGGTCGAAAATCCGCTAACAATCGATCGTTCGGCATGAGCGAACGTAACGTCTTTCGCTTCGGCAACCAACATTCCACTTTTTGCCGCTTCTTGAATCTGCAATTTCGCGGTGCCGATTTTCTCGCGTCGATCCTGGCGTTGGTTACGCAATTCCTTGAGCGCACGAACGCGGCCTTCGTTGCGTGTTCGCCGAGCCTTGATACCTTGGCGAATCCAAACTTCTTCTTCTGATAATTTCTTATCAAACAAAGCGTTCTGTTTTTCTTCTGCTGCTAACTTGTCCGTTTTGCGTTTGCGGAACGTGGCATAATCGCACGACCAATCGAACAATTTGCCGAGATCGATTTCCCAGATCCGCGTCGCCACTCGCTGCAGGAACGAGCGATCGTGAGTGACGAAGATCAGTGTTCCTGGCCAACGGAGCAGAAAATCTTCTAACCACAAAATCGATTCCAAATCGAGGTGGTTCGTGGGCTCATCGAGCAGCAGCAAATCGGGTTCGGCGGCGATCGCTTGGGCCAGCAACACCCGACGTTTCATCCCGCTTGATAATGTTTGAAACTGCAAATCGCCGTTGAGCCCCATTTTGGCAAGTGTGTCTTCAACGATCAAATCGACTTGCCACACTTCCGAAATGTCGCGACCTTCGGCTAAGTCGGCACGAACAACTTCCGTAATCGTCCCCGTCACATCGGCCGGAACGTCTTGACGCAATTGCCGAATGCGTGTGCCGGCTTGGACTACGACCGATCCGGCATCGGGGATCACGACACTGTCAATGATCTTCAGTAGCGTGCTTTTGCCGGCACCATTGCGGCCGAGCAAACCGATTCGCTGGCCAGCGTCGATTTTGGCGGAAACACCATCAAGCAGCAACGGGCCGCGATAACGCAGCGAGAGGTCTTCGAATGAAATCAGAGGCATAGGAGACTATTTAGTTTGAAAAGGGGTAAAACCCTTTGGAGGCAAGTCATTTTTCCCGAACATTTGCGTCTTGCCGAAGAGGGGCAGGGCCCTTTTCAAACAATTCCTAACGCTGATCGATCGGAATGAACTCGCGGGTTGTTGGCCCGGTATAGATTTGCCGGGGGCGATTGATGCGACTGCCGTCGGCATGCATCTCTTTCCAGTGTGCGATCCATCCAGGCAATCGTCCGATCGCAAACAATACGGTAAACATTTGAACGGGGATACCGAGGGCTCGATAGATCACGCCCGAATAGAAGTCGACGTTCGGATAAAGCTTGCGTTCGACGAAGTAAGGATCGCGCAGCGCGGTTTCTTCTAACTTTTGGGCGACTTCGAACAACGGGTCTTTTAGATCCAGCTTTTTCAGCAACTTGTCACAGGACGCTTTGATAATCGTCGCTCGTGGATCACGATTCTTATAAACCCGGTGGCCGAATCCCATCAGGCGGAAATTGTTTTGTTTGTCCTTGGCCATGTCAACATACTTTTGGACATTGCCGCCGTCGCGGGCGATCTGGTCGAGCATGTTGACGCAGGCTTCGTTGGCACCACCGTGAAGTGGTCCCCAAAGGGCACCGATGCCAGCGGAAATGGATGCGAAGAGGTTTGCATTACTGCTGCCGACCATTCGCACGGTCGAGGTGCTGCAGTTCTGTTCATGGTCGGCGTGGACGATCAACAACAGGTTGAGTGCTTCGACGAAATCGGGATCGGCGGTGTATGCTCCGGCCGGCGTCGAAAACATCATGTGCAGAAAGTTTTCGCAGTAGCTGAGCGAGTTCTTCGGATAGACGAACGGTTGTCCAATCGATTTCTTATAGCTGTATGCCGCGATCGTTGGCAATTTCGCGATCAAGCGGTGGGTCGAGACTTCGACTTGATCGGGATCGTCGACGTCCATCGAATCTTGATAGAACGTCGATAGGGCACCGACAACGCTGCTGAGGATTCCCATCGGGTGGGCGTCGCGAGGGAATCCGTTGTAGAACGACTTCATGTCCTCGTGCAGCATCGTGTGATTGCGAATGTCTTCGCGGAATCCATCGGCCTGCTCACGAGTTGGCAATTCGCCATAAATCAGCAGGTAAGCCGTTTCCAGGAAATCGCAATTCTGGGCCAGGATTTCGATCGGATAACCGCGATACCGCAAGACCCCGTCTTCACCATCAAGAAACGTGATGGAGCTGCGTGTGCTGCCGGTGTTGACATACGCTTCATCGAGCGTGATGGCACCGGTTGCAGCTCGCAAATTGCTGATGTTGATTCCGACCTCGCCCTCGGATCCGACGATCACCGGCAATTCAATTTCCTTGTCGCCAAGAATCAACCGAGCGTTTTTCGAGGCCGCCGAGACTGCTGATGCCATTGCTGATTTCCGCCAAAAGGGCTACTTCAAGGGGACTTGCGGGTGGGGAGGGGGCACACGAAGGGACAGACCAACAATCACAATTGGTGTGTCATAACGAGTCTAGCGAGTTGAGTACTGGGCGACAATCAGCGGTCGGAAATGCGTGGTGAATTCGCCAGATTTACCCACGTTCGGCGCCGACCAGACGATGCAGCTTGACCGACTCGATTTGACGATTGGTTGAACGAACAATTTCGAACATCACGTCGCCGACCGTGATTTTCTGGCCTTCTTCGGGGATGCTGCCGGTGTGGTGCAGGATGCATCCGGCAACGGTTTGGTAATCATCGCTCTCGGGTAAATCCCAACCGAGTTGTTCATTCAGGTCGTCGATCATCGCCCGCCCGTCGGCTCGGGCCGTCACGTCGTTAATCACCGATATGGTCGACTCTTCTTCGGAATCCGATTCATCGACAATTTCGCCCACGATTTCTTCCAAAACGTCTTCGATCGTGACCACTCCGGCGGTTTGTCCGAACTCGTCCAGCACGATCGCCAAGTGACTGCGGCTGTGCAGAAACTCCCGCAGCAAAAGTTCGACATTTTGATCGATCGGAACAGTCCACGCCGATCGCATCACGTCTCGCAAATCGGCATCCTCCAGCCCGCCGTTGCACAGGTACGGCATCAGATCTTTGATGTAGAGAACGCCGATGACGTTATCAAGCGTCTCTTCATAGACGGGCAATCGCGTGCGACCGTGTTCGCTGGTTAATTCGAGAATCGACGGCCAATCGTCGTTAACTTCGACAGCAATCACGTCGCCGCGCGGTGTCATGATGTGATCGACGGTGTCTTCGTGCAGGTCCATCACACCTTGAATCATGTCGCGGACGCCAGGGCCAAAGTACCCTTCGCGAGTCCCTGCGGTGACCATCGTGCGAATGTCGTCTTCCAACTGCTCTTCTTCGAACTCGTAAGGCTCAGTGCCGACCAATCGCCCGGTAATCACGGCGAGCAGTTTTCCGGGTGTGGCCAGCGGTGCCATTGCAAACGACAGGAATCGCCAGAACGGCCAGGTGTAAAACAAGATCGGGGCCGATGCAAATCGGGTCACGGCCGACGGCAGCCACATGTGAGTAAACATCATCAGACCGCCAGCACAAACACCCCAAGCGATTATCCGCATTCCGGTCGGCTGGACGGGACCGGAAAAAATCATCGCGGTGCCAGCGACCAAAAACAGAACAGTGCCGATCACGCGCAGATATTCCGACGCAGTGAGCGCAACCTCGTTGCCATCGATCACAGCGCCAAATCGTTCACGTCGATGCTTCAGCCGACAAAACGCTTCGAGTGATCGCCCCGTGAAGCGGTCAAGCAACTCAGTCCCCAAACCACCCACTGATCCCAAAATCAATCCGAAAACCGACATTACGATCCAGCCGTTTTGGGTCATGATGGCTCCGCCGAGAAAGCCTCATCGCGCAACGAACTTTCAGATTCGCTGTCCGAATCGGGGCTGTAAAGCCTTGCATCCGCGATACCCAAAAGTGCCAATACCGCTTGTTCTTGAGTTCGCATTTCTGCCCGTTCCAGTGCCGCTGAATCCTCTAAGCCGCAAATGTGCAGCGTTCCATGGACGACATAAAGCAGCAACTCGGATCGCCAATCCCAACCGAGCTCCAGTGCCGATCGGCGGGCCGTGCAGAGGCTGACAACAAGCTCGCCTTCGACCGTCTTTTCGGATCGATCATACGTAAAACTGATCACATCCGTCGGATAATCGTGGTCCAAATGCCGACGGTTGATCTCTTGAATGGTTTCGTCATCGGTAATCATCACACCGATTCGACCGCGGGTGAAGCCTTTGGCTTGAGCGGCAACAGCAACGGCATTTTGAATCGCAGATTCGAGTTCGGCGTCCCACTCAACTATTGTGCTGGGCGTGATCGACCGCTGGAGTCCAGTAGCCAGAGGTATGGAAGAACCATCGGCGGCCGACGGCAGGTCGATGGTGATCGGTATTTCGAGCGTGTTCAAACGTGGCCAATGCTAGAAAGGAAGGGGCAATTCTGTGATCGCATTATGCCGATTGTTGCCCCGGATATTTGACTCGTGCGTGGTAGATCGCCGTAAGCGATTTTACCAAGCTCTTTTTTATTTGATCTAACTGCATGAATGTCAAACCGCACTCGTCGAATTGTCCATCAGCCATCTTCTTGGCTGCGATCGCGTCGACCAGGTGCGTGATTCGCGCTGATGTCGGTTCGACCAGCGTACGGCTGGCGCTTTCGACGGTATCAGCCAGCATCAACACGGCGGCTTCGAGCGTTTGCGGTTTTGGTCCAGGATAGCGGAAATCCTTGTCGCTGACTTCTTCTCGATTCGGATTCATCTCGCTTCGCTTGGCCGCCTCCCGATAAAAATACTCGACCAACGTCGTCCCGTGGTGCTGCAAAATGAAATCGATGATCGGTATTGGCAAATGGTTGCTGCGGGCCAAGTCAGCACCGTCTTTGACGTGCGCGACGATGATCAACTTGCTCATCGCCGGCTGCAGCGAATCGTGCTGATTGATCCCATCACTCTGATTTTCGATGAAATAATCAGGCTTGAACATTTTGCCGATGTCGTGGAAGTAAGCCCCGACGCGGACCAGCAAACCGTTGGCACCGATTTCGTCAGCGGCCGCTTCGGCGATCGACGCGACGTTGATTGAATGGTTGTAAGTGCCGGGGGCTCGCTGGGCCAATTTCCTCAGCAACTGGTGACTCGCGTCGCCCAATTCCAACAGGCTCAAGTCAGTCTGAACTCCGAATCCTTTCTCCACCAGCGGCAACAAACTGGTCATCGCCAGTGCCCCGATCACGACGCAACCCGCCGCCCAAAATGCTTCGCGCCCCAGCACGGCAAGAATCGCTCCGACGCCGGTCGACGGCAACAGTGGCAACGCATCGGTCGCGACTTCGGGGATCGTGAACAGCTCGCCCGTCACGACGCCAACACCGATCACGGTCAGCAAAGTCAGACAGGCGCTGCCGATGCCGACGGACAGCAAATGCGTACGGCTGCGGATGCGACCGAGGAACAGGACGCATGATAAGGCAGCCGCAGCCATCATCACCATCGAAGCGATATCAGCGCCGATGAATAGCGTCACCGCGAGGCTGACAGCGGCCATCAGCACCATCGCCAATTCGCGTCCGTAAACGACCGTAGCAACCGTCGCAGCCATCGACAACGGAATCAACTCCGCACGCCACTGATCCCGGGACACGACGTAGCAGGCGATGACGGCAAAGACAATCAATCCTAACAGCCGAGCTAAATTGCCGATATCGACCAGCAACGACCGGTCATCGACGAAATAGATGTACGCGCCGCCGAGCAAAAACAGCGCGGCGATCATTCCCGCATAAGCCGTCAGCCGGGCCAACCGCGTTCCGATGCCCATCTTTTCGGTCAACGTCTGCCACTCGCGACGCAACAATTCGATCTGAATAAGGCCCAGCGGTTGACCGGCTGGGGCCAAGACTGAACTGCCGCGTCGATACGTTTTCATTACGTCCTCGACCTGGTCCGCCATTTCCTGCCGAGCCTTGCCCGACAATTCATCGTCGTATCGCAGCGTTTCCGGCAGCCGACTGGATAACCAATAGCTGATCATCTGCGCAACTTTTTGAGCCGCTTCGCTTTGAGCCGCTTCGCCTTCGAAACGTTGGCGAAACTGTTCCTTAAGCCGCTGTTCAACTTCGATTCGTGCCTGAGCGATACGAACCTTGGAAACTTCGACTACCTGTGCATCGTCAACCGCACTCGGCGAATAAACGCGAACGACGCGCAGATCGCCCTGCTCAGCCGTGTGTGTCAACGACTGCAACAGACCGGATTCCATCGCTGGTAAAAGGGCGATCTGGACCGCTCCATCAGTCTTTTGCAAATCGGGATCGGTCGCTAGAACCGACTTAAGGATTCCGAAGCGATCCGCCGCGGTGTCGCCCGGCTGAGCGGTTTCGCTGTCAAGATAAAGCTCCGCAAATGCACGACGTTCATCCGCCGTCATTTGATCGAACGACTCCGCGCCGAGCACTAAAAATAATTGATCTTTCAACTCTTCACGCCGCTGGATCAACGGTTGGCTGCGGTTGGTGTAATAAGCGAGCGCTTCGCGACGTTTTTGAATCCGAATCGCTTCGGTCGCGGTCAAATCGACAACTTGAAACTCGACTCGCGAAATCACGTCGCGCGGCGGATAATCGCCGGTGCGATAGGGGAACGGCGGTTGCCAGGTTCGACAAATGATCAACATCGCCGCCGCCGCGACGACGGTCAGCGAAAAGCGATGCCAAAATCCTGGATCGGTCTCTTCGGACCACCAGCGCCGCAGTTTGCTTTGGGGCAAACCGAGCGATTGCAACCGCTCTTTCCCAGCTCTTTTATTCGATGAAGTGCTCATCTAGGCGACTGATTTGACCATCGGATTTACCTGTTGCTGGGCCGCCGTGTGATTCCGCCGGGGCGGATGTGTCACACGGCTGGTGCCCATGGTTCAGGCCTGGTCTCAGTCTTCCTGTTGCTCGTAGGCTTCGACGATCTGTTGGACCAAGCGGTGTCGGACGATGTCGCTGTTTTCCAACCGCATCACGCCAACGCCGTCGATCTTTCGCAATCGATGGATCGCATCGGCAAGCCCGCTGGCAACCCCGCGGGGCAAATCCAATTGGCTCGTATCTCCGCTGATCACCATCTTGCTCCTCTGCCCCATGCGAGTCAAAAACATCTTCATCTGCGGCACAGTCGTATTCTGGGCCTCGTCCAAAATGATGAACGCATCATTCAAAGTCCGGCCACGCATGTATGCCAGCGGCACCACTTCAATCACTTCGCGTTCCATCAAGTCACGCGCGTGTTCAAAATCGACCATGTCGTTCAACGAGTCCAACAACGGACGCAAATACGGATTCAGCTTAGCCCGCAAGTCGCCCGGAAGGAATCCAAGGCTTTCACCAGCTTCCACCGCTGGTCGGACGAGAATGATCTTACGGATCTGTTCGGCTTTGAGCGACTCCACAGCGGTCGCTACAGCCAAAAATGTTTTTCCGGTACCCGCAGGACCGGTCGCAATCGTCAAATCATGCTTGCGAATCATCTCGATATAGCGAGCTTGGCCTTCAGTGCGAGGTTGAACCTGGCGTCCGGCCTGTCTGATCTTGACGTCGACGACTTCCGAGCGAAACGCACCAGGACGCTCGTCGCCGACGCCTTCATGCGCCGCGGCTTCCTGGATGTCCAAGGGGCTGAGCACACCTTTACGACGACTGAGTTGTCGTAAACGTTCAAGCACTCGTGTCGTCTGCTGGACCGGGCCGGATTCACCGGATACCCGTATCTGGCCTTGGCGGTGAGTGATGTTGACATCAAAAAGCCTCCGGATTGTGCGGAGGTGTTGGTCGCGAGCCCCGAATAGTGCGAGGATCTCGTCCGGCGAAGTGACCGCCAAAGTTGCTTCAGTCATTCAGGCCCTTTATGCCCGCATGCCAACTTGACCGCTCGAATGCCGCAGCAACAAAAATAGTGGCAGAGAACATTGCGAATTGAAAAGTATTTAGCGACGGGTGGTTGGTGTTGGATTGCCAAAAAACCTCAAACCGACGTCGACTTCTATTTTATACGTCTTTCCGCCGGGTGAACACTACATTCCGGCTATTCCAGCCGCTAAAGCGACCCAAGCCGGTACAACCGCTGAAATCAGCGAATCCGTAACGTCCCAGACACCGCCCAACCCGGGCAGTGTCCGGCCGCTATCTTTGACCCCCGTCTCTCGCTTAACGAGAGACTCGGCCAGGTCGCCGACCATGCCCGTCAGGGCACAAGTTGTGCCAAATACGACCGGGCCCCAAATCGGCCCCGCAATTGCCGACTCGGCCATCGCAGGAATCAATTTGAAAAAACAGAGATAACTGACCCCGATCGCGGTGGCGACGCCGCCGACCGCACCTTCCCAAGTCTTGCCAGGACTCAGGTGAGGAATCAATTTGTGCTTTCCAAATGCCTTGCCGCTGAAGTAAGCGCCGGCGTCGGCTGATTTGGTAACGGCAATCATGGTGATCAGTGCCGCCAGCCCCCAACCGCTGTCGCCCAGATCACGAATCAAAACCAAGGCGGCCATCGGTATGCCGACATAACACGAGACGAACACTCCACCCAAGGTTCGCTCCAAAGCCACGCCACGCTTGCTGGAATCGTACCGCAGCATCTCGCGACCCAAAATGATGAACATCGCTGCAACAGCCGCGATCACTAACCAACCTTTGCGTCCGATCGGACAATCCGCCGGATATTCGTGACCGCCGATTGTCCAGACAACCGGAACGTAAGCCGAGTATGCCACCATTAATGTGGTCGACACGACAACGCGGCGATCAATCGCTCGACCACTAGCAATCAACAGCCGCGTGACGTCGAGCGTCGTGCCAAATGCAAACCCAAACAGCAGCGGTACCAGCCAAAGGCCGCGCGTCTGCAGCAGCGGGTATTGGTAATCAAGCCAAATCAAAAGCAAGGTCGCCGAAATCAACAGCGCAGCGCTTAACAAGCGATCACGAAGCAAGGCGACCTCTTTACAGAATGAATGGTGATGGACTGTCGAAGGCGGAAAATGGTTTGCAATAACTGTTCTGCGAAGCACTCTGGGCCGCTTCGCTCGAAAAGGTACTGAACACCAATGGAGTTGTCATCGCAATTTACGGGATTTTTTTCAATGACGCAGCATGGCTGCAATCCGCTGCCATCGATCGGTCGCGTTTTACTCGTGTCAAAAATAAAAACAAATTTCCTGACCGTCTGTCGTTAAGTCGAACGCAATGCTCACTCAGCCCAACTGCGCGAGGTCCCAGACCGCCCGCGTTACGGTAGTCTGTATCGATGGCAGCATGGTACGGAAAAAGTAAAATTATTGTTGGCTTCTTGGCCGATTCCAAGGCATCGTGATTGGGTGCGATTTGTCACGATTGCGATTTCAGATCGAGAGTTGAAACGGCTGCAATGGTCAAAAACGCGGGGCTGTCCTTTCGAGGAAGATAGTCGGGTGCAGTCGATGACAAGACGCTTGGATTTGGAGCTGACAATACGTCCCCGGGGTCGCCCACGCAAGTTCCCAAACGCAGGGCTTATTTCCTAAACCGCCATTACAGGTCGAACTGCCAAAAACATCCACTCCCCGAGCAAGGTCGATTCGTTCCGCGACCACTCGTTTCGCCAGCATTTCCAGGTAAGATGATGGTCGGATGAAAAAAGAGGTAAGACGATTGGCAGAATACAACAGACTTGTTCCGTCAGCGTTAACAATCAACTAATCTCGCTGCCGAATAAAATCTAAGTTTGAGATTGTGAAACCCGTAGGAGCCATAGGCCATGTTTAAGTCTTTTCGCCTCGAGTCAATGTTGGTTTACCTGCTTTTGAGCTTTTGTGAAACGCCGACAACAGCACTTGCACAGACTGACTTTGAACGATTGCAGACCGCCAAAGCGATTCATTCATCGGAGTACAATAAAGTCCGAGATGCAATCGCAAAAATCCTAGACCAACGAGTGTCTGCCCTTCAGCGACAGGGAAACCAACCGGCGGTCGAATTATTGTTGGCGGAGAAAGAGTTGTTTGATCAGTATGGTGACCTCCCCTCAGTGACTGCTCCGCCGCATCTGAAAAAACTGACCACATTGGCAAGCAACCTCGATAAAGCTTTTATTAAAGCGCGCGAGGATGCGACAAGACAAGGTCGATTAAACGACGCTCGCGTAATCGAAAAAGAACATGATGTCTTTCGGTTTGGTGTGGCGATACGGCAGACGCGTGCGACCTTGCTTGGTTCTTGGAAGTTAAAGCTGGGTGGCTATGAAACGACTTTGACATTCTACCCCAACGGAACCGTGTTTCATTCGACTGAAAGTTCTAAATGTACTTGGAAAGTTGACCTGCCAAAAAAATGCATTCAAGTTCGGCCGCCAAGGATCCAGAAAGACGAAGATGGCGATATGATAAACTTGCCGCTTAATCCGGGCGGGACAACCGGACGAAGTTTGGCCGGTGGTACTTTTGTCGTCACCAAGTTGAAATGAAGATGTTTACTTAGTTCGACCTTCGACAGGCTGGCACTGGCGAAAAGCGTTGTTGGTTAGCTTCTGGTTTCGGGTGCCACGGGTGTCCTCACAGGTGCCAATACAGTTAGGCCTGTTCAAGGCTAACTTTTCGCCTGCGGGTTCGTTGCGTGGTCCCCTCACAGGCGGTTACCGACGCACTTTTCAACATAAATCCTTGCGTCGGTGGCGACAATTTACGATTTACGAAGATTAAGGGGCCATGCAAAGCGCCGGGATAAACCGGTTTGGAGTTGGGAATGAAACAGCCCAACAGAGAAGGCCTAGCAAGTCGCTCTGGCCGCGAGTTTTACGCTGCTGACGGTAAC
>Ga0105045_10002542_pt1 | contig 15449 bp, 14 predicted proteins | sample MAT02_FD_78089 | JGI IMG/M metagenome (GOLD analysis project Ga0105045, IMG submission 78089) | Freshwater microbial communities from Lake Fryxell liftoff mats and glacier meltwater in Antarctica - MAT-02 (megahit assembly) | ecosystem: Environmental > Aquatic > Freshwater > Ice > Liftoff...
CGCCGAGCAGGTCGGCCGCCTGGCCAATGCGGAGGTGCGTCACGGACGTGCAGGCTACGTGAACAGCTGGGTTCCGCCGTCCGCTGTGATTTACCTCGCAGCTGCACGGTATTGTTGCTTGATGCCTTGGTTTCGCAAGTCCATTCTCGTGGCCGCGACTGCCGCTCTCGTGCTCCTGGCCGGGTGCGGCAGCGACGGCGAGGATTCGCCGGAACGGGAACTCACGGTGTCGGCCGCCGCATCGCTCACCGAGTCGTTCACCGAGATCGGCGAGGCGTTCGAGGCGGAGAACCCCGACACCACCATCACCTTCACGTTCGACTCGTCGGGCACGCTCAGCCAGCAGATCCTCGATGGCGCGCCGGTCGACGTGTTCGCGTCGGCCGACCAGGGCAACCTCGACAAGGTTTCCGAGGCGGATCTGATCGATGGCTCGGGTGAGGTGTTCGCCCGCAACCAGTTGGTGATCATCACCCAGCCCGGCAACCCCGAAGGCATCGAGACCCTCGAGGATCTGGTCGATGTGGGTGTCGTGTCGCTGTGCGCCGAAGAGGCCCCCTGCGGGAAGTTCGCCGCCCAGGCGCTCGAGGTCGCCGGCGTCACCATCGACGAAGGCAACGTGACCCGGGGCCAGAACGCCAAGGCCACCCTCACCGCCGTGTCCGAAGGCGATGCCGTTGCGGGAGTGGTCTACGTCACCGATGCCCTCGCTGCAGGCGATGCCGTGGACGCGGTGCAGATCCCAGAGGACCAGAACGTGATCGCCGCCTACCCCATCGCCATGATCTCCAAGGGCAACGACGCCGATCTGGCCCAGTCCTTCATCGACTTCGTCCTCTCGTCCGAGGGCCAGGCCGTGTTGGCCGAGTACGGCTTCGGGCCGCCCTCGTGAGCGCGGCCCGACACCGCCGCCGACCACCGGCGTTCGTGTTGGTGGCGGCGGCCGTCGGGCTCTCGCTCTTCGTCCTTCCCCTGGTTGGGCTGCTGCAGCGAGCGGCGTGGGGATCGCTCGTCGACGACCTGCGCTCACCAGCGGCGACCGAAGCGATCCGATTGTCGCTGGTCTCGTCGCTGGCCGCCACCGCCCTCGCCATGATCTTCGGCCTGCCGCTGGCCTGGGTCCTGGCGCGAACCGAGTTGCCGGGTCGCGCTGTGGTGCGGGCGCTCGTGCTGCTCCCGATGGTCTTGCCTCCTGTCGTGGGCGGCGTGGCCCTGCTGAGCGCGTTCAGCCGCCGCAGCCCCATCGGTTCCTGGCTGTACGACAGCTTCGACGTCCAGCTCACCTTCTCGCTCGCCGGCGTGGTGCTCGCCCAGGCATTCGTGGCCATGCCCTTCTTCGTGATCACGGTGGAGGCTGCCCTTCGCCAGGCCGACGTTCGCTACGAGCAGGTGGCCGCTGGCCTCGGGGCCAAGCCCACCACGGTCTTTCGTCGGGTGACGCTGCCCATGATCGCTCCTGCCATCGCGGCCGGTGCCGCATTGGCCTGGGCCCGGGCGCTGGGCGAGTTCGGCGCCACCATCACCTTCGCCGGCAACATTGCCGGACGCACCCGCACGCTGCCTTTGGCGGTCTACCTCGCGCTCGAATCAGACCCCGAAGCGGCGATTGCCCTCTCGCTCGTCTTGCTCGGCGTGTCGTTCATCATCTTGGTGACCCTGCGCGACCGCTGGTTGGGGAAGGCCTGATGCTCGACGCCCACCTGCAGATCACCCAAGGCCCCTTCGAGCTCGACGTCCGAATCGAAGCTCACCCCGGGTCGGTGATCGCGGTGCTCGGACCCAACGGTGCCGGCAAGACGACGGCGCTGCGGGCCATCGCAGGGACGCTCGCGCTCGACGGCGGGCACCTGCGGGTCGACGACGTGGAACTCGACAACCCGACGACGGGAACTTGGGTACCGGCCGAGAAGCGCCAGGTGGGGCTCGTCCACCAGGACCTCTTGCTGTTCCCCCACCTCAGCGCCTTGGAGAACGTCGCCTTCGGCCTGCGGGCCAGGGGGGCGTCTCGTGCCGTTGCCCGTGGCGATGCAATGCGATGGTTGGACCGGTTCGAGCTGGGGGAGCTCTCCGCTTCACGGCCTTCCACCCTTTCGGGCGGGCAGGCCCAGCGGGTGGCACTGGCCCGAGCCTTGGCGACGGAGCCTCGGGTCCTCCTGCTCGATGAGCCACTCTCGGCCCTTGACCCGGCTACTCGCCAGGCCACCCGGCGCGACCTGCGCCGATGGCTCGACGGGTTCGAAGGCATCACCGTGGTGGTCACCCACGATCCCCTCGACGCGCTGACCTTGGCCGACGGGGTGGTGGTCGTGGAACAGGGCCAGGTGGCTCAAGCGGGCACGATCGTCGAAGTCACTGCCCGCCCTCGGAGCCGCTACGTGGCCGACCTCCTCGGCACCAACCTGCTCCACGGGATCGCGACCGGCACCACCATCGCCGTGGGCGCCGCCACCGTGGCGACCGCCGACGCGCTCGACGGCCCGGTCTTCGCATCGGTGTCGCCCGCAGCCATCACCGTCCATCGCGACGAGCCCGAGGGCAGCGCTCGCAACCGGTGGCCGGCGGTCATCGAGGCCATCGACCTGCTGGGCGACCGGGTCCGTCTGCACACCACAGGGACCCTGCCGCTGGTAGCCGAAGTGACCCCCGCCGCGTTGGCCGAACTCAACCTGCGCACCGGCGATGCCGTCTGGCTGGCCGTCAAGGCGACCGAGGTACGGGTCTATCTGCGCTAGCGCCGTGTCGTCGCCCGATGATGACATCCCGTGCGACGTGCGACGTGAGGTCCTCCTCATCGGCGATCGGGTCAGATCACTTCGATGGTTACCGCGTGGGCGTGAGCGGCGAGAGCTTCGAGATCTGCTCGGTCGCTGGTCAGCACCGTGCCCCCCGGTTCAGCCAGCGCCACAACGAGCGCGTCGACTGCCGAACCGGCTTTGGCCCGGCGACGGAGCTCGGCGGCTCGACGGGCAACGGCAGGGCTGACCGCAGCATCGAGGACACAGGTCTTCAAGAAGCGGTTGGCATTGGCATCGCGCCCGGCGTCACCGCGAAGCGATTCCACGAGGACCATGGTCGGTACCACGGCGGGCCACAACCCGGCAGCACGTAGAGCACTGATCAGCGCGAGCGCCGTCTTCGTCTGCGACGAGAGTCTCGAGAAGCCGCCGCTGTCAAGGACGAGCACGTCAACCGGCTCGGCCGAGTCCGCGTGCGCGTATGCGACGTGCGATGGCGTCAGCCTGTGTCCGCTGGCGAGTGGACGGTTCGCCAACTTCGGTGGCGAGCTCGTCGAGGTACTCGGACGTGGCGTCGAGTGCGTCCAGTCGTTCGAGTTCGGCCCGCAACGCAACCTGAAGCAGTTCCGATGCTGGCAGTCCGCGCCCCTTCAGTTGGTCGTAGAGATCGTCGGGGAGATACACCTGGACACGAGGCATACGCCTAAACATACACACCAAATGGATCAGGTGATCAGGGGCCGTCAGTGGACCCACGTCACCCACAGCTACCGTCGGCTCGGTGTTCGTGAAGATCTGCGGGGTAACCCGGCCCGCTGACGCGCTTGCGGCCGTCGATGCCACCGCCGACGCGATCGGGCTCAACTTCGTCACGACGTCGCGTCGCTGCATCGACCTCGAGACGGCAGGGGCGATCCTGGCCGTCGTTCCCGACCACGTCATGACGGTCGGCATCTTCCAGGGCTACCGGGCCGACGAGATCCTCGAGATCACAGGCGCGCTCGGCCTCGACGCCGCCCAACTGCACGGCGACGAAGGCCCGGCGTTCACCGGCATGGTTGCAGCTGGCGTGAAGACGGTGATCAAGGCAGTCGCGGCCGAGAGTCCGTCGGTGCGCACCGTCGACGGGCACGGCGCCGACATCGTCATGCTCGATGCCGCCGTTCCTGGCGGTGGAATCCCCTTCGAGTGGTCGCTCGTCGGGGACCTCGTCGCCAGGCACCGGATCCTGTTGGCGGGCGGCCTGCGACCGGACAACGTGGCCGAGGCGATCCGCACCGTCCGGCCATGGGGGGTCGACGTCGCTTCCGGCGTCGAGACCGAACCGAGACACAAGGACCGAGACGCAATCGCTCGGTTCGTCGCCGAGGCCCGTGGGGCCGGCGAGCAACTGCTCGAGTTCTGAAGAAGACGCTCCGAGACGACCACCACGCTCCGAATGACCGCTCGCACGGCTGAAGCCGGTTGACCTGTCGTCGAGTCGAGTACGAACAGTCCGACCAGCGACTGCCCCAGGGTTCGTCCCTTCCACCCATCGTCGCCGCCGACGCCCACCTGTCAACCAATCCATCTGCGCTAGCTCATGTGCGCCATTTCGAACTATGCGCTTCAACCGATATCGGCAGTATTGGTGCGACGGAAGCGTACCGTCGACTTGTGAAAGGCGGCCGGGTCTGTTTCTCTAGATGCCATGGCTCCCAAGAAGAAGACCCGTTCCATGTCACCCGAACACAAGGCTGCGCTCGCCGAAGGTCGCACCCAGGGGCGCGCCGTGCGCGTCTACCTCAAGGCGCTCGATGCCAACAAGCCCAAGCGAGGCCGCAAGCGCACCCCCGATTCCATCACCAAGCGGCTCGACCGCATTGCCACCGAACTCAAAACAGCAGAAGCGCTGAAGCGCCTCCAACTCACCCAAGAGCAACTCGACCTCAACGCGGAACTGGCGGCTACGCAGACCAAGGTCGACCTCTCCGCACTGGAGAAGGACTTCGTTGCCTCGGCTGCCGCCTACGCCGCCCGCAAGGGCATCAGCTACAGCGCCTTTCGCACCGTTGGGGTGGCGCCCGCCGTGCTGCGCGCTGCGGGCATCAGCCGCGGCGCCTGAAGCTCAGGCTAGGTCGATCAACCCGACGATGCTGGCGCTGAGATCACCCCATCGGGAATGAGGCAGATCGTGGCCCATTCCGTGGTAGCCGACGAAGGTGGCGCCGCTGATGGCCTTGGCCAACGCCAATCCGCCGCTGGCCGCCACGAGTGGGTCGCTGAGTCCGTGTACAACCACCGTGGGGATGCGAAGCGTGCGGAGCGCGGCGGTGCGGTCCGACTGGGCCATGATCGCCGCCAGTTGGCGCAGTCGGCCGTTGGGGTTGCTGGAGCGATCCCACGAGATACCGGCCAGCTCGCGCATCTTGTCCTCGTCGCCGTGGCCCGGCGAGCCGATGATCCGGTAGGTGGCCGCGGTGTCGTCCATTGCCGCCTGGCGTGACGCGGGTGGGTTCTGCCGGGCCAAACGGCGCAACACGGCGGCCGTGGGCTGGCCCACACGGCGTGAGCCAGTGGAAGTCATCGAGAGCGACAGCGTGCGGATCCGTTCGGGCGAACGCAGCGCCATCGTCTGGCTGATGAACCCACCCATCGAGGTGCCCACCAGGTGCACCTGCTCGATTCCCAGGTGGTCGAGCAAGCCGAACGTGTCGTTCGCCATATCGGTGAGCCGGTAGGGCGTGCTCCGCCGCAACAGGAGATCTGGGGTCGAAGGGGCCGGCAGGTGATCGAGGTGGGTGGACAATCCGATGTCGCGGTTGTCGAAACGGATCACGTGGTGTCCCGACGCCGCAAGCGACTCGCACAACTCATCTGGCCACCCGAGCATCTGTGCCCCCAGACCCATCACCAACAGGATCGTTGGATCCGCCGGGTTACCAAAGGTCTCGTACGCCAAAGTGAGGTCGCCAACGGGCGCATAGCGGATGGTGGGCCAGCGGTCATCGGCGGTCATGCCGGTGCCCCCAGGCCCGCGCTGACCAGCAGGGACCGCAGTAACGGAAGGCCGTCGACGGACCCCAACAGGTCGCTGATGGCCCGCTCGGGGTGGGGCATGAGGCCAACGACGTTTCGATCCACATTGCAGATTCCGGCGATGTCATCGACCGACCCGTTCGGGTTGTCGACGTAGCGAAGCACGACCTGATCGTTGTCGTTCAGCGCCGCCAGCGTCTCGGGCGAGCACGTGTAGTTGCCCTCGAAGTGATTGATCGGAACCCGCAGGACATCGCCCACCGACGCCTCGGAGGTGAGCACCGATTCCTTGGAGGTGACCCGCAACGACACCATCGTGCACAAGAACTTGAGACCCTGGTTCTTCTGCAATGCGCCCGGGAGCAATCCCGCCTCGGTCAGCACCTGGAAGCCGTTGCAGATCCCCACGACCGGGCCACCGGCGGTTGCGTGCTCCATGACCGCACCCATCACCGGCGAGAAGCGAGCAATAGCGCCGGGCCGCAGGTAATCGCCATGGGCGAACCCGCCGGGAACGATGACCGCGTCGACCCCGTTGGTGGTGGCGTCGCCGTGCCAGAGGATCTCGCCAACCCCGCCCAGAGCGGCGACGGCCTCGAGGGCATCGAGTTCGCAGTTGGACCCGGGGAACTGGACGATGCCGACGCGCGGTGCCATCAGGAGGCGGAGCCGGCACCGGCGGTGAGCGTGATGGTGGCGTCCTCGATGACCGGGTTGGTGAGGAACCGCCGGCACAGGTCGGCCACCTCGGCCTGCGCTGCCGCCTGGTCGACCGCATCGATGTCGAAGCGGATGGATTTGCCCACCCGGACCCCACGCACGCCATCGAAGCCAAGATGGGGGAGGGAGCGTTCGATGGTGGCTCCCTGAGGGTCCGCCACCCCCTCACGCAGCGACACCTCTACCTGCACCGAAAACAGCATGCGCCCATGGTCGCACACCGAGCGTGGGCCTCAGGCAACCCCAGGCCAGTCGGCAAAGGACCGGCCGGTGATGCGCTCATAGGCCTCCACATAGCGGACTCGCGTCGCCTCCACCACCGCATCTCCCAACGGGGGCGGCGGCGGCGTCTTGTCCCAGTCGAGCCCGTCGAGGAAGTCGCGAACGGGCTGCTTGTCGAACGATGGCGGCGTGGTCCCCGGCACCCACTGGTCAGCGGGCCAGAAGCGCGAGGAGTCGGGGGTGAGGACCTCGTCGCACAAGATGAGCTCGCCGTCGATGAGACCCAGTTCGAACTTGGTGTCGGCGATGATGATGCCGCGCTCTGCGGCCCAGGCGGCTCCTTCGGCATAGATCCGCAGCGAGACGTCGCGGGCGCGTTCAGCCAGTTCAGCGCCGATCAGGTTCGCCGAATCCTCGAAGCTGATGTTGATGTCGTGATCGCCCACCTCGGCCTTGGTGGACGGCGTGAAGACGGGCTCGGGCAGCTGCGATGACTCGAGCAGATCCGCTGGCAGCGCGGCGCCGTTCATCGTGCCCGAGGCCTGGTATTCCTTCCATGCCGAGCCCGTGATGTAGCCGCGCACGATGCACTCGACGGGCAACATCTCGGCGCGGCGGCACAGCATGAAACGACCAGCAAGATCGCCGTCGCCAGCGTCGATGCCGAACTCGGCCAGGTCGGCCAGGTCGGTGCTCAGCAGATGGGCTCCGACGAGCCCCGCGAGGCGCTCGAACCAGAACGCCGACATTGCGGTGAGCACCCGGCCCTTGTCGGGGATCGGCTCGTCCATCACCACGTCGAACGCAGAAAGACGATCTGAGGCCACCATCAACAAGCGACCGGCGCCTGCGTCGTAGATGTCACGGACCTTGCCGGTGGACAGGTGGGGAAGGTCGATCTCGGTCATGACCGCAGAACCTACCGAACGTGCGGATCTGGCTGATCGGCAGGCCCGAAGGCGGGACTCCACGAGGTCGGGACTACAAGATGTCGCCGGGGCGGTAGGCCGCCGCAGCAGGATCCTGCTCGGCGATTGGCGCCACGGCGGCCACGAAGGCGTCGACCTGGCTCGGCGCCAGACCCACGAGGTCGAGTGGGTTGGCGATGGCGGCGTCGATGACCCCTCGGTCGAGGTTCAGCCGAGCATCGCCAGCCAAGCGGTCGGCCAAGTCGTTGTCGCCACCCTCCCGCATCGACAGTGCCACGGCGACCGCCGACTCCTTGATGGCCTCGTGGGCCACCTCTCGACCTACCCCGGCACGCACCGCGGCCATCAAGACCTTGGTGGTGGCCAGGAAGGGGAGGTAGCGCTCGTTCTCGCGCTCGATCACGGCAGGGAAGGCGCCGAATTCGTCGAGCACGGTGAGGAACGTCTCGAACAGGCCATCGAGGGCGAAGAAGGCATCGGGGAGCGCAACCCGTCGCACCACCGAATCGGAGACATCGCCCTCGTTCCACTGCCCCCCCGACAGCGACGCCACCATGGCGAGGTGTCCACCCAGGATGGCGTTGAGACCGTTGACCCGCTCGCACGAGCGCGAGTTCATCTTGTGGGGCATGGCCGACGAACCGACCTGGCCCGGCTTGAACCCCTCGGTGACCAGTTCCTGGCCGGCCATGAGCCGCAGCGTGGTGGCCAGGCTCGAGGGCCCGGCCGCGGCTTGAACCAGCGCGGACACCACATCGAGGTCGAGCGAGCGCGGATACACCTGGCCGACGTTGTCGAGCGCGGCTTCGAAGCCGAGGTGGCGCGCGACGGCCTGTTCGAGTTGCACCACCGCCTGGGGCGTGCCGACCAGATCGAGCATGTCCTGCTGGGTGCCCACCGGGCCCTTGATGCCCCGCAATGGGTAACGAGCGATCAGCTCGTCGATGCGGCGGAGTGAAACCAGCACCTCCTGGCCGGCGTTGGCGAACCGCTTGCCCAGCGTGGTGGCCTGTGCGGGAACGTTGTGGCTGCGGCCCGTCACGACCACGGTGGCGTGTTCGGCGGCTCGCTCGGCGAGACGGACCACGACGGTGACCAGGCGGGCGCGCACCAGGACAAGGGCGTCGCGGACCTGGAGCTGCTCGACGTTCTCGGTGAGGTCGCGCGAGGTCATGCCCTTGTGGATGTGCTCGTAGCCGGCCAGGGCCGAGAACTCCTCGATCCGAGCCTTCACATCGTGACGAGTGACCGCTTCCCGGCGGGCGATCGAGGCCAGGTCGACCTGATCGACGACCGCCTCGTAGGCCTCGATCACCCCATCGGGGACATCGACCCCGAGGTCGCGCTGGGCCCGCAGCACTGCGAGCCAAAGGTGGCGTTCGAGCACGATCTTGCGCTCCGCCGACCACAGGACGACCATGGCCTCGCTGGCGTAGCGGGCGGCGAGGACGTTGGCAACAGCGGGCTTCACCCAATCGACGGTACTCGCCGCCATCGCGGCGATTCCCTTGATCTCGCCCGCTCGGGGCCGAAGAGGAACAGGCAACGTGCTGGGAGGAACACCGTGAACCACTGCATGCGACATTTCGAGGAACCCGTCGCCGGCGTGTGCCGCACGTGCGATCGACCCTTCTGTGGCCGCTGCCTGGTGTTCTCGTTCGGCCCCAACAAGCCGCCGTACTGCGTCGGCTGCGCCATCACGGCATCGGGCGTGCGCAACAACACCAAGATCGTGACCTCCAAGCCGGTAGCGGCACGGGGCCCCGATCGACGGTTGGAGCGGGCCCAGCGTCGCGCCGACAAGCGCGCCGCCAAGGCCCCGCAGCGCGCCATGAAGAGGCTCGGGGATCCGGCACCCGATCCGGAACCGCCCCGCACCGACAACGTGCCCGTGCCGGCGAACCTGCTGATGCCCTCGAGCCGGTTCGCCCCGCCGTCTCCGGAGCAGCCGGTCCGCTGAACGAGGCCGCGGCCTTGCCGTCGGGTCGTCAGCCGTCAGCCGCGATGTCGGTGCGGTGGTGGAGCCCGGACCACGAGATCTTGGCCATGGCCTCGTAGGCCACCTCTCGGGCGTGGGCCGCATCTACGCCACGACCCACCACGTTCACCACCCGACCACCAGCGGTCACCAGGGTGCCGTCATCGTCGTGCCGAACACCCGCCGCGAGGATCGTCACGCCGTCGACCGCTGCCGCATCGTCGAGACCCGCGATGACATCGCCGGTGCGAGGAGCCACGGGGTAGCCCTCGGACGCGGCCACCACCAACACGGCAGCGTCATCGGAAAAGGTGGGTGCGGGCACCGCCGTGAGGTCTCCATCGGCTGCCGCGGCGAGCAACTCGGCCAGGTCCGAGGTCATGCGCAGCAAGACCACCTGCGAGTCCGGGTCGCCAAAGCGCACGTTGTACTCGATGAGCTTGGGGCCATCGGCGGTCAACATCAGTCCGGCATAGAGCACGCCGCGAAAATCGATGCCCCGCCGGGTCAGTTCAGCGAGCGTCGGTTCGATGAACGTGCGGTTCACCTCGTCGGCGAACCCGTCGGGCACGAACACCACCGGCGACCAAGCGCCCATACCTCCCGTGTTGGGACCCGCATCGCCATCGCCCACCCGCTTGAAGTCCTGCGCTGCTGGCAGGCACACGGCTCGGGTGCCATCGCAGATGGCGAACACCGAGACCTCGGGGCCGACCAGCCCCTCTTCGATCACGATCCGGCGTCCGGACTCGCCGAACGTCGTCCCGCCGAGCTTGGCCTCCAGGTCGAGTTCGGCTTCGGCCAACGAGTCCGTGACGAGCACGCCCCTTCCTGCGGCCAGGCCATCCGTCTTGATGACATACGGCGGGCGCAACGTGACGAGGTAGTCCTTGGCCTCGCTCGCATCGGTGAAGGCTTCCCACATCGCCGTGGGTAACCCCGCGTCGGTGGCGATCATCTTCATGTACGCCTTCGAGCCCTCGAGCTTGGCGCCCTCGGCTCCCGGGCCGAACACCCGCACCCCCATGGCCCGGAGTTGGTCAGCGTGACCGGCGACCAGCGGCAGTTCGGGGCCGAACACCACGAGATCCACCGTGCCGTCGGCCACGAGGTCGAAGACGGGCGTGTCGACCGAGCCGGGGATCGCCGGGTTGCCGGGCGTAACGACGACCTCGGCGTGGCGGGCCAGCACGAGCGCCAGGGCATGCTCCCGGCCTCCAGATCCGACGACGACGACCTTCATGGATGCTCCTCAGAAATCAGGGGTTGCGGTGGACGAACTGCTCTCGACCGGGCCCGACACCGACCAGCGTGACCGGCACACCTACCTGCTGTTCGAGGAACGCGAGGTAGGCCTCGGCTGCGGGTGGCAGTTGGTGGGTCTCGGTGATGTCGACCAGCGAGGTGTTCCAGCCCGGGAGCTCCTCGTAGATCGGCACCGCCGCGTGAAGGTCGCTCTGGTGGTAGGGCAGGTGGGTCACGCGTTCGCCGTTCACGTCGTAGGCGACGCACACCTTGACGGTGTCGAGCGTGTCCAAGATGTCGAGCTTGGTGATGGCCAGCTCCGACAGTGAGTTGAGCCGCACGGCCTGGCGCAACATGACGGCGTCGAACCAGCCCGGGCGGCGGCGGCGGCCAGTCACGGTGCCGTACTCGCGTCCGACCTCGACGAAGTGGTCGCCGAGGCGGATCTCGTCCGCATCGGCCAAGCCTCGGTCCTTGCCACCGATGGCTTCGGTGGAGATGGCCAGTTCCGTGGGGAACGGTCCGGTGCCGACGCGGGTCACATAGGCCTTGGCCACGCCGATCACCCGATCGATGTAGCGGGGGCCGACGCCCGCACCCGTGCACACGCCGCCCGCAACCGGGTTGGACGAGGTCACGAACGGATAGGTGCCGTGGTCGAGGTCCAAGAACGTGGCCTGCGCGCCCTCGAACAGCACGTGCTCGTCTCGTTCCAGCGACTCGTGGACCAACGAGACGGTGTCGGCGATGTGGGCTTCGAGGCGGGGGCGGCACACGTCGAGGTACTCGTCCGCGATCGCGCCAGGATCGAGGGGGAGCTGGTTGAAGACCTTCGCCAAGATGGCGTTCTTCTCCTTGGCCAGCACCTCGAGCTTGGCCCGGAAGATCTTGGGGTCGAGCAGGTCCTGGACCCGCAGACCGACCCGCGACGCCTTGTCGGCGTACGCCGGGCCGATGCCCCGCTTGGTGGTGCCCAGCTTGCGGCTGCCGAGGCGGCGCTCGGTGAGGCGGTCGATCTCCTGGTGGTAGGGGAGGATCAGGTGGGCGTTGCCGCTGACCTTGAGGCGTGATGGGTCGATGCCGCGCGACGTGAGCATGTCCATCTCGGCGAGGAGCACACGGGGGTCCACCACCACCCCATTGCCGATGACGGGCGTGATGTGGTCGTAGAGGATGCCGGACGGGCACAGCTGGAGGGCGAAGCTCTCGCCGTTGACCACCAAGGTGTGGCCCGCGTTGTGGCCCCCTTGGAAGCGCACGACGAGCTGCATCTCCTTGGCGATGAGGTCGGTGAACTTGCCCTTGCCCTCGTCACCCCACTGCGTACCGACCACGACGGTCGCTGGCACGGCCCTGCTCCTCTCGGATCTGTCACCCCGATGGCGTTCAGACCGAAAGGGAAACCTACTGCTTCTCGGCCCGGTGCCCTGCCGGGCAGCCCAGGCGCGTCGTTCTGTCACCCCCGGGCGATACCGTGGCCGGACCTTGGCGGGTGCCCAGCGATGATTCCCGCCGCCCTTCATCGTCGGTCGTTCGACGACATCGCCAGCACCACCGATCAGGAAGATCCATGAGCACCACCGCCCCAGACGCTGCACCCCCTGCTCCTGCGCCCACTGCCCTCGCCGCTCGCGCCATAGACGCGGTCAAGACCTACGGGGAGGGCGACACGGTCGTCCATGCCCTCGCGGGCGTCACGGTCGACCTCCGTGCTGGTGAGTACACCGCCATCATGGGGCCGTCAGGTTCGGGCAAGTCAACGCTCATGCACTGCTTGGCCGGGCTCGATGATCTCACCAGCGGCAGCGTGTGGATCGAGGGGACCGACCTCACCACGTTGAGCGAGAAGGAGCTGACCCGGTTGCGCCGCGACCGCATCGGCTTCGTGTTCCAGGCGTTCAACCTGATCCCCACGCTCTCGGCCGAAGAGAACATCGTCTTGCCGTTGTCGCTCGCCGGCGCCGAGCCCGACCAGGCATGGTTCGACCAGGTGGTGACCACCGTCGGGCTGGGCAACCGGCTCAAGCACCGCCCGAGCGAGCTCTCCGGTGGGCAGCAGCAACGCGTTGCGGTGGCCCGAGCTTTGGCCAGCAAGCCAGCAATCATCTTCGCCGACGAGCCCACCGGCAACCTCGATTCCCGGTCGAGCGCTGAGATCTTGACCTTCATGCGCCAAGCCGTCACGGACTACGGCCAGACCATCGTGATGGTTACCCACGACCCCACCGCTGCGTCCTACGCCGATCGGGTCCTCATCCTCGCCGACGGCAACCTCGTCCACGAGATATTGCAGCCCACCACCGAATCGGTGATGGACTTCATGAAGACCTTCGGAGACTGAGCCCGTGTTCCGTACCACTTTGCGCGGGTTGTGGTCGCACAAGCGCCGCTTGATCTCCACCTGCCTCGCCGTCATCCTCGGCGTTGCCTTCATGGCCGGGACCATGGTGCTCACGAGCACCATCAACAAGATCTTCGACGACCTCTTCGGCGACCTCGGCGTGGGCAACGACGCCATCGTGCGCGGCGACGAACTCTTCACCTCGCAGTTCACGGGGAAGAACCGTGACCTGCTCCCCGAAGAAATCGTCGATGCCGTCAAGGAGATCGACGGCATCGCCGCGGCACAGGGGTCCATCCAGACCTTCACCCTCACGCTGCTCGACGACAAGGGCGACCCCATCGGAGGGTTCGGGCCACCCACGATCGTGGGCTCGTGGACCTACGACGAGCAGCTGTCGTCGTACCAGATCGCCGAGGGCAGAACACCAGACAGACCCGGCGAGGTCGTCATCGATCGCGCGGGCGTCGATCAGGCCGGTGCCGCACTCGGCGACGAGGTCACGCTCATCTCCGGCACAGGACGAGAGACCTTCGAACTCGTCGGGATCTCCAAGTTCGGCAATGCCGATTCGGCCGGCGGCTCCATCTTCATCGCCACCACGCTCGCTGAGGCCCAGCGCCTTGCTGGCGAGGAGGGGCGCATCGATCTGGTCCAGGTGCGTTCGGAGGAGGGGATCACCCCCACCCAGACGGTCAAGCGCCTCGAGGCCGCAGAGCTCGCGCCGAAGCTCGACATCGTCACCGGCCAGCAAGCCGCAGACGAGCAAGCGAGCGAGGTCAAAGATGGGTTCGCCTTCTTCTCCACCGCGCTCACCATCTTCGCCTTGATCTCGCTGTTCGTCGGTTGGTTCATCATCTCCAACACCTTCAGCATCCTCGTGGCCCAGCGCACCAAGGAGCTCGCCCTCTTGCGCGCCATCGGAGCCACCCGGTCCCAGGTGTTGGGCTCGGTGCTCCTCGAAGCCGCGGTCATCGGCATCGTGTCGTCGATCCTGGGCGTGATCTCGGGCGTGCTGCTGGCCAAGGGCGCCTTCGCCGGTCTCAACGCCATCGGGTTGAACCTCCCATCGGGCGACCTGGTCGTTCCACCCACAGTCATCGCCGTCGGCTTCCTCCTCGGCGTGGGCATCACCACCATCGCCGCGCTCGGACCCGCTGTCCGCGCCACCCGGGTGCCCCCCATCGCTGCGCTCCGCGCCGTCGCCATCGACACTGCCGGCAAGGGCCGCGTCCGGCCGGCAATCGGGGCGCTGCTGCTCCTTGGCGGATTGGCCTTGTTGGCGCCCGCCTTCGGCGAGCTCCCCACCAGCGATCAGCTCCCGGGCATCGGGTTCGGGCTGTTCCTGCTGCTCATCTCGGTGCTCGTGCTCGGCCCCACCGTGGCCAAGCCGCTGGCTCGCCTGACCGGGTCCTGGCTGCCGCTCGTGAAGGGTGTGACCGGTCGGTTGGCCCGGGAGAACGCCATGCGCAACCCACGGCGCACGGCATCCACCGCCTCGGCACTCATCATCGGCGTCACGCTGGTGAGCTTCATCACCATCTTCGCCTCGTCGCTGCAGCAGTCCGTGAGTTCGGCCATCGGCACCGGGTTCACCGGCGACTACGTCATCCAGCCCATCAGCCAGTTCACCGTGGCTGGGGTCACGCCCCAGGTGGCCACCGACATCGCCGAGATCGATGGCGTCGAGACGGTGACTGCACTGTCGCTCATCGATGCCCAGTTGCAGTTGCCTGGCGGGGCGGAGCCCGGCGGATTCATCGGTGGTGTCGACCCGGACACCTTCCCCCAGGTGTTCGACATCGAGATGGCCGAGGGCGAGCTCAGCGATCTGACCGACGAGGGCATGGTCGTCGACCGGGCCGTCGCCAAACAGGAAGACGTGGCCATCGGAGACAAGGTCACCGTGCTCACCCGGGGCGGGCGCGCCAAGGATCTCGAGATCCAAGCCATCAGCGACGAACCAGCGTTGCTCGGCCAGTGGACCATCACCCGGGCCTCAGCGAACGAGCTTTCGGCCGAGCCGACGGACTTCCTCATCGCCGTCCGGCTCGACAGCGGCGTCGACGTGGAGTCCGTGCGAGAGCCCCTCAAGGCGGTCATCGAGCCCTATCCCACCATGAAGGTGCAGGATCGAGATCAGTACACGAGCAGCATCGTCAACCAGATCTCGGCCCTGCTCAACGTGATCTACGCGCTCCTTGCCGTCTCCATCGTCATTGCCTTGATCGGCATCACCAACACGCTGTCGCTGTCGATCC
>Ga0105045_10002543_pt1 | contig 15448 bp, 16 predicted proteins | sample MAT02_FD_78089 | JGI IMG/M metagenome (GOLD analysis project Ga0105045, IMG submission 78089) | Freshwater microbial communities from Lake Fryxell liftoff mats and glacier meltwater in Antarctica - MAT-02 (megahit assembly) | ecosystem: Environmental > Aquatic > Freshwater > Ice > Liftoff...
ATATCCGCGACGGCAACCATGCGCTGCTGGCGGCGGCCCGGCTGCTGCGCCAGTTCGAACAGACGCTCGACGTGAACGGCCAGCCGGTGCTGGCCTCGGTGGCGATCGGTGCCGCCGTCTGCCCCGAGCACGGCGACACCCCCGACGGGCTCTGCCGGCAGGCCGAGTCGGCCCTGGTCGAGGCGCGCAAGTCGGCCGACCGCATGGCCATGAGCCCGGCGCCGCTGGCGTGGGGCGCGATCGGACCGGCGGAGCTGCGCGACGCCATCGCCTCGGGCCAGATGCAGATGCAGCTGCAGCCGATCTGGGACCTCAAGGCCAGCCGCATCTGCGGCGCCGAGTCGCTGGCGCGCTGGCAACATCCGGTGCGCGGCGCCATCAGCCCCGCGGTGTTCGTGGCGATGGCTGAATCGAGCGGCATGATCGCCGAGTTCACCCGCTGGAGCGTCAACGCCAGCCTGCAGCACGCGGTGCAAGCGCGTCGTCGCGGGCTGCGCCTCCCCATATCGATCAACCTCTCGGCGGCCGCCATCGCCGAACGCGGCATGGTCGAGCACCTGCTCGGCGCGCTGAGGCTGTGGGACGTGCCGGCCGACGCGGTGGTGATTGAAGTCACCGAGACCTCGATCGTCGCCGACTTCGACAAGGGCGCCGACATCCTGGGCCGGCTGAGCAGCGAGGGCGTGCTGATCTCGATCGACGACTTCGGCGTCGGCAACGCGTCGTTCGCCTACCTGCGGCAGTTCCCGGCCAGGGAGCTCAAGATCGACCGCTCCTTCGTCACCGGCATGCTGGGCAACGTGCGCTCGATGCAGCTGGTGAAGGCGATGATCGACTTCGCCCACCACATCGGGCTGCGCGTGGTCGCCGAAGGCGTGGAGGATCGGTCAACCCTGCAGCGCCTGGTCGAGCTGGAGTGCGACCACGCCCAGGGCTACTTCATCGGCTACCCGACCTCGGCCGCGGCGTTCTTCGACTCCCTCGCGGTAGAGGCCTGAGGCCCGGGCTCAGTCCGGGTCGTTGGTTTCGTGGGTCTCGGCAGCGGCCGGCCGCATGGCGGGCAGGCGGCGCGGCACGAGGTTGGCGTCCAGCAGCCGCTCCACGCGCGCGAATACTTCGGCGCGGGCAAAGGGCTTCTTCATGAAATCGTCGGCGCCGATGCGGTGCACGTAGAACTGCTCGGTGGCCTGTTCGTTGCCGCTGATCATGATCACCGGAACGTCGCGGGTCAGCGGGTCGCGGCGCAGCTGGCGCAGCGCGGAGAAGCCGTCCATGCCCGGCAGCACGATGTCCAGGAAGATCAACTCGGGCGCCTGCGTGCGGGCGATCTCCAGGCCCGTTTCGGCGTCCTCGGCCTCCAGCACCGTGTAGCCGTTCTGGCGCAGCATGCGCGAGAGCAGGGCGACGATGGTGGCCGAGTCGTCGATCACCAGCATGCGGGTGCTGGGCTGGGCGTTGAGGCGGGTTTTCTCGCGGCGCTCCGGGCCGGACGAGCCGGTTTCCGGGACGCTCGTCGCGGGACTGCCGTCCGCCGCCGCCGAGGGCGCGGCGGTGCGCTGCATCGCAGGCCGCGGGACCGCTTTGCCGCCCCAGCCGAACAGCCGCTTGATGCGCTTGTAAACGTCCAATGCCTTGCTCCCCTGGAACGGCCAGCGCGTAGTGTCCACGCCGCGCGCACGGCTGGCAATGCGCCCCGCGCTGGACATCGCCGGCCGTGGCGCGCAGTCTGCCGGCCCAACCCCTTTCGCAAGGCATGGCCCCGTGGCCCCGAAATCCACCGTCTACAAGGCCCAGCTGCAGGTCAGCGACATGGACCGCCAGCACTACGGCGGCCATGAGCTCGTGCTGGCCCAGCATCCGTCGGAAACCGACGAGCGGCTGATGGTGCGGCTGCTGGCGTTCGCGATGTTTGCCGACGAGCGCCTGGAGTTCGGCCGCGGCCTGAGCACCGACGACGAGCCCGACCTGTGGCGCAAGGACCTGACCGGGCAGGTGGAGCAGTGGATCGAACTGGGCCAGCCCGATGAATCGCGCCTGCGCAAGGCCTGCGGCCGCGCCGGCGAGGTGGTGCTGGTGACCTACGGCGGCCGCGGCGCCGACCTGTGGTGGGAAAAGAACGAACCCGCGCTGGCGCGCTGCCGCAACCTGCGCGTGTACGACGTGTCGGCCGAGGACAGCAGGGCGCTGTCGGGCCTGCTCAAGCGCGGCATGGACCTGCAGGTGCTGGTGCAGGACGGCGTGCTGCAGGTGATCGACGGCGACACCACCATCGAAGTCACGCCGCGCCTGCGCCGCGGGCCGGGCTGAGCCCGCGGCTCAGTCGAGCGCCTTGGCCTCGGCCGTGCCCAGCGTGGTGGGGTCGGGCTTGTGCGGCGGCTGCCGCGACAGCAGCGGGTGCACGAACACGCCCGCCAGGATGATCGCCACGCCGGCGTAGAACATGCCGCCCAGCTCGCGCTGCTCGTTGAGCAGCAGCACCGCCAGCGCGATCGCGTAGATCGGCTCCAGGTTCACCGCCAGCTGCGCAGAGAACGCGCTCATCTGCCGCAGTGCCACCAGGGACAGCGCGAACGGCAGCAGGGTGCAGGCCATGGCCAGCACCAACAGCAGCACCGCGTCGTTGAATCCCGGCAGCACCAGCGGCGACCCGAACCAGGGCAGCACCGGCGCCAACAGCGCCAGCACGAGGCCGCCGGCGCCGAGTTCGACGCAGGTGACGGTGAGCGGATCGGCGCGCTCGACGTAGCGCTTGTTCAGTGCCCCGAAGAAGGCCACCAGCACCGCCGACACCGTGCCCACCACGATGCCCATCCGCATGCCCGCGGGCACGCCGCCCACCACCAGGGCCACGCCCGGCACCACGGCCACGCCCAGAAGCAGCTCGCGCGGCTCGAAGCGCCTGCCGGTGATCCACGGTTCAACCATGGGAACGAACACCGTGGCCAGCGCAATGCAGGCGACGGCCACCGAGGCGTTGGCCAGCTTGATGGCGCCGTAAAAGGTCAGCCAGTGCAGCGCCACCAGCGTGCCGATGCCGGCGTATACCAGCAGCAGCCGCGCCGGCAGCGCCGCCATGCCGCGCCAGACGCGCGGCACCAGCAGCAGGGCTGCCGTTACCAGCCCCATGCGCCAGACCACCAGCGCCATCGCCGGCATCGTGATGGCCTTGCCCAGGATCGCCGTGAAGCCCCACAGCAGCACGCAGGCGTGCATCTGCCACTGTGCCTTCACCGCCGGGGTCATGCGGGCGCACCTTTTTCGACGAGTTCGCGCTTGGCGGTCGCCGACAGCTGCTTGATGGCGTACTCGGCCTTCAGCGCGCTGGAGCGGTCAGGGTGCTCGAAGCGCGCCAGCAGCCGGCGGGGCGGGTGCGAACGCGTGTAGCGCGCGCCCTTGCCGGCCGCGTGTTCGGCGTAGCGCTTGTCCACGTCCACCGCCACGCCCGTGTACAGGCTGCCGTCCCGGCACTCGAGCAGGTAGACGAACCAGGCCACGTCAGCGCAGGCTCACCGCGATGCGGCGCCAGTCTTCGCGCACGTCGGCGCAGTCGCCGCCGCCCATCGCGAACTCGCGGCAGACGAACGGGCGCTGTTCGTAGATGCTGCAGCACATGCGTTCGCGGTCCAGCGCCAGGCACCAGCCGTCGTCGGCCTTGCCCATGATCAGGTAGCCGTCCTCGTCCTCGTCGAGGAAATGCTCCGGCGGCGCGTCGCCCGGCAGCACCCGCACCGGCAGCTGGCAGCAGCAGGCCTGGCAGGACGAGCACTGGATGGCGGGGTCGGTTTCCACGCCGGCATTGTCCCATGCCGCCGGTGGCCGCGTCGCCGCGGTGGTCAGCCCTTGGCCGGCACCGCGCGCGCCGGCAGCGGCACGTTGCACAGGTCGATGTGGCCGGCGGGCTGCACGTACCAGCCGTCGCGTCGGTTGCGGCGCGACTCGACCAGGGCCTGGAAGGCCGGCGTGTCGGTGCGCAAGACCTCGATCGCGGTGCGCTGCGCTTCCGGCACCTGCGAGGCCAGGCGGATGGCGCGGATCGTGGTGCGCTGCCCGGGCTGCTCGTAGACGCCCAGCGGGCCGGTGCCGCGCGCAAGCACGCTGAGTTGCTCCATGCCCTGCACGACGCGGCCCACGGTGGTGATGTTGCGGTCGAGCTGGCGCGGCGACTGGCCGGTGACCACGTACAGCTGATTGCCCTGGCTGCTGTCGGCGGCGGCGTCGCGGCCGGCGCCCACCGCGCCGTAGCAGTGCGCCAGCCACGCGGCGTTGGCCTTGGGGTCGCGCGCGGCCGGGAAGCCCTGCACGAAGCCCACTTGGGGCGCCCAGCCGTCCACGTCCGGCAGGCGGGTGAAGGCGAGGCCTTCGGCGTCGCGCACGAACTCCGCGGGCAGCTTGGCGTCGGCTTCGCCCAGCGGGCGGACCTTGGCCTTGTCGTCGGCGTCGGGGTCGCCCCACTGCACCACGAAGTTGTCCTGCGAGCGGTTGATGCTCAGGTCGTCGAAATAGCCGGCGCGCACCAGCGTGCGGATGTTGGCGACGTGGCGCGGTGCGAAGTCCGGCGCCAGTTCGATCACCACCCGGCCGCTGTCGAGTTCGAGGTAGAGCGTGTTTTCGGGGTCGAGCGCGCGCCAGTCGGCCGCGGTGGACTGGTCCAGCACGTCCTGCATCGTCAGGGCCTTCTGCGGCTCGTCCGCGGCCACCGCGGCGGGCAGCACGAGGGCGAGGGCCAGCAGGGCGGGGCGCAGCTTGGTCATGGCGGAAATCCGGGCGGGGTGGTTGGCAAAGCCTAACCCATCGACTCAGTCCGGATCGGGCGGGGCTTCCTGCATCGCCGCCAGCTGTTCCTGCATCTGGGTGATCACCGACTCCCAGTGCCGCGGCGCCTGGAACCACGGAAAGGCCGCCGGGAACGCCGGGTCGTGCCAGCGCCGCGCGATCCAGGCGTTGTAGTGCAGCAGGCGCAGCGTGCGCAGCGGTTCGATCAGGTGCAGCTCGCCGCGGTCGAAGCGGCGGAACTGCTCGTAGCCCTCCAGCAGCCAGCGCAGCGGCTCGGCGCTTTCTTCCCGCCGGCCCGCCAGCATCCAGAAGTCCTGCACGGCCGGCCCGGTGAGCGTGTCGTCCAGGTCGACAAAATGCGCCTGGCCTTCCCGCCACAGGATGTTGCCCGGGTGCACGTCGCCGTGGATGCGCAGGGCGTGCACGCTGCCGGCGCGCCGCCAGCAGTCTTCCATGGCGTCTAGCAGGGCGTGGGCCAGCGTTTCAAAGTTGGCCTGCAGCTCGGGCGGCAGCCAGCGGTTCTCCAGCAGGTACTCCACCGGGCCGATGCCGTGGCTGTCGATGCCCAGCACGCCGCGGTGCACGAAGCGTTCGCCGTCGCCCACCGCGTGCATGCGGCCCAGCACGCGGCCGATGTGGCGCAGCGTTTCGCGGTCGCCGGGCTCGGGCGCATGGCCGCCGCGCAGCGGGAACAGCGCGAAGCGGTGGCCTTCGAACGGGTGCAGCGTGCGGCCGCCGTAGGCGATCGGCGCCACCACGGACAGGTCGGCGGCGAACAGCTGCGCGGTGAAGGCGTGCTCTTCGCCAATGGCCTCGTCGGTCCAGCGGCCGGGGCGGTAGAACTTCGCCACCCGCGCCGGGCCGTCCTCCATGCCGATACGGTAGACCCGGTTCTCGTAGCTGTTGAGCGACAGCACGCGGCCGTCGCTGCGCAGCCCCAGCGATTCGACGGCGTCGAGGATCCGGTCCGGGTCGAGGTCGGCGTACGGTGTGTCGTGCATGTGGGCAGGGTAACCCCTGCCACGCCCGGACGGTGCGCTCAGCGCTGCAGTTCGAGCGCCGTGGCCGCTGCAGCCACCTCGCGCGAAAGGTAAAGGTGCGAGCCCGCGGCGGCGAACCCGGCCTTGGCGAACGCGCGGCGGTACCACGCGGCGGGGCGCCGGCGCATGTCCTTGAGGTCGCCGATGATGTCGTCGCCCGTCGCGAACACTTCCAGGAAGGCCACGCCGCTGCACAGCCGCGCGAACTCCGCCAGCCCGCGCAGCAGCTCGTCGTCGGCCAGGTAGTGCATCACGTCCGAGCACACCAGCAGGTCCACCGGCTTGCGCAGCGGCAGCGCCGCCAGGTCGCCGAACGGAAGCCAGTGCAGGTTGCGCCGCGCGCCGTGGCGGGCGATGGCGTACTCGCTGGAGTCCACGCCCATGTAGTGCAGCCTGGGCCGCAGCGCCAGCAGCGGCGCGCGCCAGGCGCCTTCGCCGCAGCCCACGTCCAGCACCGAGCGCACCGGGCGGCCCAGGTGCACTTCCGCCAGCGCCACCGCCAGCGCCACCTTGCGCGTGAGGGCCGCCTTGCCGCCCACGCTGCGCTGCCGATACCAAATGTCGAAGTAGCGGCGGTCGTAGGCCTTGGTCATCCGGCGGTTTTCCGCCGGTGCAGCAGCCACGCCGCGAACAGGGCGCCGGTGAGGTACATGCTCAGCGCATACACCGCCGGAGCGATGGCCGCCTGCGTGCGCTGCAGCACCTCGATGGCGATGAAGATGGCGAGCGTGCCGTTGTGGATGCCGATCTCGAAGCTGATCGCTATTGCCTGCGGCTCGGCCAGGCGCGCCGCGCGCGCGGCCAGGTAACCCGTGGCCAGGCTGGCCACGTTGAAGGCCACGCAGGCCAGGCCCACCACCGGCAGGAATTCGCGCACCGTCTCCCATTCGGAAACGAAGGCCAGGACAATCAGCAGCCCAAGCAGCAACGACGACAGCACGCGCACCGGCTTCTCGGCCGCGTGCGCCAGCGCCGGGCGCCAGTGCCGCAGCGCCATGCCCAGCGTCACCGGCACGATCACCAGCAGCGCCACTTCCATCACCTTGCGGATCGGCGGCGGCACGCTGGTCTCGCCGCCGATGAACACCGACAGCGCCAGCGCCGTCCACAGCGGCAGCGTCAGCAGCGCCAGCAGGCTGTTGATGCCGGTCAGGGTGATGTTGAGCGCCACGTCGCCGCGTGCAATGTGGCTGAAGAGGTTGGCGGTGACGCCGCCCGGCGACGCGGCCAGCAGCACCAGGCCCAGGGCCAGCTCGCCCGGAAGCCCGGCCAGCCGCGCCAGCAGGAAGGCCAGCGGCGGCAGCAGCAGCGACTGCACGGCCAGGGCCAGCACCACCGCGCGCGGCATGGCCAGGACGCGCCGGAAGTCGGCCAGGGTCAGGTGCAGGCCCAGCCCCGCCATCACCACGGCCAAGGCCAGGGGCAGGAACAGGACCAGCAGGGCGTTGTCGGCCAAGGCGAGCTCCGGGAAAGTTGCAGCGCAGCCTAGCATCCGCCGCCGCGACTGCGACGGTGATCAGACCGTGCCGACGATCACCGAACGCATGGAGATCGAACTGGCCACCGATTCGTTGAAGAACGACACCGGGTCGTCGTCGCGCCGCAGCGCCAACACGTACAGCAGCGGCAGGTAGTGTTCGGGCGTGGGGATGGCCATCAGGGCGTCCGGGCCCAGCGTTTCATAGCCCAGCATGCCCTCGTGGTGGCCGTCGGCGATGCGGTCGGCGATGTCTTCGTCGAAGCGCTGCGCCCAGTCGTAGGGTTCGGCCATGGTTTTCCGCCACAGGCGCAGGTTGTGGACGATGTTGCCGCTGCCCACCACCAGCACGCCTTCGTCGCGCAGCGGCGCCAGCTGCTTGGCGATGTCGAAGTGCCACGCGCCGGGCTGCAGGATGGACAGGCTCAGCTGCACCACCGGGATGTCGGCCTCGGGGAACATCGGCTTGAGCACGCCCCAGGCGCCGTGGTCGAGGCCGCGGTGCGTGTCCAGGTGCACGCGCGGCTGCGGGATCAGTTCGGCGATGCGGCGGGCCAGTTCGGGGCTGCCCGGCGCGGGATAGCGCACGTCGAACAGCGCGCGCGGAAAGCCGTGGAAATCGTGGATGGTGTCGGGCCGCTCGGCGGCGCCGACGTAGATGCCCTGGGTCTCCCAGTGCGACGAGATGCAGAGGATGGCCCTGGGCCGCGGCAGGCGCTGGCCGAGTTCCTGCCAGCTTCTTCGCCAGGCATTGTCCTCGATGGCGTTCATTGGCGAACCGTGCCCCAGGAAGACCGCGGGCATCGGGCCGGACAGGGACGCAGCGCTCATCGGAACCAATCCTTCAGCCAGGGGATGGCCTGAACACTAACACCCTGACTTCCGGCACTGCGCGGCGCCCCGCTCGACCAGCTAGTGTTAACTCAACGATATTGCCGATCAGACTGTATCGGTCAGTCAAGGACAGGTTCATGAATGACACCGAGCCGCACCTGAAGAAATTCCAGAAAGAGCTCAGCGCCGGGACCGTGTCCCTGGTCCTGCTGGCCGTGCTGGGGCAGTCCAAGGAGGCCCTGTACGGCTATCAGATCGCCAAGCGACTGGAGCAGACCGGCGACCCGCTGCTGGTGGGCAAACAGAGCGCGCTCTATCCGGTACTGCGCAATCTCAGCGCCGCCGGCCTGGCCGAAAGCCACGTCGAGCCTTCGGTGACCGGGCCACCGCGGCGCTACTACCGCATCACCGAGCTCGGGCGGCAGGCGCTGTCCGAGTGGGCCCAGACCTGGCGCACCACCCGCCATTCCGTTGATTCCGTGCTGGAAGGAAACCTGCGATGAACACCGCCACCCCGAAAACCATCCCCGAATATCTCGAGCAGCTGCGCTACGAGCTGCGCAGCGCCGATCCAGCCCTGCTGCAGGACGCGCTGTACGACGCCGAGGAGTACCTTCGCTCGGAGCTGGCCGAAAACCCCGGCACCGACGAAGCCACGCTGCTGGCCACCATCGCCACCAGCTACGGCGCCCCCGAAGAAGTGGCGGCGATCTACCGCGACACCGAGGTGCGCGTCGCCAAGGCGCTCAGCCCGCCGCCGCCCAAGGCGCGACGCAGCCCGTTGGGGCAGTTCTTTGGCGTGGCGGCCGATTCACGCGCCTGGGCCGCCCTGTTCTACATGCTGCTTTCCCTGGCCACGGGCATCGTCTACTTCACCGTGGTGACCACCGGCTTGAGCCTGTCGTTCGGGCTGGCGGTGCTGATCATCGGCATTCCGTTCGCCATCCTGTTCGTAGGCATCGTGCGCCTGCTGTCGCTCGTGGAAGGCCGGCTGGTGGAGGTGATGCTGGGCGAACGCATGCCGCGCCGGCCGCTCTACGCCGAACGCGGCCTGCCGCTGCTCACGCGCATCGGGCGCATGTTCACCGACCCGCGCACGTGGTCGGCAATGCTTTACATGGTGTTGATGCTGCCGCTGGGCATCGCCTACTTCACCATCGCCGTGACAGGCCTGAGCGCGTCGCTCGCCCTGATCTACGGGTCGCTGGCAATGGGCCTGCACCTGCTGGGCCTGGACGTGTTCAGCGTCCACTGGTACGTGGATACGCCCGCCGCCTGGGAGGTTCCGGTGGCGATGGTGCTTGGCGTTGTCGGTCTGTTCGTGACCCTGCACGTGGCGCGCCTGGTCGGCAGGGGCCACGGCCTGCTTGCGAAGCACCTGCTGGTGAAGTCTGCCTAGTGGTGATGGTGGCCCGCGAGCCGGCCAGGCCGGCCCGCGGACTTCCTTCAGGCCAGTACGAAGGTCCAGGCAATGCCCCACAGCGCCTGCACTATCAGCGCCAGTAGGGCAATCGTGCCGATCAGGAAGCCCGGGCCGCGGTTACCGGCCGGATCGGCGTAGGCCACGGCATACCAGATCCGTCCCAACAGCCAGGCGGCTCCGAACGCAGCGCTCAGCCACGCGGCGCCGAACGCGGCGGCCGCCCAGAGCGCGGGCAGGAACATCAGCGCGGATTCCTGCGTATTCATCTGCACCCGGAAGGCGCGCTCGAAACCCTCGTGGCCGGCGGTGGCCGGCGCCTTGATGCCGAACTTGCCTCGGGCGCGCCCGACCATGAAGGCGGTGGCGAACAGCAGCAGCACGGTGAGGATGGTGACCAGGGCGATCAGGGGATGCATGCGGGATCCTTCTTGGGAGGGGGAAAACGGAAAAGGCCCTGCCGCCGGTAGGTCAAGCGTCGGGTTCGTGTCCGGCCAGGGCGACCAGCTTCACGCCCTTGCCGTTCTCCAGGCGAAGTGACTGCGGGTCAACGCCCAGGTCGGTCAGGCGGGCCACCACGTCGGGGTCGATGCCGGGGAACACGCCATAGCCGCGGTTGCGCCCTTCAAGCTTGCTCAGGTACAGCGCCACGTCGGCCAGGTTCAGCGTCTGGTCGCGGCTGAGCTGCGAGCCGTCGCTGCCGATCCAGGGCAGGGGTGAAAAGCCCAGCGAGCATGTGACGCTAAGGCTCAAGCCGCCGGGCAGCCGCATGGGCTGGTCGCTGACGCTGTGCAGCACGCGATAAGCCAGTTCGCGCGCACCGTCGTAATCGTAGCCATGCCCGACCACCAGGAATTCCTCTCCGCCCCAGCGCATCACGCTGTCGTTCTCGCGCGTGTTCTGGCGCAGGCGCCGCGCCACCTCCACCAGCACGGCGTCGCCTGTTTCGTGTCCGTAGCGGTCGTTGATCTGCTTGAAATGGTCCAGGTCGAACAGGCAGAAGGTGAAGTGGCCCGGTGCGCGGTGGCGGCGCTCGCTCTCGGGCTGCGGCATCTGCGGCGCCTGCTCGAGGAAGAACTTCAGGTAGCGTCGATTCCGCAGGCCGGTGAGCGCGTCGGTGAGGCTGGCTTCGGTGAGTTCGCGGTTCATCAGTTCGAGCTGTGATTTCTGGCTCTCGACCTGGCGGTTGCGAAGCTCCAGCGCGGCGCGGCTTTCCATCATGGCCTGGAACGAGACTTCGCGTGCCCCGGCAGCCGCGGCGGCGCGGGCGTGGTAGCGCACTCGCGCGATCAGTTCGAGGGCGCTGGGCAGCTTGACCACGTAGTCGTTGGCACCGCGACGGAACGCCTCGACCTTGGTCTCGGGCTCCTCCGCCGCCGACAGCATCACCACCGACACGTCGGTGAGGTCGGGGTCGGCGCGCAGGCTCGACAAAACCTCCAGCCCGTCCACGGGCTCCATGTTCAAGTCCAGCAGCACCACGTGCGGCCGCAGCTCCCTGGCCAGCGCGATGGCGCCGCTGGGGTCGGAAATGCCGGTGACCTGGAGTTCGGGCGCATCGGCCAGCATGGCGCGCACGGCCTCCAGGATGATGGGCTGGTCGTCGACGATCAGGACGCGCAGGGTCTCGTCCATCAGCCGCGTACCTTCGCCAAATGCCGGACCAGGGCCGGCCCGATGGCGGCCAGGTCCAGCGCCTGGATCGCGGCGCCCGATTCCATGGCGGCACGCGGCATGCCGTACACCACGCAGCTGGGTTCGTCCTGCGCCAGGGTGTGCCAGCCGCGGCGGCGCATCTCGCCCAGGCCGGCCACGCCGTCCGAGCCCATGCCCGTGAGCAGCGCCGCGGCACCGGGCGCGGCATGCTGGGCCAGGCTGTTGAACAGGGCGTCGACGCTGGGCACGTGCAGCTCGCTGGCGCGCGCCGCCTGCCGGCTGAACTGCAGGGAGGGCAGCAGCACCAGGTGGCCGCCGCTGCCGGCCACGTAGACGCGGCCGGGCTGCGGCGTGTCGCCACGCTCGGCCACGCAGACCGGCAGCTTGCTTTGGCTGCCCAGCCATTCCGCCAGCCCGCTGGTGAACTCGCTTTCGATGTGCTGCACGATCAGGACGGCCGCGCCAAGGTCCGACGGTAGGCTGGCCAACACCTTGGCCAGCGCCAGCGGGCCGCCCGTGCTGGCGCCCAGCGCGATGATGCGCGTCTGGCGCGTGCCCTGCGCGACGGGTGCCGGCGTGCTTACGGGCCCGGTGTAACCGACCAGGCTGGCCAGCCGCTGGATGCGGGTGAGCGTGCGCTGGCCACCGATCAGGTCGCCGCTGTCATCCAGCCGCGGCGGCTCGATCAATCCCAGTGCGCCCAGGCCAAGGGCCTCGTAGCCGTCGCCGACCGCCTGGCTGGAAGCAAGCGCGATCACGGAGATGCCGGCCTCGATCAGCTTCGGCAGGTGCTCGGCTTTGCGGCCAAGCAGTTCGAGTTGGGCCAGCAGCAGCGCCGGCGGATGCCGCCGGCACTCCCGATCCATCTCGGCGCGGTCGGTGGCCGCCCAGAGCAGTTCGTGGTCGCTGCGCAGCAGCATGCGGCGCAAGGCCTCGCGCGCGAGGCGGTCGGGATGGGCTATGGCGAGTTTCATGCTTCGGCCTCGGCATCGCCGATGAGGGAGTGCACCACGTCCAGGAATCCGTGCTCCTGGAAGTCACTCTTGGTGAGGTAGGCGTCGGCGTGCACTTCCAGGCCGCGTCCGCGGTCCTCGGGCCGGTCCCGGTAGGAAACGATGATGACCGGCAGGTTGCGCAGGCGCGGGTCCTGCTTGATCGATCGGGTGAGTTCGATGCCGTCCATGCGCGGCATGTCCACGTCGGTGACCACCAGGTCGCAGGGCCATTCCCGAAGTCGTGACCACGCGTCCATGCCGTCCACCGCCACTTGTACTTCGAAGCCACGTGCAGCCAGCAGCTGGCGCACCAGCTCACGCACGGAGATCGAGTCGTCCACCACCAGCACGCGCCGGCGCCTCGGCGCCGCGCTGTCTTCACTCTGCCCGGCGAGGCGTTCGTGCTGGCGCTCGCGCTCGAGCGCGCCGCGCATCAGGTCTTCGGTGTCCAGCAGCACCACCGGCGCGCCGTCGGGCATCAGCGCCAGCGCCGCCAGGTCGGCCACGCGTCCCAGCCGGGCATCCAGCGGGCGGGTGGCCAAATCGAATTCGCCCAGCACCGAGTCCACCGCGAAACCGGCGCGACGGCCATCCTGCGACACCACCACGATGTCCGTGCCGTCGCCGCCGACGCGCGTGCTGCCCAGGCCGAGGAGTTCGGCCAGCGGCACCAGGCCGATGTTGTTGCCTTCCAGGGCCAGGTACTGCATGCCCTCCCGGCGGTGGATCTGGTCGGCGCCTGCGCGCACCAGGCGCTCGATGCGCAGCAGCGGGAACGCATAGGTTTCGCCGGCCACGCCCACCGCGACGGCGCGCGTCACCGCGCGCGAAATCGGCACCAGCAGGCTGAAGCGCGTACCCGCGCCGGGCGTGGAGTGCAGGCGCACGCTGCCCTCGAGCTGCTTGAGCATCTGCCGCACCACGTCCAGGCCGACGCCGCGGCCGCTGATTTCACTGACCTGTTCGCGCGTGGTGAAGCCGGCCGTGAACAGGGTCTCGGCCAGGGCGTCCTCGTCCATCGCCGCCGCCTCTACCTCCGAGAGTCCCGAACCTTCGCGCAGGCGGGCGCGCACGCGCTCGAAGTCGATGCCCGCACCGTCGTCGCCCACTTCGATCGAAAGCATGCCGGCGCGATAGCTGGCGGCGATCTTCAGGTGGCCCTCCTCGGGCTTGCCGGCGGCAAGGCGTCGGGCCGGATCCTCGATGCCATGGTCGATGGCGTTGCGCAGCAGGTGGGTGAGCGGGGCGTCGAGCCTTTCCAATACGTCGCGGTCCACGGCCAGCTGTTCGCCCGAAAGCGTCGTGTGCACGCGCTTGCCCAGCTGGCGCGACAGTTCGCGCACCATGCGCGGGTACGACTCGGCGATATCGGCGAAGGGCCGAAGCCTTGTCTGCGAGGCGTGGTGGTAGAGGCGCTCGGTCAGGTCGCCTGATTCGCGCTCGTACGCGCCGAACTCGTCCAGCCACTGGTTGATGGTGCCGCGCGACGCCGACAGCTGGTGGCGCAGGGCCGCCAGCGGGCTGCCGATGGGAGTCTGCGGGCCGGGCGCGCCCAGCTCGTGGTGCAGTTCATCGAGCATGCGCGAGGCATCGGCGAGGTCGCGCCGCAGGCGCTGCTGGCGTTCACCGAACGGCCGCAGGCGGCGGTTCTCGATCATGCCGGTGCCGGCCAGCGCGATCAGGCGGCCGACGTGGCTGGCTCGCACCCGCAGGATCGGATCGGTGTCCTCGACGTCGATGTAGGTGGGTGCCGGCGCGGGGCCGGCCTGCGCTGTCGTCGTGACGGCGCCGGCGACGGGTGCCGCCGTCAGGGCCACGACCAGTTCGGCGGCGGCGTCGCGCGCGGCCTGCGAGTCGTCGGTGCCGAGCCGCCGCAGGCGGTCCACTGCTCGCAGGGCCAGGTCCAGGCGCTCGCCGTCCACGGGCGTGGCGCGTTTCTGCGCCGCGCTCATGCAGTCTTCGAAGGCGTGCGCCAGGCGCACGGCGTCCTCGTTGCGCACGGCGCGCGCCGCGCCCTTGATGGAGTGCGCGGCGCGCATCAGCGGGGCGATCAGCTCCAGCCGCTCAGGGGCCTGCTCGAGCTGCAGCAGGACCCGTTCCATGGCGTTGCACTTATCGTCCACTTCGGTGGCGAACAGGCCGCGCAGGCGGGCATCCAGCGCCGTCGCGGGGGCCGGGGGTGCGGCGGCCGGGGCCGTCGCGCCGGCCATGCCGGCCAGCGTTTCCAGCGCGTCGGCGAAGTCCTGCGCAGCGATAGTGGTCAGCGTGTCAATCCAGCGCCGGGCCTGCGCCAGCCGCTCGTCGTGGCTGCCGGGCGATTGCCACAGGACCTGCATGCGCTCGACCACATGCGGCAGGGGTGTCTCGCCCAACACGCCGGTGGCTCCCTTGAATGCGCTGAGCCGCCGCTGCCACTGCGCCGCGGCGGCGGCGTCTTCGCCGTGCGCCATGGCGTCGGCGAAACGACGCAGCTGCGGCAGCAGCCGCGCCAGCTCCTCCTGCATCAGGGGCCAGAGCGACTTCATTCGAACAGCGCCGATCGCAGCAGCCGGGTCACGGCGTGGGCGTCGAGCAGCGCCACGTGCCCGGAGGCGCTGGGCATCATGGCGCGCACGCAGTCGTCGAGCGGGGCACGCAGCGTGTCCGGCGGCGGCTCGGTGGCGTCGTCGGTGTAGGGCAGCAGGCCGCGCACTTCGTCGCAGCGGAAGGCCAGCGGGCCGCTTTCGTGCTCAACCAACACCAGGCGCGCCGTTGCGCTGCCGGCGTCGCGGCGGCCCAGGCCCAGCAGTTCGACCAGCGAAACGCACAGGCGCAGTTCGCCGCGCACGTTCACCACGCCTTCGATGCGCCCGTCGGTGCGGTGCGCAAGGCGTCGCACCGGCGGGTTGCCGGCGACCTCGGCCACCAGGGCAGGCGGCAGCCCCAGCCACTGCTGGCCGAGGCGGAATACCAGGGCGGTATGGCTGCTGGCGGCGCGACGGGGATCGATGGGGCGCTCGATGCTTTCGTCCGCGGGTGATTCGCGGTCGAGCAGCTGGCGCGCAGCCGCGGCATAGATGGGGCAGTTGCGGCAGTGCAGGACTTCGAGCAGGCGTTCGCAGCTTTGGTCGCCACCCTGCACACCGATCACGCGCCAGCATCTTTCGGGCAACCCGGTCATGGCGCGGGCCCCCCGCGGGGCCGGGGGCGGGGGGGCCCCCGGGCGCGCCGGGGGCGCGCCCCGGGGCCCGCGGCCCCGCGCCCGGCCCGACCC
>Ga0105045_10002544_pt1 | contig 15447 bp, 11 predicted proteins | sample MAT02_FD_78089 | JGI IMG/M metagenome (GOLD analysis project Ga0105045, IMG submission 78089) | Freshwater microbial communities from Lake Fryxell liftoff mats and glacier meltwater in Antarctica - MAT-02 (megahit assembly) | ecosystem: Environmental > Aquatic > Freshwater > Ice > Liftoff...
TTACGGGTCATGCTGGCTTATTTGGAACTATTGATGACTTAGAAAAATGTGCTAATAATTGGATTTATAATAATTGGCATTTTAGTTCAGAGCTATACAACCAGGCCTTTGATTTTGATACTACACATCCGCCAGATAAGGAAATTTTTGGTTTGGTTTGGAGGTTGGGTGGATATTGTACCCTACCAAATCACAGTGGTTTTACAGGCCCCACAATGGTATTAAACCCAGCACAAGAAATATCTTTGGTGCATTTAAACAATTATACTTACAGTAAAGTTGATAATGGTCGAGAAAAATTTAAAAAATGGAACCATGAAGTATGTTCACTAATTCCAGTTTGATAATATATTTTGACAAGAGAATCAAAATTAAGAATTTATGATTAACGGCCTAATACTAAACTTGATAACTTTTAGTAGAACCTTTTGCACCCTTTTATGTCTACAAATCATATTGAAGAAACTAACAAAAAAAAACCAAAAAATAAATCTATTAGTAAATTATATACATTTTTAACTCTAATAGCTGTTGTACTTTTAGTGCTCAAATTTTTTGTCTACCAGCAAGTCACCGTAGTTGGTGAAAGTATGCTACCTAACTATCGTGATGGTGAGCTGTTGATGGTAAATCAATTAGATATGAAGCATGAGCGGGGTCAAGTAGTTGCTGTGTATGCTGATGAAAATGTAGCCAAAAATGCTGACTATTTTACTAGATTCAGTGCGAGATTTTTTTTAAAAAGAATTATTGGACTCCCTAAAGAAAGTATTGAAATCATAGACTCTAAAATTATTATTTACAACGATCAAAATCCTGATGGAGCTGTGTTAAACGAGTCCTATATTAGCGATCAAACAAGGAACACCGAGAAGCTACGAAACTATTATTACCCCAAAACTGAAATTCGAGAAAATCATTTCTTTTTATTAGGGGATAATCGGTCTAATAGCACAGATTCTCGAAATTCAACCTTGGGTACAGTACCCGAATACTCTTTATTTGGAATTGAAAATTTTAGATTTTGGCCAACCAAAGACTTTGCTCTATTTGAACAACCAAAATATACTTATGAGCCTGTCAGCGAGGAATTAAAATCTAGAAAAGAAGATATTTTATCACCTAGAAAAAATGGAATCCTTTCTTTGGATATTAATCTGTAGAATTAAACTTAAAGTGAAGTATAAATAGGCTTTAGATTGGTGTTTACAGTATCTAAAATGTTGGTTATAATACTTTTGTGAGCCAAAATATAAATAAAATTATTAAAAGTAAATTAAAAAAACGCCTGAGATTAAGGATTTTTAGGCAATTATTAAGCTGGGTAAATTTAAGCGTTAAAAACTTGATTGTGTGGGGAGTTCCAACTGCGGCTTTATTTTTTACAACTTTTTTAGCCTGGCAAGTAAATAATTTTAATTATACGCCACTAAAATTAGCAAAAGCCAACGGACTAGAAAGTTCTGTGTTAGGTGTATCTTCATCAAGTAATAGCTCTAATTCAAATAACAATTTGACTGAAAAAACTTTGGATATACCATTTATAAGACAAATCTATCCCTTGTCGTGTGAAGCTGCTAGTTTAGAAATGGCTTTAAAATACTATAAAATAGATGTTAGCCAAGATAAACTATTGGAACAAATAGGAACCAGCGAACCTCTAAAATTGACCCAAAAAGACGATAATTATTATTGGGGAGATCCAAATTTTGGTTTTGTCGGCGATCCTAAAGGGTGGTTTACAGGCGCCGAAAATGGTGAAACTAGTTTGAAATACGCTACCGGCTGGGGGGTTTTTAATGGACCAATTTTAAAAGTAGCCAAAACATATCGGCCAAATAGTTACCTAGTAAATAACGGTACTGTAGACCAGATTAAAACTGCTTTAGATAAAAACAATCCTGTGATTTGGTGGCACCGAAGAGATGATATTCATCAGGAAAAATTACAAATAATAACCAACACAGGAAGTAAAATTGATTACGAGCAAATGCACGTTGCCGTGGTTACCGGCTATTATCAAAAAGACGGAGTTACTTTTTACAAGATAAACGATCCATTTTTTAATCCCTACGACATTAGTGAGGCAGATTTTATACGTTATTGGGCAAGGCATGACGGTCAGATGGTAGTGGTAGCCTAATCTGGCTTGTGAGGCATTTTTACTAATTACTTGACCTTTATCAAAAAAATAATCTTTAATTTAAGGTAGTTAGAAATATTTGGGTATGTAGCTCAGTGGTTAGAGCACAGATCTTATAAGTCTGCGGTCGCTGGTTCAAATCCAGCCATACCCACCAAATATAGAGATAAATTAAATTCATAAAAAATAACTTTGGCGTAACTTGGCTTATAAGTTGAATATTATATTGATTCAGATCCAACAGTTTCAAATCTCCATTTATGCCCAACGAATTTAACGAAGTAATTTTTGAAACAAAATTTTGGATAGTTGAGTTAGGCTACAAACAAGCTTATCTTGGCAGAAGTGTAATTATTTTAAAAAGAGAAGTTTTACACTTATCAGATTTAACTGAAAAAGAAGCTTTGGATTTTTTTAGGGTTATTAGGCGATTAGAAATGTCTTGTACCAAAGGTTTTGGAGCTACCATGTTTAACTCTATGTGTCTAATGAACGGTAATTATAAACAAGAAATACCAAAAAAGTTTATGCATTGGCATTTTGTACCAAGATATAAAACCAGCATTAAGTTCCACGAGGTTAACTGTGAGGATCTTGAGTTTGGAACTAAGTTTAATTGGGAAAAAGTTTTTGGAAGCGAACTAGAAAAAATAAATCAAACTAAAGATTTTTCACCTGAATTTAGGCAGAAAATAATTAAGCAAATTAAAAGGTATTTAGCTTGAACAACTTGTGTCGTTTATTAAAACACGTAGCAACTTACTAATTTTACAAGATTTCTTTTTTTGATACGTCCTTATTTAAAAACACCAAAATAATCATTATAAAAAGTAATACCATCAAAGATGCCTCCGAAAGTAGCACCTTTAATTAATGATAACCATATATTTCTACCTAGGTACTGCTCCAGTATTAAAATTAAGACTAAGATAATAGTTGCTATAATCCAATATTGGAGATGAAAATTGTGATTAAATAGTACAATAAAAATACTCTGACTTGTATTATCACCTTCAAATTTACCAGAATAGCTGAAAATAAAATATTAGATATTATAAAGCCAAAGGTAGCTACGAAATAGTTAAAAGCATTAGCATTCTTACAATCAGTAAGGTTTTTTTGGGGTTAAATAAAATTTAAATACTCACAATCTCAGCTTCCACAGTTTCTATATCAATTTGAGCGAAGCCCGTCCAGACAAGAATTTTCCAGATAATTAGGTTTACTAATAAAGAAATCCAACCTAGTAAAAATCTAAAAATAAAACCTAATAATAAAATCAATACTGCAAAAATTGCTGGAATAACATTAGTTAAGGGAATCAATAGTAGCGAACTATCTATGAAACTATTATTATCTGTTTTATCACTTTCAAAATCAGCGATTCTATTTAGATAAAATTGTTTAATGACGGTACGATAATTTGTAATTGTAAGTGGTGTATCTAAAGTAAAATTAAGCTCTGAGTATCGTTTATCTTTCCAATCTTGCAATTTCTTATTAATTTCAATTTGGACTCGCTCGCCGCAAGCTTTGGCTTCAATACCAACATCATTACAATTTAGTTGCCTAAAATCGGCTTCTTCTTTGGTTGTTATAACTTTATTAAACTCATAATTTTCCTCTAAAAAGTAGCCAAAAGTAGCCTGTTTAGTAACAGTCCCAGATTTAGATGCTTCGTCGTATACAATTCTTGTACCATCAGTTTCTTTATATAAATTACCACCCATTAAAAATTTATTTACAGACAAAGATCTAGTTCTACCAATAAAAATATTGTCTATAACTAGTTTATTACTTAGAACTACTCTATCTAAAAAAGGTCTAGAGCCTTGATCTTTACCATCTTTTATACCTTCAAAAATAATAGAATTAAAGACACCTAGCGAAAGCAATATGATACTACTTGTTAGTAGAATTCTAGTTGATTCCCCAGTAATATGGGAAATAGAAAACAAACGACTACTAAGTTGAATTTTTTCTAACTCACTGTAGGCCAAATAATTAAATAAAATTACTAATAACGCCAGGACAATAGTGATTGGATTAAAAGCCAAACCTAAAAAAGAGTTAGCTACTATAATTAATAAAAATTGGCTGACTAAAGATAACCATACATAACTACGATCTGCTACAATAATAAAGAAAATATTAGTAATAGCTACAGAAGTGACTAGTAAAATTAGATTTAACCCAAAATTACTAAAGAAATTTAAAGATATTAGAATTACAGATAGAAACGAAACCAATTGAATACCTAAAAAAATAATAGATTTTTTAAAAACTCGGTTAATCCCAGTAGCTTCTTGACGCTCTTTACTAAAAATTGAACCAATGGAATTAGGGTTAAAATCATCTTTAGACCCTGTCAAACTCAGCAAATCTTCGTTATTCTCGTTTGTTTGAGAACTTTTATTCATAAAATTAGGTAATTTAACTTGCGAGAAAAAATCTGAAATTTGGGAATTATTACGATCGTCAATTCCTTGTATTTGATCTAGCTTATGATTACTAAGATGGCCTTGTTGGCTATCTTTTTTTGACTCTACTTTAATAAAGTTTAATTTTTCAACTGGATCCTTTGCCATATTTTATATTAAATTATTTTTAAATTATTAAAGGAATGAAAACTTAACTAACTGCTTCTTCTTCAACTTTTTCTGATTTGCTATTGGCCATAGTATTTTGAATTTCCATAGCTTTATCAAAATCTAACAAAGTCAGATATAATTTTTCATCAGAATCTAAACTTAAAATTGTAAATTCTTTGCTTTGTCCAATTTTTAAAATATCGTGAATTTTAGCCGGGCTATCTAAAGTTTCTTCGGTCATTTGGCTGATATGACAAAGTCCCTGGATATCTTGGTCGTTTACTACAATTGCTCCATAAGATACAATTTTAGAAACAGTTCCAGTAAATTTACCTCCTGGTTTAGTCCCTTTTGCAAAGGCAGCCCACGGGTTTTGCATTAATTGCTTGATTGATAAATTAATTCTATTTTCTTCATCTATATCAATAATTTTAGCTTGAACTTTTTGTCCAATTTTATAATCTTTTCTTGGATCTTCTACTTTTTTCCAAGCAATTTCTGAAATATGAACTAAACCTTCTAAATCGTCGTCAAATCTTACAAAGATACCAAAATCTACTACTCCAACCACAGTCCCTTCAATAGTTTGTCCAATTTGGAATTTTTGTAGTTTAATTCTAGCAATTTCATCACTTACTGATTTTTCTGATAAGATTAAACTTTCTGTTTCAGTGTTGATATTGATAATTTTAACGTTAAAAATTTGACCAACATATTTTTTCATCTGAGATAAAAGACTATTTTCTTCTACCGTAGCATTTTTAATAGCATGAGTTGGTGCCAATAAAGAAGCTGGTAAAAATCCATCTACACCTTTTACTTTAACCAGGAATCCGCCACGATTAGCGTCTTTAATTCTAGCTTCTACTGTGCTTTTATCTTCAAAAGATTGTTGAATATCTTGCCAGATTTTATCTTTTCCAATTGCTCTGAAACTCAATTCTACCATTCCAAGCTCGTTATCAAGTTCTATTACAATAGATTCTATTTCTTCACCTATTTTAAGCTTTGATAAAAAGTCTTCGTTGTATAATTCTTTACCTCGAACGATACCGAGGCCTATGTTTTTGATTTCAATTAAACATTGATTTTTAGCTAAGAAGATTATTTTACCAGAGATTTGATCGTTAATTTTTAACTCATCAGAGATAGAAACTTTCTGTAATAAATCTTTCATTGTAGGACGGTTTTGGGTTTCGGACATAATTATATTAATAAAATTTGGGGTTTTTTGGGTAGGTTTGTCAAGCTTTGAGTTTATAACTCATCACCTTCAGAAAAATCTTGTTCAACTTGAGTAGCAGCCTTTTCCACTCGAACCTGGTTAAATCCAGTCCCGGCAGGAATTAACTGACCAAGGATTACATTTTCTTTTAATCCTAACAAGTAATCTTTTCTACCACTAACAACAGCTTCTACTAGAACTTTAGAAGTTTCTTGAAAAGATGCTGCAGATAAGAAAGATTCCGTAGAAAGTGAAGATTTAGAAATTCCTGTGACTACGCGTTTAAAGGTGGCTGGTTTTAGACCTTGATCCGTAACGCCTTTATTAGTTTCTAAAACTACTGGGAATCTAACCAAATCACCTGGTACAAAGTCAGTGTCGCCGCTATCTATAATTTGTACACGGTTACACATTTGTCTAATAATAACTTCTATGTGCTTTTCATTTACTGTGATACCATTTTCAGCGTAAATTCCTCTAAGTTCATCCACGATGTAGTTTTGAACGGCGTCTATACCAACTAAATCTAACAATTCTTGAACGTCTATAGAACCTTCTGTTAAAGGCTGTCCCTTGTAAACAACATCGCCTTTTTTAACATCTAAGTAAAAACCAGGGCTAATATCTACTTCAAATAATTCGCTGGATGGTTGTCTAATTACTAATTGATTACCATCTATTTCAAGAACTCCGTTGAATCCAGAACGAATAATTTCACCTGTATTTTTTATTATTACTGTATCTTTATTATCAATTTGACTGCCAGATTCCATCATTAATTGATCTGTTTCTGGTGAATACGGTAGAGTGAAAACAGATTTATGACTAGAAATTTTGATATTAAAACCAGTTTCTAGGGTTCCTGTAATACTTTCAACAATACCATCAATATAAGAAATAGGTGCAGTGTATTTTGGAATTCTAGCTTCAAAAACCTCTTCTACACGGGCTAAACCTTGAGTAATATCGGCTTTAATAATAGCTCCACCACTGTGTTTACCCTGATTCATAGTAAGTTGAGTACTATTCTCTCCAAGACTTTGAGCTCCAATAATACCAACTGGAACACCTAATTCTACTGGTTTATGTGTTGAAAAATCAATTCCATAACAATTCCTACACACACCACGTGGTAAAATACATTTGGTGGAAGATCTTACCCACAATTCTTGAACTTCTAGATCTTTTAATTTTTGAATTAAGGCTTTATTTAATAATTCATTTTTAGTAGCAACAATTTGGCCGTTTACAACCACATCTTTAAGTAGATACCTACCATAAGCTTTACCATTGGGAATATCCCATAATCTAGAGCTAGTTTTATTTACAGGTTCACTTATTAAAATACCTTCTTGAGTTTGGCAGTCATCACTTGTAATAATTAAGTTTTGGGCAACGTCTACAAGTCTACGAGTTAGGTATCCAGCATCAGCTGTTTTAAGGGAAATATCTGCCTGACCTTTACGTTGACCTTTCATACCAATGAAATACTCTAAACCTGTTAAACCTTCTAGGTAACCATGTTGAGCAGGCAACTCTATAATATGGCCTCCAGCAGTTACAGATAAACCTCTAATTCCGACCATCAAATTTAACTGAGACACAGAACCTTTAGCACCTGAAGTTATCATTATACCTACATTATTTTCTATATCTAATGATTTTTGACTCATTTCAGAAATTTTATCGGAAGCATCTCGCCACAGAGCCACAATTTGTCTATGTCTGTCTGTTGGTGACATCAAACCTCTTTCATACAATTCTTGAATTTGCGAAACTTTATTTCTAGAAGACTCTAATAAAGGGTATTTTTCTACTGGAATTGTAAAATCATCACAAGATAAAGAAATACCAGATTTGGTAGCGTACTTGTAAGCTAGATTTTTAATATTATCCAAAACTTCAGCCATAATTTCATTACCAAGCTCGAAGTAAGCTTCGTTGATAACTTTTTGATAGGTTTTTTTATCTGTAGTTTCGTTACTAAATTTATAGGTGCTTGGGAAACATTGATTAAAGATAATTCTACCAGAGCTAGTTTCAATTAAGTCTTGCTTGCCTTCTCTTGTAATTCTAACCAAGATTTTTTGTTTCAATCTAATCTTACCACCTTCGTAAGCTAATTGAACTTCTGACTCACTACTGAAGTATGGTGGTTTTTCTGTAACAATAAAAGCATCTGATTCTAATTTTGTAAGATAATAGCAACCAAGTACAATATCTTGGTAACCTCCACCCATAATAATTTCACCACTGGCTGGTTTTAAGAGGTTTTTGGTTGATACCATCAAGTTTTTAGCTTCTTCTTGACCTTTAATAGTAATCGGTAAATGGACAGCCATTTGGTCACCGTCAAAATCGGCGTTAAAAGCCTGACATGCAAGCGGATGAAGTCTGATAGCTTTGCCGTCTACAAGGGTTGGTTTGAAAGCTAAAAATGAAAGTCTATGCAGTGTAGGTGCACGGTTTAAAAGTACATATTTATCTTGAATTACTTCATCTAAAATATCATAAACCATTGGGATTTTACTCTCAATAAGTCTTCTAGCAGAGTGTACATTGTAGCACTGTAATTCTTCTGGTAACAAACCTTGTTCGGATTTAGTGATAATACGACCAATTAAAAATGGTTTAAATAATTCTAACGCCATTTCTTTTGGTAAACCACATTGATCTAGTTTTAAACTTGGGCCAATAATAATTACTGAACGACCAGAATAATCTACCCGTTTTCCAAGTAAATTTTGTCTGAAACGACCTTGCTTTCCTTTTAAAATATCAGTTAAAGATTTCAACGGTCTCTTTACTCCAGTTGAAGCCATAACCTGTCTACCATTTCTAGCAGAGTTATCTATCAAAGCCTCTACAGCTTCTTGAAGCATACGTTTTTCATTTCTTAAAATAACTTCAGGAGCTCCAATTTGAATCAATTTTCGTAAACGATTGTTACGATTAATAAGTCTTCTATAAAGTTCGTTCAAATCAGAAGCTGCAAATCTACCACCTTCCAATTGAAGCATTGGTCTAAGATCTGGTGGAAGAACCATAACCCTCTTCATAATCATCCAATCTGGTCTAGTTTTATTTTGAATAAAATACTTTAAAAGTTTCAATCTCTTGGCATATTTTTTCTTGGTTAAACCTTTAGTTTCAGCTAAGCGACCTCTAAATTCAGCTAATTCAGTTTCTAAGTTAATATTTTTAAGCAGCGTATCAATCGCTTCAGCTCCAATTCCAGCTTTAAAAACAGGACCAAATTTTTGGGCCAATTCCTGATACATAACCTCAGTAATTACATCTTTGTATTTAATAGAAGAAAGTTCTTTTTTAGCAACATCAGCAATAGTTTCAATTTTGGCGATTATTTCTACTTGTTGTGATTTTAAAATCTCTTTATCTGTTTCATATTTTGCTTTTAAAGCCTCACGATCAATTTTACCACTAGATTTGTCTACCTGATATTGTCTTGAAAGTTCTTGAAATTTTTCATCATAATCAGCCTTGTTATTCTTAATTCTATTTTGGCCTTCATAATCAATTTTAGATAAATAATCCTGTCTCATTTCTTCGTTAACTTCTGTAATAATATAAGCTGAGAAATAAGCAACTCTACTTAAATCTATTGATTTCATATCTAACAGTAACGCAATACGTGAAGGAATTACACGTAAAAACCATGGATGAACACAAGGAGCTGCTAAAGAAATATGACCCATTCTTTCACGACGCACAGAAGAGTGTGTTACTTCTACACCACATTTATCACAAATAACTCCAGCATATCTGTATCTTTTATATTTTCCACAAGCACACTCCCAATCTTTTGAAGGGCCAAAAATAGCTTGGCAAAATAAACCATTCATTTGAGGTGCACCTGTTCGATAGTTGATGGTTTCAGCAGTTAAAACCTCGCCGTAACTCATTTTCAACATTTCCTCTGGTGACATTAATTCCAAACTAACTGAATCAACTTTTTTTAGATTACTTGGTATGGCGACGTATGACATAAAATGATTTGAATTGTTGTTTTAAATTAAATGGTTTAGGACAAAGCCAATATTTCAATACTGTTTATATACTAAAAAAACTCGGTCAGGAACCGAGAAGTGTAATAAAAATTGTAGTGCAAAAACGCATCAACAGTAGTAAAAAATATTTGCCTAGTACTAAATCAAAAGGCATCAATAAAAGAGTGACGAAATTATTAGATTTTTGTCAAGATTCTTTGTATTGAGTTATGGTGGGTGATGAGGGATTCGAACCCCCGACCTTTTCGGTGTAAACGAATTGCGCTACCGCTGCGCCAATCACCCTTGCAGATAACCTTGATATTAAACTAAAGAGCTTTTTGTAAGTTTGTCAAAAATCGTTACTCAATCCAAGGCAGTTTCACAACTTTTTTAGAAAATTAAAAACCCAATTCAGTTAGTTTTTTGCTAATAAAATCTAAACTAGTTTCCAATACTTGATCGGCAGAAAAATTGCTAGTATCCAATAAGCCAGAATCATTTGAAATTAGACCTAGGTTTTTTTCCAATATGTTTTTTGCATCTTGTTGATTTCTAATTATTATAGTATTTTTAAATTCCTCCAAAATTCGCAGTTTATCTTCTGTAGTTGCATCGGGATTTTTAACTAAAAAAGCAGCTAAATACCTTTCGGCCTTAACTTCGTCTGTTGCATCTAGTAAAATTCTTATAATTGGTTGACCTCTTTTTTCAGCTTTAACTAAATAGGGCTCATGTGAACCTCTACCATCGGCAATAAAAGGCAAAGTTAAATTTTGAACTAGGTTATCCAGTGTATCATCAAATTTATCACGAAGATACTGATTTTGGGCTAATATTGGAACTTTTTTATCTATTTGGGGAGTTTTTAACTCTTTAGAAGTTATTACCCTATTATTGTAGACAAAATTTAAGGCTTTATCATCTATACTAACACTCATTCTTGAAAAAACTAGATCGGTATTAATATCAGTGGTTTCCAACTTTAAATCTAGATAAATATAGGTAGCACACCTTAGGATAAAACTTGTTTCAACATTGGCTATACCCAAATCTTCACCAATCATTTTGCTTACTGTGCCTTTTCCAACTCCAGCCAATCCATAAATTCTAACAATTAGATTCTTTGGGAGGCGATTTTTTAATTCAGATATTTTGGACAAATCAAAACTCTGATAATCTAATTTTTGTGCTATATTTGCTGGATAAATAGACACGTTATACCTCACCAATTACTTGAAAAAGTTTTAGGCTAAAACCAGTTGCAGTATCTTCTACGTTAATTTTAGCTTTATAAGATTTATCTACAACCAAGGTAACACCGTTGATATTAACTTTAGTTTTAGCTTTTGGTGCAAAATATTTTGAAGTAATACCTTTGGATTCGATAGTTTCTAATTGATATTGGTTTCCAGTAACGCTTAAAACTTTTACAATAGCTTCTCCGTCGTTTAGGATAGATGTACTGCTAGAACCATCGCTCTTGGAGCTGCTAGAACTACTAGAGCTACTTAATGAAACTGAAGAGGCACTGCCTTGCTCGGTAGGATCGTCTAAGACTACAGAAGAGGAGCTAGAAGATGAAGAACTACGGCTACTTGAAGAAGAGCTGCTAACAACTGCAACAATGTTATTGTCATCATTATTATTATTTCTACTACTAAAAGTTTGATTTAATAAAAATACACCGCCAAGAATTAATAGTACGGCTATAATTGCTACTACTATACTTGCTCTATTTGATTTTTTCATAAGATTTTAATTAAAAATTAATTTATTGTAATAAATAGGTTTTTCTAGAAAAAGTCAAGTTTGGTTATATAAGTGCCTCAAGAAGGAATTTTGAAATCTGTATTTATGATTAATAATCTAACTTGACCAAAATTTGGTCTAAAAATAAATCTATATTTGATGTATAATTTAAAACGATATCAGATTTCAACTGAAAATAAAACTTTTTTAGAAGAGCTTTCAGGTCAAAAAATATACACCAAAAATACTTTTGATCTCAACCAAAAACCTATCAATTCTGTTTTAGAGCAGGCCAAACAAAACGCCTTAATTTATTTAGAGCGTAATCAATTGGGTCAAAAACTAAGTATCTTTGAGGAAAATAATATCTTTAAAGCCATTGTTGATTTGCAAGAAAAACTACATTTAAAAAATCGTCCTAGGCGCATAGAGTGTTATGATATTTCCCACATTTCAGGTAAATTTGTGTATGGTTCTATGGTAGTTTTTATAGATGGTTTGCCTATGAAAAAATATTACCGATTGTTCAAATGTCCTGATAAAAATGACGACTTTGCTAATCATCGCGAAGTCTTATCTAGGCGATTACAGCGGGCTTTAGATATGGATTTAACTACAGATAAAGCTTGGCAATTGCCAGATTTAATTATCGTGGACGGTGGAAAAGGCCAACTATCCAGTGATTTAGATATTTTAGATATTTTTAGAGGCAGCTTTCAGACTAAAAACCTAGAATTTAAAACAGAAATTTGTAGTTTAGCTAAAAAAGAGGAGGAGGTATTTTTACCCTATTTAAGTGAATCCGTTAGAGTTACGGGTAATACTCGCTTTTTGGTTCAAAGAATTCGCGATGAAGCTCATAGATTTGCGATAACCAATAATAGAAATGCCAGATTAAAAACTGCATCTAAAAGCAAATTGGATGAAGTTAGTGGCATCGGCCCTAAAACAAAGCAAAAACTATTGTCTATTTTTGGCTCGGTAAGCGGCATTGTAGATCAGCTTTTTAAAAATCCTGAAATGCTATACGAGGCTGTAGGTCAAAAAGTTACTGAAAAACTAAAAGCTTATTTTATAGATAATCCTAAATAATTTAGAGCTTAAAATTAATTTTTGATAAGCCATTTGTGATCGCCTAAATCCACTAAAATCTTGTTTCTGTGACGGTTAAACAACATAAATAATAGTAGTGATAGCGGTACACTAATTAGAAATAAAATATATAATTCACCAATAGTTTTGTATAAATATTTTTGATCATACAACCGCACATAGTTATCATAAAAATTGGCTACATAGGTTTCAAAGTTCATAAACTATCTCATTTTAGCATACAGAAAGGATAACGTCAAAACTAGTTAATCTTGTATTCTTGCATACTTTTTTTGATATAGACAATCTGCTTTCTTTTAAGATAGGTATACAAACCTAGGCTAAATAAGACTAAAGACAAAACTTGAGCAATCAACAGGCTTTCAATTTTATCAAAAGCCCCGATTTTAATCTGTAAAAATGTTGGTAAATCAAAACTAAGAGCGTCTAATCTGTAATATTCTGTAATAAACCTAACCACAGCATAGCCCATAGCGTAGATACTAAACACAATTCCCGAGCGCTTGGCGGTTAGGTTGTTGTAATTCCACAAAAGAAAAACTAACAGAATAAAATTTGGAATAATCTCATATAAAAAAGTTGGGTGAAAATACACAGCATTTAAATCACTATAATAATTGGCGGTTGCTGGTATAGACATTTTCCAATAAACCGATGTTTCTGGGCCATAGCTTTCGTAGTTGAAAAAATTTCCCCACCGGCCAATTACCTGCCCTAGTAAAACTGCTGGAGCTAATAAATCGGCAAATTCGAAAAAGTTAAATTTAAAACGTTTGCAATATAACCATAAATAGCTAATACAAGCTATAAACATTCCAAAAAAAGCCAGTCCACCACTGAGTAATTCTGTAAAAACTGTGATCGGTTCGTCTTTATAACTTTCCCATCTAAAAGCCACAAAAAATAACCGCGCCCCGATTAAGCCAAAAATAATTAAACCAATAATTAATCTATCTATAATTGTGCCTGCAATATACTGGGATTTTGCTAAATGTAAGGCCAAAAAATAACCAGCTAAAACTCCTATTAAAATACAAATAGCATAAAAACGAACACTAATTGTACCAATTGGAACCTGACTTTCCCAGCCTAATTGATCTGTAATACTGGATAAACCCAAGGCTTGGTAATTAATAAAAACATTTTCAGCGACATCTATTTTTTGATTCAATTTCCACTCCCCTTTAAAAACTAAATTGATGGGTACAAAAAAAACTAGTAAAAATAAAAAAGCAAAAACCAGTAAACCAATAGCGATTAATCTAGGATTAGATTCTCGGATTTTGTTTGGGATAAAGGCTGGTTGTCCGATCATTTTAAATATTTATAAATCTTCTAGGGTTAAAACATTTGGAGCTTCCAAGCCTGCATCCAAGGCCGTTGGATTCATATGACTGTGAATATAACATAAAATGGACATGAGTTCCTCTACAACTTCCAGTACAACCCATAGAACCGACAGTTTGACCTTTACTTACACTAGATCCCACTGCTAGGGGTGAACCAGATTGCATATGAGCGTACAATGAATAGATTCTATTGCCATTTGGAAGAGTATGTTTAATCATTACCCAATTCCCATAACCATAAACGTTAAATGATCCTTTAGTCTGAATTACACCAGCTGCAGTTGCAATTAAAGGTGTACCTGGGCTACCACCGATATCCAAGGCATCGTGGCTGCAAGTAAAGTTTTGTAATAAACGGGGTGAACCGACAGGGCTACCAAAAAAACCAGATGGAACTCCTGGATTACCAGCATCTTCAAAATAACAGTTACCTGGAACAAAGCTTGGATTAGGAGTAGAACCGCCGCCGCCACTTGTTGGAGGTCTTGGAGTAGTGGGTCTATTTCGCCTGGCTTCTTCTGCTAATCTAGCCTTTTCTTTTTCCCAATCAGCTTGGAGTTTGGCTGCTTCTGCTTCGCTAATTTTTTGATCAGCTTGAAGTTTAGCAATTTCTGCAGCGTATTGATCCTCCTTACCTTTATAATTAGCAATCAAATTTATTAAATAACCTTTTTTACCTTCAAGAAGTGCTTTAGAGCTATTTAAATCCTCCTGAGTTTGTTTTTGTTTGGCCAAATTAACTTCTTGCTCATCCAAAGATTCTTGCAACTGATTTTTAAGTTCATTAGCTGTATTTTGAGTGCTAGACAGGGCGTACAACTTACCAATAGCGTCGCCAAAATTTTCACTAGAAATTAATTTTTGTATTGGGCTAACTTTTTGATTTTTTTGAATTTCTCTTAGAACTAGTTTCATCTGACCTTCTAAATTGGCAATATTTCTTTTATTATCTGCAACTTCTTTATCAAGTCTGACCACTACATCTTCAGTTTTTATGATTAAATTGGTGATGGTTGCTATATCAATTTCAGTTTGAGCTTCTTGCTCTTTTAGTGTAGATTTTAATTTGCTAGCGTCTTCTAAACTGCCAGTAATATCGGCTATTTGTTTATTAATTGCTGAGATATCTTGATCAAGAGACTTTTTTTGATTATTAAAATTAGTTTGATTCAGTGCTGCGAAAACCTGATTACTAAAAAATAAAGAACCAACTATTAGACTTAAAATGACAATTTTAGTAGAAACTCGATTAAAAAAATTCATAAAA
>Ga0105045_10002546_pt1 | contig 15437 bp, 11 predicted proteins | sample MAT02_FD_78089 | JGI IMG/M metagenome (GOLD analysis project Ga0105045, IMG submission 78089) | Freshwater microbial communities from Lake Fryxell liftoff mats and glacier meltwater in Antarctica - MAT-02 (megahit assembly) | ecosystem: Environmental > Aquatic > Freshwater > Ice > Liftoff...
TTATCAATGTTGTGCTGCATCCACCACGACCTCCCCATACACCACGCTCTTGTCGGCCACTTGCTGAGCCAGAGTGATGCCTCGGCTGGCGAGGGCGTCTTTGAAGTCGTTAGGCAGGACTTTGACGAATTGCTTCATGATATCGTCCCAATTCTGGGTGATTTGGAAGGCGACGTTGCTGGTGGTGTACTGGAAGTGCTTGTCGATGTACTGACGGAGAATCCCTTCGTCTTCTTCGCTCAGCGCACTCACCGACACCATTTCGTAATTCACTTTTTCCTTGAAATCGCTTTCTTTATCCCAAACGTAGGCCACGCCACCCGACATCCCGGCGGCGAAATTGCGGCCCGTTTCGCCCAGGACAATCGCCACGCCGCCCGTCATGTATTCGCAGCCGTGGTCGCCCATGCCTTCAACGACGACCTTGGCCCCCGAGTTGCGGACGCAGAAGCGCTCCCCGGCGGTGCCGCGAATGTAAGCCTCGCCGGAAGTGGCTCCGTAAAAGGCCACGTTGCCGATGATGATGTTTTCCTCGGGCGCAAACTTAGCGTCGCGGTCGGGATAGACGATCAGCTCCGCGCCGCAGAGGCCCTTGCCGAAGTAATCGTTGGCGTCGCCTTCGAGTTCCAGACGGAGGCCGGCGGTGTTGAAGGCCCCGAAACTCTGTCCCGCCGTTCCCCGGAACTTAAAGTGAATCGTCCCGTTCGGCAACCCTTCGCCGCCGTACCGCTTTGATATCTCGTTGGAAAGCATCGTTCCCAACGAGCGGTTGAGGTTGATAATCGGGAATTCGGCGTACACCTCCTCGGCCCGTTCCAGAGCGGGTTTGGCGGTTTTGATGAGTTGTCGATCCAGCACGTGTTCAATGCCGTGATCCTGCTCTTCCTGCTTGAACTGCGCCACGTCTAGGCCGCCTTCCTCTTTGTACAAAATGGCGTCGAAATTCAAATTTTTGTACTTCCAGTGTTTCAAATCGGGACGTTTTTCCAAGAACTGCACCTGGCCAATCATGTCGTTCACCGTGCGAAAGCCCAGTTGTGCCATGATTTCGCGCATTTCGGTCGCCATGAAGTAGAACATATTCACCACGTGCTCGGGCTTGCCCGTAAAGAGCGCCCGCAACTCCTGCCGCTGGGTAGCTACCCCGACCGGGCAGGTATTGAGGTGGCATTTGCGCATCATGATGCAGCCTGCCGCCACCAGCGCGGCGGTGGCCACGCCCCATTCTTCAGCCCCGAGCAGGGCGGCAATTGCCATGTCGCGGCCCGTGCGGATTTGTCCGTCGGCCTGAATCGTCACGCGGCCCCGCAACTTGTTTTTTACCAGCGTTTGGTGGGTTTCGGCCAAGCCGAGTTCCCAGGGTAGTCCGGCGTGGCGGATGCTGCTGAGCGGCGAGGCTCCCGTACCGCCGTCGTAGCCCGCAATCAGAATATGGTCGGCATGGGCCTTGGCGACGCCCGAGGCGATGGTGCCTACGCCCGCCTCCGACACCAACTTGACGCTGATGCGGGCCTGGCGGTTGGCATTTTTTAGATCAAAAATCAACTGGGCCAGATCCTCGATAGAGTAAATGTCGTGGTGCGGTGGCGGCGAAATCAGCCCCACGCCGGGGGTCGAATGCCGGGTGCGGCCAATCCAGTCGTCCACCTTGTGGCCGGGAAGCTGCCCGCCTTCACCGGGCTTTGCTCCTTGCGCCATTTTGATTTGCAGCTCCTCGGCGTTGGTCAGGTAGTAGCTCGTTACGCCGAAGCGGCCCGAAGCCACCTGCTTGATGGCCGAGTTCATGCTGTCGCCGTTGGGCATTGGCTCAAAGCGCTGCTCGTCCTCGCCGCCTTCGCCGGAGTTGGACTTGCCGCCGATGCGATTCATAGCGATGGCCAGCGTCGTGTGCGCCTCCCACGAAATGGAGCCAAACGACATGGCCCCCGTCGCAAACCGCTTAAAAATGCTTTCCACGGACTCGACCTCCTCGATCGGAATAGATTTGCCCTTTTTGAATTGCATTAAACCTCTTAACGTCATAGCCTTTTGGGTCTGATCGTCAATGAGTTTTGAATATTTTTTGAATAAATTATAATCATTGGTTTTAGTGCTTTGCTGTAGCAGATGGACCGTCTGCGGATTGAACAGGTGCGACTCGCCGCGCTGCTTCCATTGGTAGAATCCGCCCACTTCTAAGTGCGGGTTCAGGCCAGGCATATCGGGATAAGCCACTTTGTGCCGCACCAGCACCTCGCGGGCGATTTCGTCGATTCCCATACCGCCGATGCGGGAAATAGTGCCCGTGAAATACTGATCAATCACCTCTTTGTTCAAACCCAAGCACTCGAAAATCTGCGCACCCTGGTACGATTGCAAAGTGGAAATGCCCATTTTGGAAAAAATCTTGAGCAACTCCTTATTCACCGCTTTAATGTAATTGGCGAACAATACTTCGTCGGTGAAATCGCCGTCGATGCGCTTGTTGCGGTTCATAAAGGCCAGCGACTCAAAAGCCATGTAGGGACAAATTCCAGCTGCGCCGTAGCCGATCAAAGTAGCGAAGTGGTGGGTTTCCCAAACGTCCCCGGCTTCGACCAAAATCCCCACCGCACCCCGTAAGCCTTTGCGAATCAGGTGGTGGTGTACTGCTGCCGTCACCAGCAGCGACGGCACGGGGGCGTGGTCGGAGTCGATGGCGCGGTCGGATAGGATGATGATCTCGAAACCGTCTTCAATGGCGTCCTCGGCGTATTGGCAGATGCGCTCCAAAGCCCGCGCCATGCCGGTTCCGCCTTTGTCCACAAAGAAGTAAGTATTGATGGTTTTGGCCTGAAAGTGGTTTTTGTCCACAAACCGCAGCTTGTCGAATTCCGACACGGTCAGCACCGGGTGCGGCAGCTCGATTTGGCGGCAGTGATCGGGTGTTTCGGTCAGGATATTCTCGTTGGCCCCCACGAAGCCAATCAACGACATAATCGAGCGCTCCCGGATGGAGTCGATGGGCGGGTTAGTTACTTGCGCAAAAAGTTGTTTGAAATAATTGGAAAGGTGTTGGCTCTGCTCCGACAGCACCGCCAGCGGCACGTCGGTACCCATTGAGCCGATGGCCTCCTTGCCCAGTTGCGCCATCGGGGCAAGAATTATCCGCAGGTCTTCGGAAGAAAAGCCAAAAGCCATCTGCCGCTTGGTCAGGGCGGTGTCGTCGTATTGACGGTATGACCTGATCGGCTGGTCAAGGTCGTCCACGTGCAGCTTGTACTCATCGAGCCATTCCTGGTAGGGTTGGCGAGCGCAGATTTCGGCTTTCAGCTCTTCGTCGGGGATGATGCGTCCTTCCTCCATGTCCACGACAAACATCCGGCCCGGCTGCAAACGGCCTTTCTTAACGACCCTAGCTTGGTCTACTTCCAGCACCCCGGCTTCGGAGGCCATGATGACCGTGTCGTCGTCCAGTACCCAGTAACGCGAAGGCCGTAGGCCGTTGCGGTCGAGCGTGGCGCCCACAATCTTGCCATCCGTAAATGAAATGGAGGCCGGGCCGTCCCACGGCTCCATGATGGCGGCGTGGTATTCGTAAAAAGCCTTGCGAACGGGGTCCATCTGCTCGTTGTCGGCCCAGGCTTCGGGGATGAGCATCATCATCACGTGCGGCAGCGAGCGGCCCGTGAGGTAGAGGAGTTCGATGGCGTTGTCGAGGTTAGCCGAGTCCGATTGCTTGATGTCGCAAATCGGCAGGATCATCTCCATTTCCTCCTTGGTGAAATACTCCGATTCCAGCGATTTTTCGCCGGCCCGAATCCAGTTCACGTTGCCCTTCACGGTGTTGATTTCGCCATTATGGGCGATGTAACGGAACGGCTGCGCCAGCTTCCAGGAAGGAAAAGTGTTAGTGGAAAAACGCGAGTGTACTACTGCGAAAGCCGAAACAACCGACTCGTTGTGCAGGTCGGGGAAATAATATTCTAACTGATTGGTGGTGAGCTGTCCTTTATAGGAAATCGTGCGGCTGGAAAGAGACGAAAAGTAAAACTGCCCCCGCGCCTTCTTGATTGAAGTAATCAGCTTGGTTACTACCTGTCTGAGGATAAACAGCTTGCGTTCAAAAGCCAGGTTGTCATCAATTAAATCGGGACGCTTTACAAAGAGTTGCTCCACGTGTGGCTCCACCGACAACGAGCCTTCGCCCAAGGTATCGTTGCGCGTGGGTACTTTGCGGTAGCAGATCAGGGTCATGCCCAGCTTCTTGATTCTCCGGTTAATAATATCCCGGCATTCTTCACGCAGCTCCTTATCCTGCGGGAAGAAAATCATCCCGACGCCGTACTCGCCGCTGTCGGGTAGCTGGAAGCCCATATCGAGGCATTCTTCCGCAAAAAACTCGTGGGGAATTTGGAGCAATAGCCCGGCTCCGTCGCCCGTGTTGGGGTCGCAGCCGCAGGCTCCGCGGTGGTCCATGCGCTCGAGCATGTGGATGGCGTCGGCCACGATCTGGTGCGAACGGCGTCCTTTCATGTGCGCCCGGAAGCCAATTCCGCAGGCATCATGCTCGAATTCGGAACGGTACAGCCCCGGTTGATCTACTATTTCTTCGGAAATGTGGGTCATTTATTCAGGAGAGGATAGATATTGTGACAATGGCAATCTTATCGCAAGATAATAAGAAAAAAAATTCGGTAGAACTCATACCAAATAAAATATTGTGGATGTAGTATAATGTTACTAATTAATCTGTACTATGTCCTAAAACACCGATATGGTAGCCAATTTGATAAAGTAGGCTTGCTGATTTTATGGAGATTAAGAAAAAATCTCCGGGTGCCAAGGATTGAAAAGCCAGCTTTCAACGCTATAAGTTTTCCCCTCTTCGGCTAAGTACGTTTCTGCGAAAACTGCTCGTGCTTCGGCCAGCGAAGGCGCGGCCTCGGTGTAGCGAGAGGAAAAGTGGCCGATCAATAGCTTACCTACCCCGGCTTCCTTGGCCAGCGTTGCCGCTTGTCCGGCAGTGGAATGGTGCGTTTTAGTGGCTCTTGGCAGATCCTCTTCTCTAAATGTGGCCTCGTGGTACAGGCAATCGACATCTTTCAGGCAGGCAGTCAACTCGGGCCGGAAAATCGTGTCGGAGCAGTAGGCGTAGGCGCGGGCTGGAAGCGGGGGCGTCGTAAATTCCTCGTAAGCGAAAAGTGTTTCTCCGTTTTCGTCCAGTACATTCCGCCCGCCTTTTAACTCGCGAAGGGTTTCGTGGCTCATTGTCGGCAAGAGTTTTTCTTTGATTAGGTTTCTTTCCCCAATTTTTTCCCGAAACAAAAATCCCGTGCAGGGAATACGGTGCCGCAGCGGCAGGGTGCTAACGCTGAAAGTGGGCGCGTCGTAAATGAGTCCGGTAATTTTCGCGTCGATTTCCTGAAAGTCCAGATGATAGGAAAGACGAGTGTCCGACTGGCGAAAAATCTCGGCCAGTATTTCGCTCAGCCCCTTGGGCCCAAAAAGCCGCAGGGATTCCTTGCGATTGCCCAGACTCAGGCTGGTTAACAAGCCAAATAGGCCAAAATAGTGGTCGCCATGGAGGTGACTAATGAAAATGCCTTTCAGGCGTCCGGGCCGGATCTTTTGTTCGAGCAGACGGTACTGCGTGCCTTCTCCGCAATCGATCAAGTAATAGTCGCTGCCAAGCTGCACCACCTGCGCCGAAGCGTGGGAAGTAAGCGTGGGCGTGGCCGAGCCCGCTCCGAGAATAGTTACTGCAAAAGTCAAGGAAGCAAGAGGTTTTAGATAGATAAACCACTTAGGCGGGCGATTGTTTCAAATCCTCCGGCGTTACCAGCTTGACCAATTCGCCCGTCTTTCCCGAAACCTCCGCCCAGTTTTGGTCTTCAAAATCGATTATTACCAGGCTGCACTTTTGCATAGAACCAATGTTGGCCCCGGTCAAGTACTCGGCGAAGTAGCTGATGTCAGGATTATGGCCACAAATCAATAACACTTGTACCGTCTCGGGTGTCGCGCTGATCGCTGCCAAATACGCCTGCGGCCCGCCGCTGTACAGTTTGTCCACCGTTTCTACCTCGTCCACCTCGAACTTAATCTGCTCGGCGACCATCTTGGCGGTTTGGAGCGTCCGGGCCGCGCCGCTGGCCTTGATGCTTTCAATGACCCTACCTTGCTGTTTGAGATAATGGCCCATTCGGGCGGCATCCATGATGCCCCGGCTGACGAGCTCACGGTCGAAATCCTTGAACATTTGCGATTGGTCTTCAGCGGTGGCGTGGCGGAGAAGCAGTAGCGTTTTTTTCATAGGGAGAGGGCTTTCTGTTTTTGCAAAAATAGAACAAATCGACTACGGTTGTGTTTTTAAGGAAAATTTATAAACCATCATTTGACCGCTGGGCGATAGTATGCGCCACTGCCCCAACTTCGTGACGCGGGTAAGGCTTTATTTTGAGTAGTTTTGTTTTAATCAAAATCACTAACGACCATTTATCGCAAGTTATAATCCTTATGTTACAGTTTCTGAAATTTGTCCTGGCTACGCTAGTCGGACTGCTTTTGTTCTTTCTTCTTTCCTTTTTCATTCTGGCGGGCATTGGCGCTGCTTTTTCCAGCGAAGACAAAGCCGTTATTAAAGACAACTCCGTACTGCGGCTCGACCTGGACAAGCAGATCGGGGAGGTAGGCGTGGAGAATCCCTTTGCCGAGTTGGGCCTCTTTGGTAACGATAACGAAACGATTGGCCTGAAAGACATCCGCGATGCCATTGCCTATGCTGCCCAGGACGATCAAATTAAGGGCATTTATCTCAAAGCCGAAAACCCCGGCGCGGGCTGGGCCACGCTGGAAGAAATCCGCAATGAGCTCATGGAATTCAAGAAATCCAAGAAATTCGTGTATGCCTACGCAGAGGCTTATTCCGAAAAAGGCTACTACCTGGCGTCGCTGGCCGATAAGATTTACCTCAACCCCGCCGGATTGCTGGAATGGAACGGGTTGTCGGCCGACTACGAGTTCTACAAAGGCACCTTCGATAAGCTGGATGTCAAGCCTTTGGTATTCCGGGTAGGCGAGTTCAAGAGCGCGGTCGAGACCTTCACACGCACCGATATGAGCGAGGCCAGCAAGCGGCAGTCGGTGGAACTGCTCAACGCTTTGTACGGCAACTACCTAGACAATGTTTCCAAATCCCGCCAAATCCCGGCCAGCCAACTGCGCGGCCTGGCCGACTCGCTGGCTATTACGAACGCTGAATCCGCAGCCCGCTACAAGCTGGTCACGCACGTTGGCTATTCCGACGAGGTGACTGCCGCGCTTAAGAAAGAACTCAAATTGGACGAAAAACAAGATATCGATTTCGTGAGCTTGGGCAAATACCTAAAAGGCGATCGTCCCGGCGCAGAGGGAGACTTCAACAAGCGGGTGGCCGTGGTGATCGCTGAGGGAACCATCATTTCGGGCGAGGGCGACGAGAATAACATCGGTTCCGATACATTCGTGAAGGAACTGCGCAAAATCCGCGAGAATGATAAGATTAAGGCCGTTGTGCTGCGCATCAACTCGCCCGGCGGGAGCGCTCTGGCATCGGATGTGATGTGGCGCGAAATCGAGCTGACCCGCAAGAAGAAGCCCGTCATCGCGTCGATGTCGGATGTGGCAGCTTCGGGCGGTTATTACATGGCCATGGCCTGCGACACCATCGTTGCCCAGCCCAACACCATTACGGGCTCCATCGGTATTTTCGCCATGCTATTTAATTTGGAGAATTTTTTTAACAATAAGCTCGGAGTTACCTTCGACGGCGTGAAAACCAATCCCCACGCCGACTGGCCCACGCTGACGCGCGAGATGACGGATTTTGAGAAAATGAAAATCCAGCGCAGCGTGGAGGAAGGCTATGCTACCTTTACCCGCAAGGCCGCCGAAGGGCGCGGGATGCCCGTCGAGAAACTGCGCGGCTTGGCCTCGGGCCGGGTCTGGTCGGGCGTGGAAGCCAAGGCCAACGGCTTGGTGGACGTGCTGGGCGGGCTGGACGAAGCCATCAAAATTGCCGCCAAAGCCGCCAAACTGGGCGAGGGCGACTACCGGGTGCGGTATTACCCCGAGAAAATCAATCCTTTTCAGGAACTGATCGAGAAGATGTCGGGCCAGTCAGAAGAAAAGATATTAGTAAAAAAGCTTGGACAACTGGCCCCGCAGTTCAAAATCTACCAGAAACTTACTGAAATGCAGGGCTTGCAGGCTCGAATGCCCTTTGAGATGAAAATTCACTAGGCCACACTAGGCTAGGAACAAACTTTAATTTGGGCATCACCTGCTAAGTCGAGCGAGCCCCTTCTATAAAAAAGAGGCACCTCAAACGAGGTGTCTCTTTTTTTACTGCTGCTGGCAAAACCTCACTCTTCGTCCGAAGAAGCCAGGATTTTTGCCAAAAAAGGCTTTACTTTCTGGCTGGCGTACCAGCCCAGCATCTCGACGAAGTAGCTGTGCGGCGGCTCTCCGGCCTCGTCGATGTCGAGCTTCACAGCCACGCAATACGTCTTTTTCTTATATTCGACTTTGATGCAGGCCTCATGGTCGGAAGGCGGCATGATCTCGAACAGATAGGCGGGATACGTGCCTTTTAACACAAAAGCGGACTTGCTCTTGACGTTGGGGACGCTGGCAACCATCCAGCGGGGCAATTTGTTACTTGGGCTTTTAAGAACAGAAGAGGTGATGTCCATAGAGTTATTTAAAGGAGGGTGCTAATTATCGGCCATAAATATACGTATAGTAGCTATTTTTTTTTTAAAAATTATTTCCCATGCCCAAAATTAAAGCATTGATTGATAGTCTGGAAGCCTTGGCCCCGCCAGCATATCAGGAGGGTTACGACAACGCAGGCCTGATCTTGGGCGACTCTAGTACTGACCTCACGGGCGTGCTGCTCTCGCTGGATTGCACCGAGGCGGTGATTGAAGAAGCCATTCTGAAAGGGTGTAACCTGGTTGTGGCCCATCATCCCATTGTCTTCAAGGGTTTGAAAAAGCTGAACGGCAAGAACTACGTAGAGCGGACCATTATTAAAGCCATTCAAAACAAGGTGGCAATCTACGCCATTCACACCAACCTAGACCACGTTTCTGAGGGTGTAAATAGCATGATTGCCGCCCGTCTGGGGCTGCAAAATCTGAAAATTTTAGCACCCAAACGTCAGTTATTGCAAAAATTGACATTTTTTGTACCTAATCAGCACGAGGTTCGAGTGCTTGAATCGCTCTACGCAGCGGGTGCCGGGAAGATCGGCAATTATAGCGAGTGCAGTTTTCGGACGGGCGGCGAGGGCACTTTCCGTCCTGGTGAAGGGGCCAATCCTTACGCGGGCCAAGTCGGCGAACTGGAGCGCGCTGCCGAACTGCGCGTGGAACTCATGTTTCCGGCGCATCTGGAAAAAAAAGTGATGCAGGCCCTGCGGCAGAGCCACCCCTACGAAGAAGTGGCCTACTACCTGCAAGCCTTGGAAAACGAAAACCAGGAGGTCGGTGCCGGAGCGATTGGGGAACTCGCTGAACCCATGGAAACTATTGAATTTCTGGCTCATTTGAAAAAAAGTATGTCGGTCTCGGTCATTAAGCACACGGCCTCCGCCCCAAAAACTATCCGGCGCGTAGCCGTGTGCGGCGGGGCCGGTAGCTTTTTATTACCCAACGCCTTGGCGGCCCGAGCCGATGCCTTCGTGACCGCCGACTTTAAGTACCACGAATTTTTCGACGCCGAAAACCAAATCGTCATCTGTGACATCGGCCACTACGAAAGCGAAGTAGGGACCAAACAGCTACTGCACGACTATTTATCAAAAATATTTGGTAATTTCGCGCTTCATTTATCAGAAACAAACACCAACCCGGTAGCATACTACTATTAATGATAGAGTGATAGAATGAGTGAATGATAGAATAAAAGGGAAATGCCTATTCTATCATTCATTCATTCCATCATTCAAAATTGACCCCATGGAAAACACGATTGCGCAAAAGCTAGATGCCCTCTTGAAATTGCAGGAGCTTGATTCTCAGTTAGATAATATTCTAAAAATCCGGGGTGATTTGCCCGAGGAGGTCAGCGACCTGGAAGACGAGATTGTGGGCTTCGAAACCCGAACCGCTAAGTTCAAAGGCGAAATCGACAACCTGAACGGGACGGTCGATTCGTTGAAAAACGGTCAGAAGGATTCTGAAAAGCTGATTGCTAAGTACAAAGATCAGCAGATGAACGTCCGCAACAACCGCGAGTTCGAGGCCATCACCAAGGAAATCGAGTTGCAGGAATTGGAAATGCAACTGGCCGACAAGCGCATTAGCGAAGCCAAGGCCCGAACCCGCTTGGTTGAGGACGATCTCGCCAACACGCAGGGCATTCTGGACGGTCGGAAGGAAGACCTGAAAACCAAAAAGTCGGAACTGGACGTCATCACCGGCGAAAGCCAAGAGGAAGAAAAGGCCCTGTTGAAGGATCGCGAGAAACAGGCCGATAAAATCGAAGTTCGGCTGCTGAAATCGTACCAGAAAATCAGAAACAACTCCTTAAACGGCCTAGCGGTCGTGATGGTGCAGCGCGGTGCTTGCGGCGGCTGCTTCAACGTGGTGCCGCCGCAGCGGCAAGCCGACATTCGCGAACACAAGAAAATCATCGTCTGCGAACACTGCGGACGGATTTTCGGCGGCGTGGAAATGCCGGAGCTAGTGGAGGGGAAAAGCGGCAAAAAGTAAAGTTGTTGTAGGGTTTAATTGTTGAAAACTTTAAGTGGCTGCCTTGTGGTAGCCACTTTTATTTTTTGGACTATCTACTGCATAAATAGCTCGGCATTGGCGTTCTCATCTATGACACTAGCGGTGGCGTAGGTTGGTTTTGGTCAAGAAATTTTGGGTATGTCTTTTGTAAAAAAAGCCAATCAGTTGTGTATCATAGGGCCGTTACTGGTGCTTTCCTTGCTGGCAAAAGCGGAGAACTCGGCGGCTCGCCTGGATTTTAACCCGAGGGTGCAACTGGCTTATTTCGAAGTGCAAAAGCTGCGGCTCGACAAGGCACGCACATTAATAGCGCAGGAGCGGCTGGAAAACCCCGACAACGGGGCGTTGATTTACGTCGAAAACTACGCCGATATGTACTACCTGCTCATTTCGGAAGACCGGGCGGCGTACAACAAACTTTCGAAAAAAGAAGATGAGCGGCTGGCTGTGTTGGCGGCCCTGCCCGAAAACTCGCCCTATCAACGGCTGCTGCGAGCTGAGGTGCGGCTTCACTGGGCGTTCGCTAAACTGAAATTCGGCAACGAAATAAGTGGCTGCTGGGACATCATCAAAGCCTATAAACTGCTGGAAGAAAACCAAAAGAAGTTCCCCACCTTCGTGCCAACGCTCAAATCCCTCGGGCTTCTGCACGTCCTGATCGGCTCCGTGCCCGAGCAGTACACTTGGGTCACGCGAACCCTGGGCCTGTCGGGCGATATTGCGGGCGGCTTGCGGGAACTCCAAAAAGTGGAGAAAACTGAAACGCTTTTCAGTCAGGAGGCCCAACTCATCTATTTGCTCCTCCATGCCTACACGCTACAACTCAGCGATGCGCAATTTCGCGAGCTAAAAAGTATGCCCGCCCGACAACCGGATAATTTGCTGCTGCATTTTTTTGCTGGTTCTGTCTTGATGAAAGAGGGTAGGAGCGAGGAGGCATCGGGTATTCTGAACAAAGCCCCGCGCGGCGCGGCCTATATTCCTTTCCCGTTCTTAGATTATATGCGAGCCGAAATCCTGCTGCAAAAAGGGCAGTACGATACCGCCTACGGATTTTATCAAAAATTTCAGCGTGATTTTAAGGGATTCAATTTTTTAAAAGATAGCTACTTCAAGCAATTCCTTTGCCGCTGGCTCACGGGCCGCGATGCCGAAGCCAAGCCGCTCATCGCGCGCGTACCGAACGTGGGCAAGACCATCACGGAGTCAGATGGCTACGCCGAAAAATTTGCCGAAAGCTACCGCAACGGGCAAGTAAAGAAGGAGCAAAAAGTGCTCTTTGAGGCCCGCTTCGCCAGCGATGGCGGCTACCTGCGGGAAGCCTTGGGCCAGCTAGACGGCTATACCGAAGAGTCGTTTTCCGAAGCCGCCAATAAGGCCGAATTCAACTACCGCAGCGGCCGTATCCTGCAAAAAATGGGAAAAAGTAGCGAGGCCATCGCCTATTTCGATCGCGCCATAAGACTGACCCAAAGCAGCGGCCTGTACTTCGGGCCGTCATCGGCGCTGCAAATGGGCTATATCTACAAAGACCTCCAAAACAAGCCTCAGGCGATTGTTTATTTCAAAAAAGCGATGTCGTACAAAAAGCACGAATACAAAAACAGTATCGACAACAAGGCAAGGGCGGCGTTAAGCTCAATGTGAGGATGCTATCAATGAGTGAATGAGTGAATGATAGAATGAGTGAATATTAGCTGAAAGCCTTACTTTTATTCACTCATTCACTCATTCACTCATTCAAAATTGGATTACAACCCCCGAAAGATACTTAGCTGGGCGGAGGAAGATCGCCCCCGCGAGAAGCTAATGCAACGCGGCAAGGCAGCCTTGACGGATGCCGAACTACTAGCGATCCTCATCGGTATGGGTACGGTGGACTATTCGGCGGTCGATGTCGGCAAAATGGTACTGGACATCGCCAAGGGCAACCTGAACGAACTGGCTAAGTTGAGTATGAAGGACTTGATGAAAGTGAAGGGAATTGGTGAGGCCAAAGCCATCACCATCATGGCCGCGCTGGAACTAGGCCGCCGCCGCAAGGAATCGGAAGTGCTGCGCCAGCGACGCATCAGCAGCGCCAAGGACGCCTACGACGAAATTCGCCCTTACTTGCTCGACAAACCCCACGAAGAGTTCTGGATTTTGCTCCTCAACCGCGCCAACGAAGTGCTAAAACCCGTCCAGATAAGTTCGGGCGGGGTGGCGGGTACCGTTGCCGACCCTAAGCTCATTTTCAAGCACGCCCTGGAACAATTAGCCAGTTCCATCATCCTCTCCACAACCATCCCTCCGGTAACCTCACGCCCAGCCAAGCCGACAAAGACCTCACCCGTAAACTAAAAGAAGCAGGCCGAATGCTCGACCTGCCCGTCTTAGACCACCTCATCTTCACCGATGGCGGCTATTTTAGCTTTGCCGATGAAGGAATTTTATAGTGATGAGTGATGAATTAAATTCACTCATCACTCATCACTCATAGGCTCATTAACTCCTTAAACCGGATCGCTTGCCGCCGGGAGATTTCGATGCGGTCGCCGCCTTGGAGAGTCACGAGCAGGCCGCCACTAAACCAGGGTTCTATTTTCTCGACCCATTCTAAATTGATGATGTGCTTGCGGTTGGCGCGGAAATAGTTTTCCGGGTCGAGGCGGTCTTCTAGGCTATTCAACGATTTGAGGACGAGCGGCTTCTGGTCGTCAAAGTGCAGCCTTACGTAGTTGCCCATCGACTCGAAGAGCCGGATTTTGCCCAGCTTCACAAACCAGCACTTCTCCCCATCTTTGACAAAAACCTTGTCGTTTTCGCCCAGAACCCGGCTGGCGCGTTCTAGTTTTTCTTCGGAAGAATCTTCGTGGGTGTCTTGGTCTTCTTCGACGCGCTGAATGGCATCTTTCAGGCGTTCGCCGTCGATGGGTTTCAGCAGGTAATCCAGCGCATTGAACTCGAACGCCTTGATAGCGTAATCGTCGTAGGCGGTCGTAAAAATCACGTCCGGGGCTTTGCCTTCGATGGAGGTCAATAGTTCAAAACCATTTTTTCCGGGCATCTGAATGTCCAGAAAAAGTAGTTCAGGTTCCAATTCCTTGATTAGGTGTAGGGCTTCTTCGGCGTTAGCGGCCTCCCCCACGATCTCAATCTTGTGATAAGGTTCCAGCAGGCGTTTCAATTCGTTGCGGGCGAGCCGCTCGTCGTCGATAATTAGGGTTTTCATTGAGTTGACAGTTGACGGTGAACAGTTGATAATTTTGGTTATTCGGCTGGGGTTTTATCTGGAATTTGGCCGTTGTAGCGCATGAGGCCGTCGGAGAGCATGGGAATGATGATTTCGGAACAGACGATGTTTTCTGCTTCCTGATAAATTCTGAATGAGGCTTTTTTGCCGTACAAAATTGACAGGCGTTCGGCGGTATTCTGCAAGCCGACGCCGCCCGAATCGGTGTTGCCGAGGATACCCGTGTTTTTGATGCAAATCATCAACTCATTGTTTTCTAGTGAAGACTCCACGGTAAGCTTGCCGCCTTTGGGGAGTTTGGATACGCCGTGCTTAATGCCGTTTTCGACCAGGGTTTGCAGCATCATGGGCGGTACCTGCCAGTAGAGCGTTTGTGGGTCGGCTTCGATTTTATAGTTCAGGCGTTCTTCGTAGCGCACTTTTTCCAGTTCGAGGTAGTCTTTGACGGTTTTCAGTTCCTCGCGGAGTTCTACTGTTTTGCGGCGGTCGGCGAGGAGGGAATTCCGTAGTAAATTAGACAACTGCGTGATGCTTTGTTGGGCCTTGGCGGGGTCTTCCGAGACCAGGGCGCGGATGCTGTTCAGGGCGTTGAAGGTAAAGTGCGGGTTGAGTTGCGAGCGAAGCACCTTGGCCTCGGCCTCGCGCATGGAGGTTTTCAGCATGATTTTTTCCAACTCCGTCAAGCGGGTTTGCTCCACGTAATGATAGACCGTGTAGGCCAGCACCCAGGTCAGCATATTCTTGCACCAAGCCGAAATGTAGCCCCAGAAAGCAAACGGTTGGTTGGCCAGGTTGTAGGCAATCGTATCGTGGTCGAGCCGGATATTGACCGCCGACATAACTGTTCCCAGAATAATAACCGAAACGATCACCCGAAAGGCTAGGCGGGGTAATGGCAGCGAAGACCAGTTCCAGCGCCGGACGACGAGCCGATAGACGTGCGTCAGCCCGATGGCTAGGAAAACGTTTGCTATGCTCAGCAGGAAATACTCCAAATCGAAACCGTACTCCGCCGTGTAGATGACGAATTCGTACATCATCAGGGCTGTCCAGCCGACGATTTGCAGCGTCCAGTAAATTCGGGTTTTGGACATTTTCAGGAGCTAAGCAGCTATTAGAATTTAGCTTTTAGCCGTTAGTCTTTTAAGTTGCTGATCAACAGAATACTACAAATATGTTTGATGCAAACTAATTCTGCACAAATACTTATTAGCCATTAGCTTTTAGCTTTTTATCAAAACTGATATAAAAAACAATTGGAAGCAGTTTAGTTTATGCGCCAGATTCTTGCCAATCTCAGCCCTTGGATACTTTTTCACTCTAAAAAACTAACGGCTAACGGCTAACAGCTAACAGCTAACAGCTAATAGCTAATAGCTTAAAAAAATAAAGCTAGGCAAAGATTGCCAAGAAGGGGGAAGTCAATTACACCAATGGGAAAGAATCCGTACAGACGGTTGAAA
>Ga0105045_10002547_pt1 | contig 15431 bp, 7 predicted proteins | sample MAT02_FD_78089 | JGI IMG/M metagenome (GOLD analysis project Ga0105045, IMG submission 78089) | Freshwater microbial communities from Lake Fryxell liftoff mats and glacier meltwater in Antarctica - MAT-02 (megahit assembly) | ecosystem: Environmental > Aquatic > Freshwater > Ice > Liftoff...
TCCAGCATTGATCTGGTGGGTGCGGAAATTGAACTGGTTAATATCAACAACCGCGAATATGTATTGCGAGGGGTTGTAGGCGAGTTGCGCAATGAGTACGATTATATTTTTATTGATTGCTTGCCTTCGCTTGGCCTTATTACGGTCAATGCCCTCGTAGCCGCCGATACCGTCCTGATTCCGGTACAATGCGAAATGTTTTCTTTCGAAGGATTGTCCAAACTCAAAAATACGATTGACCTCATTCGGCAGGGTTACGACCCAAATTTACAAGTAGAAGGGTTGCTGATTTCGATGTACGACGGTCGTTTGCGGCTCGCCAACGCCATTGTGGAAGAGGTGCGTAACAGCTCCTCCGATTACGTTTTTGAAACCATTATTCACCGCAATAGCCGCGTAGCCGAAGCCCCTATGTCGCATACGCCGGTGGCTTTGTACGACGTAAGCAGCCGAGGGGCGGTTAATTTTTTCAACCTCGCTGAAGAGTTTTTGCGGAGAAATTAATCGTTGTGTTTTTCTTACAAACAATTGAATTTCAACGAATTACCATTTATCTTGGAGCGGGTGTCGCTGTGCTGTTCGACGTTTCTCCTCTTTACAATTCAGAATTATGGCAAAGGCAAAATTTGATACAGGTGGCATAAAAGCCTTGTTGGGTAACCCCAAACAGTTGGAAAAGGCGGTGCAAGAAAATCCAGAAAAAGTGGTGCGAGAATTGGCCACCACGGTGGCTCAACTACCCGTTGCGCAGATTAAAACAAATGCCGGCCAACCGCGCAAAAACTTCAGCCCAGAATCCCTCGAAGAACTGGCGGCCAGCATCCGGGCACACGGCATTATTCAGCCGATTACGGTGCGTCGTATTCATGATAAAGAGTATCAGATTATTTCGGGTGAGCGGCGTTTTCGGGCCAGCCAACTGGCCGGCTTGAAAGAAATGCCCGCTTATGTGCGCTTGGCCAACGACCAAGAATTGCTCGAAATGGCGCTGATTGAGAACATTCAGCGGGAGGATTTGAACGCTTGGGAAATTGCCGTTTCTTATGGCCGCTTAGCCGAAGAATTCAAACTAACACACGAAAACTTATCCGAACGGGTAGGCAAACAGCGCAGTACCATCACCAATTACCTGCGTTTGTTGCGTTTTGAAAGCGACCCCGACATCAAACAAGGCATCGTGGAAGGCCGTATTTCTATGGGTCACGCACGTGCGCTGGCAGGCGTGGACGATTACGCGATTCGGAATTCGGTTTTTTTAAAAATTGTGTCTGAAGATTTGTCGGTTCGTGCCGTGGAAGCCCTCATTGCTAGTTATCAAGAGAGCCGGAAGGCCGACCCGAAGCCCAAAAAGGCTTTGACGGATAATATGCGCCATATTCAAGACCAATTTCGGTCGTTTTTTGGCGCAAAAGTGGACCTCAAACGCGACGATAAAGGAAAGGGCCAAATTGTGGTGAAGTTTGAGAATGACTCGGATTTAAACCGATTGATTGATTTGATTGAGAAATAAGGCGATTTCAACGGCCTCAACATGCTCAGCCCCCCGCCCATTCAAACACATATTCCGCCACATACGCGCTGGGCGTTTGTTCGGGCAGGGGCAACATTTCCGTTATCCTAAAATAGCCTGCTCCGCTCCGCATGTTTTTCTCTAACAAAATCAGCGAAACCGGACAACTTAAGTCATAATACTGCGGTTTTTCTCTTTTTTTCTCCAAAAAATGCCCGAAAAACCGCTGTGGGATGCCCATTTTAAGTAGGTGAATGGCCCCTAACATACAACGTGCAGGGGCTTTTTTTTCTTTTAGAAACAGGCCTCCCCAACATTCTGGCGCCAAATCCCAAGTAGCACGAGCCAGTGTAATATCTTGCCGTTCCACCCGCGCATGTTGTCGGAATCCGTTGTGCTCCGTCCACGCAACGCCCGAAGGCAGCAAGGCATCCAACGACACATACGGCGTAGCCAACTGCCATAAAATTTGCATCACTGGAGGACGTGTTTCCGAGGATTCTAACCCTAAATCGAGCAAAAAAAGTGGGCTCTGACTCTTTTTTTCGATTAAGTGCAGGCTTCCATCTGCTTTTTTGAGGATTCCGAGCTCGGCGAGTAGCACTTCTTTTTTAGCATCCGAAGCCCCTACCCTACCGCCTGGCACACGCAGCGCCAGCCCGGGAATAGGAGGCTGGAAATTGGCATTCGACCAGCCCTGCCAAGGGAACGCTCCCGTGCCGGACGGATGGTCAGACATCCAAGTTTGTAAAGTCTCCCACTGTGCTTGGGTAAAAGCCGATTTCCATCGCGCGAAGAGCTTGCCTCCGCCCGGAAAAAGACCATTCACTACCGATTTGTATCGGCCATTTTCTTGAAAAACTTGTAGCAATGCCCCCATTTTTCCGGCATATCGGGGACCGTACTTTGGCGCGCTTGAGGCCGTATCAGCCGACATAAATTGTTGGCTAAACGTGAGAAAATCAATGATTTGACCTTCTTTCAGCTGCGATTCAGCAAAAGACCAAAGGCGGCTTCGGAAGGGTGGTAGTAGCTGCGTGGCTTGCTCCGACCAGCAGTCGGAGAGTTGTTGTACCATCTCCTCCAAAACCTCGGGAGGCAGGGGTAAGGGATGCTGTCGAACCACGTCTTCCAAAAAAACATCTTCCACCCGAATCGGCGGCATTTCCGCGCCGTAAGCCTGAAAAAAACGCTCAAGTTCCTGCCAAGTATCTCGCTGGGCCTGTTGGGCATCCTCCAGCGACTGAAAAGGGAGCGTGCGGGCCGTTGTTCTCAACCATTGCAACAAGTAAGCCGCCTCGGTAATCATCGGCGCAGCGGGCAAATAGCCCAAATATTGATACAGACCACTACACCAACTGCTTGAAAGGCCCATTTCAGGCCATTGCCATTCGAGCAAGCCCACCGACACCCCTTGTAATATCAGCGACTCTAGCTCGGAGTCTTCGGCTTCAAAATCCTCGGACAAGGCCTGTTTTAACGTTGAAAACGAACATTTTAGGCCGTTTTTCAACAATATTTCGAGCATCGCCTGCATGGCTGGGTGGGGGGCCATTTGCTGAAATGCCTCTCGTTCGCCATCGAAATAGAGCCAAGTGCCGGGGTTCATGGACGTATCTTCAATTCCGACACTGGGATTTAGTCCCATCTGGAGGGAGCGATAAAAGGCCGGTTCCTGCAATAAAACATCGTACAAAAGGGGTAGTAAGGCCACATTGGGAGCCACCGATATTTTTTCTTCGAACCACTCCCCCACCCCTTCGCGCTCGGTTTGGGCGGCATCTAAAGGGTGTACCGACACGGTAGTAAAATGCGAGCGAGGGGAGGTTTTAAACCCCATTCGGGTCAGGTATTGCAGGAGTGAAAGGGCCGTTTTTCGGTCTTTTGCTTGCCATTGTGCTACGGGTTTTTGGGCCAGAGCAGGCAGCTCGTGCAGGAGGTCGTGACTGGAAAACAGCAACCCGCGCAACAGGGGCTTATTCTGTGCCATTTGCTGTAAAAACTGATAGTTTTCCTGCAATTTTAGTTCAAAATCGGCTTCAACTGCTTGTTTTTGTGCTAAAAATTCGGCCCAATCTGCGCAAGCGCTTATGAGTTGGGCGGTGTGGGGAAAGGTTGCCCACACCGCCCAAACGGCTGGTGGGGGCAGTTTCTCTTGTTGAAAAAAACGCTTTCGGGCGTTGTAGAGACTTGTCCGGAAATCGCTCGGGGGCGTTTGTTGCAGGGCATCATCGAAAGCCAGTTGCACGGATTGTATCCGTATTATTTCAGGGTTGTTGACATCCAGCCGAATGGCTGAATTTTCCAGTGCCTTCCAAGTATGCAAAGGCAACCCACTGGCGCGAACGAGTGTCAAGGGAAGGAACGTCGGGGTACTTCGTTCGATCATATTGTAAGGTTTAGCATTGGTATCAACATGAAACGAATCTTCTTTTTGTATGGTTTATTGCTGTTTTCTGCCCCTGTTTGGGCGCAAAACAACATAAGTCAGCGGTTTTCAGTAGGTTTTTTTGTGGGCTTTGAGTCTCAATTCCTCGGAATAGACAATTTTTTCTCGTTGCAACCAGAGCGTTGGGCTTATTCGCCCGTGAGCAGCAGGGGGGCCTCTATAGGCATTTTTGCGCGCAAGCAAGTACTTCCTTGGCTCGCTTTTCAGCCCGAATTATCCACCACATATTTGTCAAACAGGGTCCAATTTAGTGCAGACCCGCCCCAAATGTATCGTTTTTGGGATGTAGAGGTACCCCTACATTTTGCGATTACCGATGTACGCAAAGCAAATGCTCCGCTGCGGGGTTGTATTCTGATAGGGGGACGTTTGGGCTGGAATATGGTTCAAAATCCCAGCAACTTATTGCATGTTTCGCAAGAATGGGCAGCCCTTGACCTCGGGCTGGGCGCCGACATAAAATGGGGTACTTGGCACATACAGCCCAGTTTTATTTTCGCACATGGCCTCAATGATCTCCATATCCTCGGCAAAGGTTCATACGACACGGTGGTGGGCAGTATCTTGCGGGATAAGTTTTCCTTTCGGGTATATATGTGGCGAAAGAAGCGTAAAAAATAAGAAATCTATCAGAACTTGTTTGGAACGCTATTCTTCCAATAGAGGGCCATTTGGGACATCTGTACTTTAGTCTGTCCGCATACTTATATCAGCATATACCTACCGATCAAAAACCAACCAAAGCAGGTTGGGGATTTCATTATTGGGCTGCTAGTGACCAACATCGTTCTGTGCTGCGGCTACTTTTCACGGGATTACCCGCTGCGACGCCAAAATGAAATCCCCCCTACGCTTACTCTTCCATAATAGGCACCAAAATCGTTTTGCCCGGAATCAGGGCTTCTTTGGCGTCAACCCCATTTACTTGCGAGAGTTCAAATGCATTCACCTTGTATTTCACGGCAATTGATTGAAGGTTTTCTCCCTGCTTCACATGGTGCTCGCGAAACAACGGAACTTTAGCGGCTTCGGCTTTTTTTGCGCTGGCCATTGCTGGGGCTTTTTCGCCAGTTTTGCTCACAGTATCGTACAAAGAGGTTTCTTCCCACAAACTCGGATTGGCTGCCTTGGCCGCGGGCGTGTCCTCAGTGTTGTACGTTGCGGGGGTTTGAACATCCAAGATACTACTCTGGGGTCTTAGCGTGCCAGTATATGGCCCTTTGGGCGTTGCAATCCCTTGTTTGGTCACTTTGGGAGCACTTGGCTCCGGTACTGCCGTGCGCTTAATCGCTTGGCCGTTCACGGTACAAGTACATGCTGGAATGATAATTTCCTGGCCAATTTTCAAAGGTTCATCGCCTTCCAGCGGCATTGCGTTGGCTATGCGGATACATTCTTCTGGACAGCCGTATATTTTGGCAATTTTGTACAAATAATCACCGCGGCTTACGGTGTGAATAAGGGGGGTGTTGGTTTCGCCTTTAAAAGTGGAGTAGTTGTTTTCGCCGTATGCCTCCGTGTTATACTCTTGCGGACGAGCGGGGGCCAAGTTTTGCGCCCTGGGAGGGGCCGTTTGTGTGCCTTTTTGCGTTAAAGAAGGTCCTTGCTTTGTTACGGTTTGGCCCGCAACAGGTTGTATATCATACGTTTGCGGACTCGCGCCCTTACCGGAAGAAGTCGGAGGCGATTTCAACCATATTTTTTGACAAACCTCTATCATATCGGGGTTTGCGATGTTGTTCCATTTTACCAAATCAGTCACCGACACCTTGTAGGTACGCGCGATGGCGCGCAAATTTTCTCCTTTTTGAACAATGTGGGTGCCCTGCTCCCAAGCATCTGCGCAAGCAATGCCCGTGACACTCGGCGGCGTAGTATGCTCGACGGGCTTAACGGCTTCTTGCTCATTTTTCATAATGGAGGCAATTTCTTTGTCGGCCTCAAATTTCGGGTCGCCATACCCAGTCATTTTTTGTGTTTTAGACATCACAATTTTGCCCGAATTTTCTGGACAATTTGCCGTCACGTAATCGCCCAAGGCCTTGCCGTTCACTTTGACGAGTTGGAGTTCGCTTTCCATGGCCTGAGAGGCACTTTTGCCTGTGCGGTCGTTGATTATGCCAATGCTGGGAATCACCTGCAAGTCGGCGCGTAGTTCGCCTGCTTTTACGGGTTCGCAGTGGAATGTGTATTCCAATAAGCAGCTATTAACTTTGGCACCGGAAAAATAAGCCGCGGTGGGAGAGCCTACAACCGCCAAATTTTGCTCATTTACCAAGCGAGTGGTATCAAATTGAAACGAACTTTGTGGCGTACGAACCCAATACTGCTGGTTGTTGCGGGCAATCAAAGTAGCCGAAGCCACTGGCATCAACCAGTAACCACCGCTTTGACGCTGAAAAACCACCAACATTTGCTGCCCACCGCGGTTGATGCGGCTGACCAGAGCATCATCCAGCGCGAGGTTTCGACAAGAGACGGTTCCGGCGGGCATTTCGGGCGAATAATACCCCGCACCTTCTGTCATAAAAATAAAATTTTCTAGCACATTGGGCTTGATCGAGTACGCCCAAACGGGGCTATCCCCTTTTACATTGGGATACGAATACCGATATTCTAGTTGGTTCATGCAGTCGCGGTTAAAAAGCACATAAGTGACTTCTTGAGCCGGCAGCAGTTGGATGAAGCATTGCGCGAGCAGCGCTAAGACGAGTTGTTTCATGAAAAAGAATTTTATTGGTAATGGCCTAACCGTGAGGGGCTTTGGGTGAAAAAAAGCAGTTTTGCCCCAAAAACAAAACACGGTAAGACAGCGCGGTTTTTGGAAATGAGCAGGGAATTTCACGTTTGGATCCCTTGTTATGAATTAAATTTTAGTGCAAGGTTAGGGTAGAATTTTGAAAAAACAATCTGTGAATCAAGGATTTAGCAAAAAAACCGTGATATTTAAAGTTTTTAACGCCCAAATAGGTCTTTTTCTTGCTTTGTGGGGCCGACTTATTGTCTAAATGCCTGCAATTGCCTTGCCTTCCTTCCAAAAACCTGCTTTACCTTTGTGGCATGTATAGACCATTAATTCTTGTTACCAACGATGATGGCATCGTTGCGCCCGGCATTCGGGCATTGGTAGAAGTGGCTTCTTCCTTGGGCGAAGTGGTTATAGTGGCACCCGATTCCCCACAGAGTGGAAAAGGCCACGCCATTACCATCCATGAGCCGCTTCGTTTGAATAAAGTCAACCCTTTTCCGGGTTTGGAGGCATGGGAATCTTCGGGCACACCCGTAGATTGTGTCAAACTCGCCAAACACGTGGTGCTCAAAGACCGCAAAATTGATTTGTGTGTTTCGGGTATCAACCACGGCAGCAACGCTAGTATCAACATCATTTATTCTGGCACGATGTCGGCAGCAATGGAAGCCTCTTTGGAAAATATCCGGAGCATCGGGTTTTCCTTGTTGGATTTTAGTTTTGACGCTGATTTTGAGCCTGCAAAACCTTGGGTTCGGCAAATCATGACTTTTATGCTCAATCGGCCTTTTCAAAAAGGTGAATTGCTCAATGTCAACATCCCCAAATTGCCTGCATCGGCCATTAAGGGCGTGAAAATATGCCGACAAGCGGAGGCGCGTTGGCGAGAGAAAATGGTGGAGGGTCGCGACCCTTCCGGCCAACCGTATTACTGGCTCAGCGGCGAATTTGAGAACCACGACCGAGCCCCCGATACCGATATTTGGGCTTTAGAACAGGGCTATCTTTCAGTCGTGCCATCCATGCACGATTTGACACATTACCCATCCTTAAATACCTTAAAAGGCTTGGAAGGCATTGCCCAAAAATAGCCCTTACACTCTGACAATCAAATCATTATAACCTCTATTTTTCAGTACGTATGTTTCAACGCGATGAAATCTGGGTCGGCCTTTTGTATGGCATTTTATACCCCGTAGCAGCCTTTTTATTCCTGTATAATCTTTTTTCTTTATTGGAAATCAAAGGTGCTGCTAGCGGTACCGGTTTTTCCGAAAATTTCAGGGAAAGAACCCTGGCGATTGTGGCGATTGCACTGAATTTGTTTGTGCTGAGCCGTTTCCGCAAATTGCGGCGAGAAAAAGCCATGCGCGGAGTGGTGATTGCGACGGCTTTATTGGCCTTGGCTTGGCTGGCGATGTACGCAAAAACTATGTTTTAAATTTCAAATACCTACGAAACCTCCGGCCGATTCTGAGCCCAGATATCCGGCTTGTTCGGCGGCTAATTCGCTTATTCTGACCGCCATTTGGGCGTATGTTTAGCTGTCTGCTTCTGTGCGAACGAAGGTAAAAATAACGGCGTAATAAGGCGGCACCAGGCGTTTTTGCTATAATGTGGAGGCCGATTTTTCAATTTTCCAAGTAGCACCAAAATCTTCTACTAATTTATTGTCGTAATAATCTGCTTTTTCAAAGAGTCGGCGCAGCATTTCACGCCCAGTTTCTTCATTCAAATAGCGGTCGAAAATGAGTAACGAGAGCACAATATCTTGTTCATTCACACTTAAGGTGATGCCTTCGTTGGCGAAATTTTCGCGCAGTAAAAATTCGTAAAGTGGTTTGATGTCGTTTTTGGGCAACGAGCACAACAAGGCATCGGCAGAAAGCAAGCCTGATTTGTCGTGGTAAGTCAGGATAATCGTAGCACTCCCCTGCTGAATTTCCCAGGCATTTGGCCCAGATCGGCTCAGCATTACGTCGTGGCCGATTTCCCGAATAATTCTTTCGATGGTTTTGGCTACGCCGGAGGGTTCGTAGGCTTCAATAGAAGAGGGCAAACTGGCTTTATTCCCACAATGTGCGCAACATTTGTTTTCAACCGTAGCCAGTGTGAGAATATTCAAGCAGGCGGTACAGCGACTGGTATCCTCCGATTGAGCGGACTCAAACAGAGCAAGTGCTTCTTCTAAATACCTAACTGGCAAAGAAAAGCCCGTATTGTCGCCATTTTGAATGACAAATGTATTCACCCCCACGACTTGTCCTTCATTATCCACCAATGGGCCGCCGGAGTTGCCGGGATTAAGTGCAGCGTCAATATGTAAATATGGAATGCCATTGAGCAGTTCGGCGGTATTGGACACAATGCCGCTTTTGAGTGAAAATTTCAGTCCAAAAGGATGTCCAATGGCCGTCACTTCATCTCGTTCACGGAGTTTTTTTTCTATTCCGAGGGTTATTTCTGGCAATTCAGTCTCGTTGCGCGGTGGCTCCAGAAAAGCCAAATCATACCGAGCGTCTATATATCGAACGGTTGCCAGTTGTTTTTTAAACATAGCCCCCTCTACTACTACTACGCGATGCCCCTCCACTACGTGGTGATTGGTCACGATGATCTGTCTGTTTTTTAGGAAAAAGCCCGTGCCTGTGCTGTGCGGGGTTGCAATTTGCACAATGGTATTGCGGTAATCTTCAACAAAATCAACCATAAAGCGGAAATATTGGCGGTAAATGTACAGGAATTGCGCGCAACAAAAAAGCCGTCCCGCTCACAAAGAAGCGGGACGGCCATAGTATGTGATCGAACGCAGAAATTACTTTGCAGTAATCATTTTTATGGTTCGTTTGCCTTGTGGCGTTACTAGTTCGCAGAACAACACCCCGTAAGAAGCCGCATTATCCATCCGGAACTCCAACTCGTGGTATCCGGCGGTGTATTTGCGGTCGTAAGAACTTAGTTCGCGACCACTGATGTCGAGAATCCGAATATGTGCTTCGCAAGCCTCTGGCAAAATAAAGCCAATGGTGGTTGCATCCGCAAATGGATTTGGACGGTTTTGCATCAGTTGCAACTGTAAGTTATTGGTAACCAATGGATCTTTTACGGCTACCGACGCTCCAAACACCAAACGAACATCCGTTGAAATCAAGGCTTGATTGAATGCTTTGCACTCAATTTGCGAATCATCTAAGCGCAGTACTTGGCTGAGTTGTTGGCCGCTTTGCAGCACCTTAAACTTAGCACGGAATACTGGAGTACCATCCGCAAGGGTCACGCCTTGGCCATTAGACCATACATGACGCAATTCGCCCAAATTAGCCTGATACGAACCGAAGTTATCGTTCAAATTCAAAGAAATGGCATCCAATGCTTCGAATCCAACAAACTCCAATACCATCGGGTCAAAATCCAACGCAAACTGGTAAGCAGCCAAGTCGCTGAAATTAACCGCTTCAAAGGCTAAGTCAAGCGAGGTACCTGCCACCAAAGTCTGGTCTTTCAAAGCCCAAACCAAGGGTGCTGGTGCTTGTAAGTTGGCTGGATTGGCCCAAACGGAGTCCACATCGCCTATTTTCATACCGAAGAAATCAATATCTACGGCATCCAAAGCCACTAAGGTTACATCCTTAAAGTCTGGGAACACGGGCACATTTTGGTGTGCAGTAACCGGCATGATGAAATCCTGTGGCACAAAACGCCAGAACACATTGAACACCGCCAAAGCCGTCGGATTACCCAAAATAGACTGGGTAATCAGCGTCGCATCTTGGGTGTTGATAATACCGCTTCGGTTGACGTCGGCGCACACCTTTTTGTACGGATTGGTGATGGGGTTGGAGAAATTGACGTGGTTGGTGATACGGGCCGCATCCGCAGCCGTTACCCCATTCAAACGGTTGATGTTCTTTACTGGACGGACGCGGTAGGTGCCTGCAGTCGGCACGGACACCTCATAGTCACCATTCGTATCTGATAGGTCACTGCCCATAAATACTGGTGCAGTGGAAGTCACGTTGACCGTAGCATTGTTCACGCCAGAAACACGATCATGTTCCCAAATGATGCTGCCCGCAATTGACAAACAATTCACCGTAATAGTGAAGGAACAGGAGGCGGTGTTACCTACTTGGTCGGTGACAGTGTAGGTTACGGTGGTTACACCCTCGCTTATGGAAGTCGTATTGCCAATGTACCCTGGAATCATACCAGTAGTGTCAACCGGACCCACAAGTTTATATGAGATGCTTACGCCACTACAGTTATCGCTGAAAATTGGTTGGGATTGATTGCCGTAAGCCGCAACACATTCAATCGTCCCCCCAGGCAAGGTTAAGTTAGCAGGACAACCGGTGATGGTCGGTGGCGTAACATCCAAAACCGTGATGGTTTGTACGCGCGTAATAGCCGAATTGCCACAGGCATCTAACAACTGCCAAGTACGAGTAATGATGAATTTCTGTTGAAAATTCACACCCGGATTCACCACATCCGTGTAGAATGCTTGCAAACCGGGTCCGCTAGGCGTACAGTTGTCATTTTCGTCTGTAACGTCGCCTGTGATAACAGGAGCGGCATTATAAACGCAGGCCGCATTGACATTGATGGTGATATTGGCTGGACCGGTGAAGATTGGCTTCACATTATCCACTACAGTAATAATTTGATTCACCAAAATTGTGTTGCAGTAGTCGTCGGTCACGATGTACTGGTGCGTCACAATGCGCGGTGTAAGGGCACAGCCAGCAGCGCCATTATCGGAAGATGCGAACCAAGCAACAGTAGGGGTTCCGCCGCAGTTATCCGACTCTCCTGTTACAATTTCAGGATTTTGAGTAGGAATTGCAGTGCTACAAGCAAGATTGCTGTTGGCAATCAAATTGGCCGTAGGAGGTGTGAGGTCCAGTAAAGAGAAGATAGCGGTTGTTTCCTCAAAATTGCCGCAGCCATTCGTAGCCCGGAAAGTAACCGTGACGGACTTGGTATGCGTAGTGCAATTTGCCATGCTGTTTTGTAGTACGGTAGCCGGGTTGAGTGGCAAGTAAGACCATACGATACCAGAACCAGTGGCTACTGCACCGCCGTTGTCGTCCAACCAATCTTCGAGGTCGCCCATCCATTCCATACAGTCAACTGTCAAGTTGTCGGCATCATCGGTGATGTCCACGAGGCTAGAAGCCCCAATGCACAATCCGTTGTAGGCTACTGAACTACTGATACCGCACTGGTCGGTAGCAGTGACCGTAACGGTTGCCGGACAAGTACCAACCGTAGTAGCCGTGATGATTAACTGTCCGTAAGAACTGCAATTGTCGGTAATCGTTGTACCTGCAATCGCAGCGGCTTGTGCCGCTGCAATGGTTGGGTAGCAAGTAGCAATGTTACTCACAGTCATTACTGGACCAATTCCGTCAATGCGGGTGTTGTACAGGACTGGCAAACTGGTATTTCCAGCGCAGTCGGTGGCCGTAATGGTAATGGTTGCATTACAAAGTGTGCCACCGCGTATAGTACTTACAGCCAAATTCATGGGTGGAGTACATACATCTGTAAAGGTGGTGGCTGCAATGGCAGCATTAAAGGCCGCTTGTTCAGTTGCATAGCATGTACCGATGGAAGTAGCCACCGCTACAGGCGCTACATCATCTATTATGTTATAGATGCAAACAAACAGCGTCGGTTGAATATTATTACAAGCGTCGCGCAGTTGGAAACTTACAGTAATGGTACGGCTGCAATTTTGTGCATTATACACGTTCGCAATGCTCATCACTTTCACAATAATCGAAGCCGCCGGGCCACAATTATCAGAAATACAACTGCCTAGGCTGGGCACTAAGAGACCTGCTACATTCCATTGGTGTGCATTGTTAATTTCTTGACCAACTACCAAGCCCGTTAAAGTGGCGGCGGAAGGGCAAGCATAGCCACTAGAAGTAAGCAGATTCAACGGCATAAACTGACACAAAGGATCGAACGTAGGCGGCGTATTGTCCACCATTGTAATAACTTGCGTAAAGACAATGCTAGGGTTACTACAGGCATCATTGGCTATCCAAGTATTGGTATAAGTACCTTCTCCTACACAAGAACCGCCGGCTACAAATGAGCCAGATGTTTTGGTCAATACGGAGGTAACACCGCAAGCGTCTGTAGCAATGGGGACTAGGCTATTGGCAAATGCCAATCCAGCCGCTTCGCTGCATGAAACACTGATATTCAAGCCCGTAGGATGATTTTGACCTTGAGGAGTTACCCATGTTGGACCATTGTCATCCATAATGGTTATCACTTGTGTAAACACCAAAGAAGCGTTTCCGCAACCATCGGTTGCTATCCAAGTATTGGTGTAAGTACCTTCTTGCGGACAAGTCATACCGGGCACAAAAACACCCGATGTTTTGGCGAGTGTAACTCCGGTACAATTGTCCATGGCCGTAGGCGCAAGGGCTTGTGCGGCTGCTAATCCGACTGCGTCGTTACAGGCTACAGAGGCATTGAGTGCACCAGCCATTGTGAGCCAATTGGGGGCCACATTATCTACTATGGTAACCGTTTGCGTAAATACGGTTGTGGAAGAATTACCACAATCGTCGTAGGCTCTCCAAGTACGTGTATAGCCACCTGCGCAGGTATTGAGCAAAGTACTGTCTGCGCGCAATACGCTTACTTCACCACAGTTGTCTTGGGCAACAGGCTTGAGCAAAGAGGCTGCCAAAATAGAACTCAAATCGGTGCACGAGATGGTTCTATTCAGAGGGTCGCTGGGTGTTGTTACCCAAGTTGGAGCGATAGTATCTTCGATGAGAATAGATTGCACAATGTCCACGCTATTGCCCGCACAGTCGAACGCGCGGTACGTACGTGTACCCATACCCGGACAAGAAGTGGGTAACACGGTACTTATGTGTTCAATACTTATGTGTTCAATATCTGGCACTGCACAGTTGTCCGTTACGAAAACTAAGTCTGTGTCAGGCGCGTCCACGTCATCCAAACAAGTGAACATCAAAGCACTTAGAGGCGTAGCGACAGGTGCCTCATTATCAATCAAAATTGATGTGAAGGTGTGCATCACCGTATTATCACACCCGTCTGTGAACGTAATGATGATGTCGTATTCCCGGCAGGCATCTTCTAAGATGCCAACTTCTACCTCGCTAAAGGTTGCATTTGCAAACAAATCCAAGGTATTAGTACAGTTGTCAATGGGGTTAGCCGCACGAGCCAAATAAAAGTGAGCAGCAGCCAGTGTTTTGTAACAAGTCTCATGGAGAAGTGGATTCACCACCGGGTTAACCACATCAATATGCACACCCGTGTACACTATGCTCGAGAAATTGCCACAGAAGTCGGTCACAAAAACGGTAATTTCTGCTGGGCAGCCCATGTTGGCAGATGCGTCTACTTGTAAATCCCCCGGTGCTGTGCAATCATCTTCTGCTATAGTGGCAGCAACCGCAGCATCTAAGGCATCTTGGACATTATCAAAACACATTCCGTTCAATGCGAGTGGATTGGGATCGGTAAAAAACGGTGGGTCACTTTCCACGCGAGTGTGATATACCGCGGTATCGGACTTAAAACAATCGTCGGTAGCGATTACCCAGATTTCAGTTTCACAATCCGTACCATACACCTCTGCCTTAATAGACAACATCATATCGCAATCGTCGGTGGCAGTGGTAGCAGCAATGGCTGCTTGCACTGCGAATCCATACTCACCATAAGGTGGCGTGGGCATATCATCTACTTCATAGCAATCGTCAATGGTACCGGCTACTGCCACTGGACGAGCCCGATCAATGGTAACCAAATAGGTTGTACTACCAAAGGCTGCCAAATTTCCACAAGCATCGGTAACGGCCAAAATGATGGTACCCGTACAGCCCGTCGTATCAACAGAGGAAACGACTACACTAATCTGCAACAAACTGCTGCAATTGTCCATTTTGGTAAGATTGGCTCGGGCGACAGCCGCATCAATGGCCGCCCGACCAGAAATATACCAAGGTGCCAAGCCCGTGGTAGAAATCGTTGGAGCAATATTATCTCTAACCGTAATGACATGCGATACCGCGGTGGAATTTCCGGCTTCATCGGTTACCGAATATACTCGGGTAATCACCATTGGGCTGCTGGCACAACCCGAACCTACGGTGGTTGACAATGTTGCCTGATACGCCACTACGGGTGGATTAGTACAAAAATCATACTCATTCGTCACCACCAAGATATTGGGAGCAGGAACATCTGCCACACAAACATAAAAGGATGCGGTGGGGTTGCTCGCTGTTGGCGGTGTTTGATCCACAATAATGGAGAACAAATACACAATGCTTTCACAACCATTATCATCATTGCTGATTACGAGGCTGGCTTGGTATGAGCCGCTCAATAAGCCATTTGGCAACACGATTCGAATATAGCCACTACTGGGGTCAAACGTTAAACCTTGATCCGGAAAACCTGCCAAATTTGCCGCCGCATCAAAGTTAATGAAGTAGTAGTTTGGATTACCCGTTACGTTTGTGAACGAAATATCCACAAAATCATCACTTGGGCACGCCACTGGGTTTGTTCCTAAGGCAAGACTAGGTGGGGTTACTTGTATGCTTACCGCAACAGTAGAAACTGGGATGGGGGAGAAACTGCTATTGATGGCAGATTCGTCCTCTATGGTTAGCGGAATATTAAACGGTCCAGTATTCGCGGTTGGACGA
>Ga0105045_10002548_pt1 | contig 15416 bp, 9 predicted proteins | sample MAT02_FD_78089 | JGI IMG/M metagenome (GOLD analysis project Ga0105045, IMG submission 78089) | Freshwater microbial communities from Lake Fryxell liftoff mats and glacier meltwater in Antarctica - MAT-02 (megahit assembly) | ecosystem: Environmental > Aquatic > Freshwater > Ice > Liftoff...
GAGCTGTACGTCATACTAGCCACGGCGGAAACCGGAATTTGGCTGAATTTTCCTTTATTGTCGCGGAAGGTGATTTTTTGGTCGTTCAACTTGGCCAAATCGTAACGGTAAGTATCGTTCAGGCGCAGGTTGATCGGATAATCGTCTTCACCATCTTTTACTTTGGAGATTTCTTTGCCGTAAATGGCTGTCCGCATGTTCATGGCCAACATGGCCGTGGACAGGCCCAACCGCTGGGCCTTGGCCCGGTCGATTTGCAACAACAATTCCGGTTTGCCGGTTTCAATCCCAATTTTGAGGCCATCAATCCCGTCGATTTTGGCTTGCTCAATGAGGTCTTTCATCTTGTCGGCTTCCTCGATCAGGGTCACGTAGTCGTCACCAATGATTTCAATGTTGATCGGTGCGCCCACCGGAGGACCGCTTTGCTGGCCGTCGGTCACGATTTTCAGGCCGGGGACGGTCTTGGCCATTTCGCTCATCTTGCGTTGGATCTCCCGGGTGCTTACCCCGCCCCGCAGGGCAAAATCCACAAAGTTGATGTTGATCTTGGCTTTGTTGGGGGTGAAACCAGTGCCAGCCACCAGTTCGTTGGGATTGCTGGTGCCTTCGCCCACGTTGCTAACAATGGCCTTGACCACTTTTTCGTAGGGTTTCAGCACTTCGTACACCTTTTTTTCCAGCTCTAGCGTTTGCTGGTTGGTGGTGGCCACGTCGGTGCCCAGAGGCGCATCCACATACAAGTAGATGATGGGCGGATCGGCCGTGGGAAACAACGACACCAGCGGTTGGCTGCCAAAATAGGCATTGATGGACACCACCATAAGGACAATGGTGCCAAAAAAGAACAGCAATGGCCTCAGCCGGCCTTTGAGCGCATAACGCAGCAAGGATTTGTAGTTGGTCTCGAGCCAAACCAACACCACCGCTTGGAACCAACGCGCCGCTGGGCGGAAAAAGTAAACATTGACTACGGTAAGGATGGCCAGGGTCATTAATAAATTGCCTAGGCTAAGGGTTTCGGCCAGAAAATAGGCTGGAATGGCCAATCCCGCGCTGGCCGCCGCAAAAATCAGCAGGCGCTTGGGGCTGGTCTGGTTGCTGTCCAGTTTCATGTAGGTGGCTGCCACCACCGGGTTGACCACCAAACCCACGAAGAGCGAGGCCGACAATACGACGATGAGCGTAACGGGCAAATAGCTCATGAACTCGCCCAAAATGCCATCCCAAAAAATCAGCGGGAGGAATGCGGCCAACGTGGTGGCGGTGGAGGCGATGATGGGCACTGCCACTTCGCCTACGCCTTCTTTGGCAGCTTTGAGAGCCGGGTAACCCTCTTCCATCAGGCGATACGTGTTCTCGATCACCACAATGGCATTGTCCACCAGCATCCCCAAGGCGAGCACCAGCGCAAACAGCACCATGATGTTGATCGTCAGGCCCATGAAATTTAGGACAATGAACGACAGCAACATGGAGATCGGGATGGCCAAACCAACAAACAACGCATTGCGCAAGCCCATAAAGAACAACAGGATCAACACGACCAAGATCACCCCGGAAATAATGCTATTTTCCAAGTTGCTGATCTGGAGTTTCATGTTATCGGCTTGATTCTCGGTCAGGATCACGTTCAAATTGCTGGGCAAAGCGTTGGAAGCCTTGGCCTCGGCCAGGATGACCGCCACTTTCTCATCGGCCGCAATCAGGTTTTCCTTGTTCCGCTTTACCACTCGCAGTGAAACTACCGCTTGGGGGCCCGTTTTGAGGAAACTTCCGGTGGCCAAGCGAGTGAAGCTTTTGCGCTCCACGAAGCTGTCTTTTACCTCGGCCACGTCTCTGAGGTAGATCACTTCTTGATCCTCGGCCTTGACGATCACGTCGGCAATTTCTTCGGCGGTCTTGAATTCGCCCGATACCCGGAGCGAGCGCCGGTAGCCATCGGTCAGTACTTCGCCACCCGCCATGGTCACGTTCTCGCCTTTAACGGCGTTCTCGATGTCATTGAAAGTAACCTTGCGGGCCTCCATTTTGTAGATGTCGGCATTGATCTGGAACTCGCGATCCAGTGCGCCCGTGATGTCCACCTTGGATACTTCGGGCAGGGCCTCGATCTTGTCCTCCAAGTATTCGCCAAATTTTTTCAACTGATCCACCTCATAATCCCCCGACAGGTTGACGGTCAGGATGGGCAGTTCCGACAAATCGACTTCGAGCACGGTCGGATCTTCATCCAGATCGTTGGGCAAATCGCGCTTGGTCTTGTCCACGGCATCTTTGACATCTTGCAGGGCTTTGGCAATCAAGATGTTCTCATTGAACTCGATGACCACCGTCGAAACATCTTGGGCCGAAGTGGAGGTAATCTTTTTGACCCCTTTCAAGCCTTTGATTTGTTTTTCAATGGGCCGGGTAACCAAGTTTTCGATGTCAATGGGCGAGTTGCCGGGGTAAATCGTGTTGACAAACACCGTCGGGATCACCACTTCGGGGAATGATTCCTTGGGCATGTTGATGTACGAAAACAGGCCGTAGATGACAATGAGTGCCGTGAGGATGAACACACTCGTCCGATTGTTGATCGATAGTGAGCTAAGCCCAAATTCTCTTTTGATATTTTGATCTTCCATTTCCTTGATGGTTTGGGCCTATTTGATTGCTACTTTGGTCTCAGAAACTACTTTTACCGCATCACCGTTGAGCACTTCATTGTAGCCCTTGGTGATGAGCATATCGCCCGGTTGCAATCCTTCGGTGATCAAGGTCTTGCCAGCGTAAGATTGGCCCGAGGCGATGTTCACTTTCTCGCTCGTGTCTTTGCCCTCTTTTTTGCGCAATACATACACGAACTTTTGCCCGGTGGCTGATTGCTGGATCAAGTAAGTGGGGATGCTGAGGGCTTTTTGTTGGTAGAAATCGCGGATTTTCACCACGGCCAGCGTGTTGGGCTTCAAATAGCCATCGGGGTTGCCGGTCCGCATCAGCAGACGGAATGTACGGTTGATCGGGTTAACCACTTGTCCGGTGCTCTCTACCCGTAGGTTGAGCTCCTTGCCCAGGCTGGGGAACGACACCAACACTTGATCCCCACGTTTGATGGATCTAGTGTAGGCCTCCGACACGTCGGCAGTAATTTTGACCGTGGTATTGTTCACGATCCGGGCCATTGGCACGGCGGGGTTGCCCATTTCGCCCACATTTTGCATAAACTGCTCCAATATACCGCTGATCGGGGCCTTGATGTAAGCTTTGTTCAACTGGGACTTCATCGTGGCCAGCCCTTTTTCTAGGGCATCTATGGCATTTTTGGCTTGCAGGTATTGGATCTCCGTACCGATTTTCTGGTTCCACAAATTGCTTTGGCGCTCAAAGGTGGTGCGGGCCAGTTCCATGCGGGTTTCCATTTCGACAATGCTCCGCCGCGCGTTCTCTGCATCTACTTCGGCAATGATCTGGCCCGCCCTCACGGCTTGGCCCTCTTCGACCCGGCGGCGCAAAATCAGGCCCGGGATTTCGGGGGCCACCATCACGTTTTGATCCGAGGCCACGTTGGCCTGCACCTCTACGTAATGCGCGAAGTCTTCGGGGGCCAATGCCATGGTTTCCACCAGTTTAGTGGCAGTTTCTTTGGCCGAGGCGGGCATGGCGGCGCTGATCTCGCCTTCCAATGTGCTGATCTCGGCCTTCAATTTGGTCAGGGCCTCTTTTTTGGTGGCCAACTGCTTTTTCTTTTCCTCGATGCTTTTGGGATCGCCACAAGCGGCCAATAACAACAAGAGGGTGAGGATTTGGTAAAGTTTCATAGTGAATCAGAATGAATTGAAATAAGTAGAGTGAATGGTGGTTTTTGTAGTCTAGTTTTCCAGCAGTTTGCCTTGGGCTTTGTCCAGATCCACTTTGGCCACCAACGCTTCGTACAGCGCGTTGTAATAATTGGTCTCGGTGGTCTTTAACTCATTCTCGGCAGTTACCACTTCAATGTTGCTCCCCACGCCTTCTTTGTATTTGATTTTGGTCACCCGGGCCACTTCGGCGGCTAGTTCCCGGTTTTTTTGTTGGATGGCCATGTTGTCCACGGCGTTTTGCAAAGTCAGGACTGCTTGTTTCACCTCGATGCCGATGCCCCGGCGAAGATCCTGCATGTTGTTCTCGGTTTTGATCAGGGCTAGGCGTCGCTGTTCACCAATGTATTTTTTGCGCAAGCCATCAAAAATGGGCACTTGTAGGCTCAAACCGACATTGCCAAACGAGAACCAGTGTTGGCCAAACTGGAACATCTCGCCCAAGGCCGGCCGGCCCGCAATGCCCGCATAGGCTAAGGTGAGGTTCAACTTGGGCAGATACTCCAGCGTATTGCGGCGGATGTTCATCCGGTCAAGTTCGCGCTGGGTTTCCAGGGCCGAGTACTCGATGCGTTGCATCGGATCAAAATTGTCCATCTTGGCCTCCCAAGCTGTTTGGGCCAGCTGGAGGTTTTGGAGGTTTTCTGAAATGTTGATCTCGTCTTCCTCGCGCAGGCCCATCTGGAACTTGAGCAGCACTTCGCTCAAAGCGACCAGGCGCTCCAGTTTTTGTTTTTCGATCTTGAGGTTGTTGAAAGTGACCTCGAGTCGATCCACATCGATCTTTTCCACAAACCCCTGTTGGTTGAGGGCACGGGTTTCGCGCAGGAGGACTTCTAGGCGCTGGTAGTTGTTGTCGATCAGGACCAACCGCTCCACGCCCACCACTACACCATAGTAAGCTTTGCTCACAGCGGCGGCCACGTCAATTTTGGAGCGGGTGAGTCCCTTTTGGCTCAGCTCTTGGTAAACCGTGGCAGCCTTCAGGCCCAGAAAGAAAGCACCATCAAACAGCAGTTGGGTGGCCGACACCCCGTAGTTGCCGCTGAAGGCAGGTTGAAAGGTAATCGGGACAAACGTCCCCAAGGGAGCATTCGCATCTTGGAACTGGGCCGGAAACAGGGCAACCTGCGGCTTAAAGTTGGCCGTCATGGCAGCGTTGGCATTTATCTGCGGCAAACCGTCGGCCCGCACCAAACCCACTTGGGCTTTGGCGGTCTCCACGTCCACTTGGGCATTCTTGACCGACACCGCGTGGCTGAGCGCATACTCTATGCACTGTTTGAGGGTGAAGTTTTGCAGTACCACTCGATCTTCGGTCAGGGCGGCGGGCTGGGCCAGGGCTTTCGTCCCAACCGCCCCGAGCAGCAGCCCCAAAAAAGAGAATGACAATAAATGAAATTTCATGATACGGATTCGCTAAATAAAAAAATCAAGTCAAAAATAAAGCACGTCAAATGCTGAGCGGACCGCTCACTTGGGGGCGAGCCGACTCGGTTTGGTATTCTTTACGGTATTGGATCACGAGCGAGTACCCTTTGAGAGTGACAATGCCGTGGATAAAATGGTCGAACATTTGCATTTGAACGTCAGCAATGTTGAATCGATCGGCCGGGAACACCTTAAGCTCAAAACCCATCTGCACTTGCTCGAGCCGCATCCGGGCGATGATTTCCACTTGGATTTCCTTGCGGTACAATCCTTCCTCGATGCCGCGCCGAAGATTGCTGACCACTTGCTGGTAAAAAAGTGATTCTTTGTGTTGTAGGTAAATTTCCCAACCACTGGGATGGTATTTTTTGAGGTCGTACAGCATATTGGGGTTCATGCTGCGGAACGATTTCTCAATGTGCTGGGCAGCTATCACCACCTCGTCCACCGCATTGCGGGCAATGGCCGACAATCCGTCCCACTCGCAGCGTTGCTCATCAAAGCCCGCCTTGATCACTTCTCTCACCACTTCATCTTTATCGGTAAAATATTGGTAAATGGTTTTTTTGGAAATGCCCAGATCGCGGGCCATGTCATCCATGGTTACACTCCGAATGCCATAACGATTGAATAGCTGATCGGCTTGGCTCAATATCCTCTTTCTAATATCCAAAACGCACAAGGTTAAATTAGGAACGCACAAAACTAAGAAAACTATTTTAGTCAAAAAAGTTTTTCAAGGTTTTTTTTGCCGCTTTTCGCAAAAAAATAATGCGGAGGGTTTTAGCTAACAGCGCAACCCAAAGGCCAAAAAATAAAAAAAAGGCTCGTCAGGGAACATTGGCGTTATTTTGGAAACCACCTGTTGAGCCAACGTTTCCAGCGAATAGGATATGCCGAATTCTCAACAGGAATTGGAAACGAATAGTTTCAAGAAAGTTTCGGAAGTTTTGTTTTCGCGCTGATAGTAATCTCAGGCGGCAAGGAAGATCCGGAAAGAAGTGCCCCAGGACTCGCCGCTATCGATCTCGATGTGCCCACCCAGTGCCTCAGCCTGAAACTTGACCAAGTACAGGCCCATTCCTTTGCCCTTGGCGTGGGCATGGAACCACTCGTTGGGGTCGCGCAAATGGTTGCCGTAGGTTTCCAGATCGATGCCCAGCCCGTTGTCAGTAACCGAGAGGCAAAGTAGGTTGTTCAACTGCTCGGCCTTAAAGAGGATGAACGGGGCGCGGTTGGGGTGCCGGTACTTGAGGGCATTGCTAAAAAGATTGTAAAGGATGCTGTCCAAATACGGGGCAAAGGCGTGCACCGCGTCCACGCCGCTATAAAGCTCGCCGATTTGGGCCCCCGACTTGCAGATTTCGCTCTCGAGCAGTAGCTTAACGCGTTGGATTTGGGTAGGGAGGTGTATCTCGGTGGCTAGCCGCACGTCGTGCTGCACTTCCAGAATGGCAGCTAAGTCGCGGATGACCAGGTCGAGCTCTTGGGTGGTCCCCCTCAACTTAGTGATGACTTCTTCCCGCTCGGCCAGCGTGGTGAGATCAACCAGTTGGCCCAGTCCAAGGAGCCGGGCGGCCGGTCCCCGCAGGTTGTGCGAGGTGATGTAGGCAAACTGCTCGAGCTGGTAGTTGCGTTGGGTGAGTTCCCGGTTGGTGTCGGTGAGTTCTTGGGTGCGCAGGAAAATCTCTTGCTCGAGCGATTTGTTGGTTTCCTCGATCTCAATATTCTGGGCCTGAATGTAGGTCTGGGCTGATTGGAGCAGTTCGTTTTTGGCCAGCACCGCTTCTTTTTGGGCGGCCAGTTCTTGGTTCTGGATCAGCATGGAAGCAGCCTGAATGGCCAGTTCTTCATTTTTTAGCCGGATTTCGGCGGTGCGCTCCGTTACCGTGGCCTCAAGGCGCAGGTTGTCGGCTTCTTTTAGTTCGCGCTTTTCTTGTTCCAGCAGTCCTAATTTTTTGGCATTGGCAAAAGACTGATGGATGTGGAAGACCGTAAACAGCAGAGTGGGCAGGGTGATGGCCAGCAGGGCGATCTGCACGGTCAATTGGCGGTTCAAGGCCGTAGCATACTTGACCGAAGCCCGCGCAGCTATCTCATTTTCGAACTTTTGAATCCTTTTGCTCAATTCCCGATATTCATCGATGATCGGCATCCCCCGTTTCTCCTCGATCCGGGCAACGAATTCTTGTTCCCGCCCTTGATCGATCAATTGTTTGAGCTGTGCGTTGAACAAAAAATACGCATCGACCGAGCTCTTCAGTTGATTGAGGCTGGCCACCTCATATTGCTGCTGCTGGAGGTGTTGGGCGATCCGAGAAAAAATCGCTTGCTTCCATTGTTTGAGGTGAGTAAGGTCTTGGTTTATAGCCGAGGTATCCCGAGTGATGTGGTATCCCCAAATGCCCATGTCAAGATCGTTCAGCAACTCTACAATCAGCTTGACTTGTGTCTTGACCTGGACCGCCTGTTTTTGCAGGACTTGGTTCTCCTCGATGATTTGGTTGTTGAAATAAGTAAACCCCACGTTGACTACGAGCAAAACTACTATCAATGCCGAAACAAAATAGAGGAGATTTTTGCGGAGCAGGTTTGGCATGGTAAAAAACCGTTGTTTTTTCAATGATTAATACAGAGCTGTCCCAATTTGACCAATACTCTTCGCTTGAGACTTTCAAAATTATGGTTTTTTCAATGATTTATGCTGAGCTATGGAAGGTTTAAAAGTAATTCCGTGCCTATTTTCGTGGCCAAAAATTAGCCATTCCGTGCAAATCTTAAACGAACCAAACCGTTGGATTGGCTTCAATTAAATTGGGCAGACATATTGTAAAGTACAATTATTTGTTGGTCAACGCCTATTTGGCCGATATATAGTCCCGTTTTAAGCCAAGTTGTAGAATACGAACAAACGGTAGTCAAGAAAGCGGTTGGTATGCTTTGTACATTTTCAACGCCATATATCTACTCAAAATATAATTTGGATTCATTATATGATTGGCGGGTAATCTTGGTTTAAAACCGCAACTAGCAGAATTATTGAAAATCAAAGCGATGATTTGTCCAAACTGCTACCATCAGCTTACCTTCTTATCACTTCCGCCACTATTTTCCCCAAACCATCACCAAAACTCTTTTAGGGGGAAATGGTGCTGGGCATTTGGCCGCCCCAGCCTTAATCCCGCACCGAAAGGTCGTCTTTTACCCGGCCGGCGTACACCTTGATAAATTCGGCCCCGAGCAGAAAAATGGCCGCCGAGTAATAGATCCAGGTCAGGAGCACGGCAAAGGAACCCGCCGCACCGTACACGCCACCCAGCCCGCTCTGGAGCAAATAAAAACCAATGCAAATTTTCCCGATGGCAAACAGGCCAGTAGTGAACAGGGCCCCCGCAAGGCTGGTGAACCAACGGACGTGGGCATCGGACAAAAATTTGAAGACCAGCGTGAACAAACAGATCAGAATGGAGTAAGTAATGGCCTGCCCCGGCACGTTGACCAGCAGAGTAGGCAACTTGGGCAGCAAAAAGGTGAACCGATTGGCAATAATGTCCAACACCTGCTCGGCAATAATGGTGACCACCAACAAAACACCAATGACGATGAGCATCAATAAACCCAGCAGGCGTTGGCGCAAAATGACCACAAACGCCCGCTGTTGCCGGGGCGCCACCTGCCAAATCCGGTTGAGTGCGTTGTGCAAGACGGCAAAAATAGTGGTGGCCCCAAGCAAGAACGTAAAAATACTTACGACGGTGGCCCACCAACTATCGCTGCCGTGGTAGGCGTTCAAAAGCAGGCTCTGCACAATCTCGGCAGCCTGTGGCCCGATCAAACCCACGGTCTGAGCATATATTTTGCCACTGATGGCCTGTTCACTGAATAAACTGCCCGCCACCAGCACCAACATAAACAGAATGGGGGCCAACGAAAAAGCCATGTAATAAGACAGCGCCGCACTAATATCAAGACAATCATCGTCGATAAAACATTGCACGATTTCTTGGATAAATCTAAGACCACGTTGGGCTATTCCTCGAAGTTTTTGGATTTGCGGCATTATTATTGAGATTTTTTGTCGAAGGTATTTTGTTTTTCCGGGAAATATTCTAATTTTAAGAAAAAGCAAAACACGCGTTTTTCTTCCAACCCCTACCTCATTGTGTTAACCAAGGGCTTTAACTTACACTGATGCAAACTAACCAACATTCCCCGACAGTGAAAACGGTCATTTTTGGGGCCGATCATTTTCCCAAAGACCCATCAATGCCCGCGTTGCCCTTGGTAGCCTCCCAAGTGGAAGCTTTCCAGCGGATGCTCACGCCCACCTACCTGCCCGGGGCTGAAGAAACCGGCCGGGTAAACCTGCTCAACGTGACAGACAACACGCGGATCAAGGAAGAACTTTCGCGGGCGGCCGAGCAAGCGCCCGATGTGCTACTGGTCTATTACGTGGGATATGCCCTCTTTCGCCGCAGCCAGTGGTACCTCACCACCGCCAATTCTACTTCGGCACAAGTGCACGTCAATGGCATTTCCCTGGCCGAACTGGCCGGCACCATCGGGGAGAGCGAGCACACGGCCAAGGTCATAGTACTCGATTGCGCCTACCTGCACACCCCCGAGGCTGGAAGTGAACTGTGGCAATACGCCCACGAAGAACTGCACCGGACGGGCGATCTACTCAAAAACGTGTGCTTTCTGATGGCCTCGCCCAAAGATGCGGCCTACCAGCGCGAGCCCCGCTTGGCTGCCCCGCTCACCAAACTGCTGGAAGGTGGGCTGCGCAAAAACAGCGTGCATTTGCAACTGGCCGACATCCACGATTTTCTCTACGAACAATTTAGGCTGGCGGGCAAGGCCACTGCCGCCCCCCTTTTTTATATCCCAGCCGATATGGTGAAGCTGGAACTGGCCAACAACCTCAAGTACATTGCCTTCCTAGAGCATAAGCAGGCCGCCGACCGGTATTTTGAATCGGAGAACTTTGCGGCAGCCCAGCCCATCTATGAACGGGCCCAGCACTATTATGACACCGACGACGATGTAAATGCCAAAACCCGGTTTATTTCATTCGTGTTGGAGGCGGAAAAGCAATTTGCGCAAGGGCAATTTGCCCAAGCCAAAAAGAACTACGAACTGGCCCACGAACTTTTCGATCTGGCGTACGTCAAACAAAAAACTGAGCAGGTCATCGGACAAATGGCCGAAGGGTATTTCAACACTGCCCAATATGAGCAGGCCAAAGCCCACTATGCGCGCTTGGCAGCCACCTATCCGGCCGATACTTTTTTTGCCGACCGGCTCCGCACCTGTCTGCACGAGTTGAAATACGGCGAATTGATCGACAGTGCCGATGAGTATTATTTCCGGTTTGATTTTGAGAATGCCCTGGGCTGTTACCGTGAGGCATTGGCCATCCACGAAGATCGGCGCACCAAACGCCGGATGGAAGAATGTGCCCAGTTGATGGACAAGCGGGCAACCCTGCGCGAGCAGTTGGAAGCTGAAATCGGCAAGCGGGTCAAAGCTGAAGTAGAGCAGCAGTTCAACGCCCAATTTGCCGAAACCGAACAGGCCCGGCTAGCCGAACTGACCCTTGCCCTGACCCAAAAAATCCAAGCAGAAACCAGGGCCGACATTGATCAACGCGCTTGGGAACTCATTGGCCAGCAAACCAGCCCCGAAACATATCGTCTCTACTGTCAACTGTTTCCCCAGGGCCAACATTTGGCGCAGGCCACCGAATTGGCCCATCAACCGACGAAGCAATATCCTGCCGAAAATGGCAAGCACCGCGATAATGGCGCATCCAATGGCCACCAAACTGATGCTGATGCTTGGCTGGACGGTCACAATGAGGTTGGACCGGTCGAGACCAATGCGGCCAGTGAGTTCGCGGGGCCATCCATTGCCGAGCCGGCTCCCACCGAGCAATCATCTGAAGAAATACTTTGGGATAAAGCCCTCAAGGAAAGCACCGTGGCCAGCTTTCTGGCCTACATCAACCAAACGGAGGAGTCTGCCCACATCGCGGAAGCTTATTACCAAATTGGCCAACTGCGCCACCAAGAAACCCAAGAGCCAGTGGCTGCCCCCATCATCCTGCCCGATAGCTATGCGACCGAGGAAGAGCAGATTTTCAACCCCGAAGAATTGTTGTGGCACCAAACGGTGAAAGATCACACGCTGGAAGGCTATCAGGCATACTTGACCCAATACCCCAACCGTGGCCACGCTGACGAAGCCCGCTCGGCAATGCTCAGGCTTCAGGAGTCGGCAAAAATGGACGAGATCAAAGATTGGGAAATGGTGACCAGTACCGACACGTTGGAGGCTTATAAGGCATACATCAGCAAGTACCCTTTTGGCAATTACTACGCCAAGGCTCGTTTTCGCATTGCCAAATTGGAGGCCGAACTTGCTTAGCCGGGTTTGGCTGGATAAGGAACTAAGGCAATGGTTATTTGGCTTGGCCGCTTTGGGATTAGGTTAACCGGGAGACAACTCAAATAAATGAATCGCAAAATCGTTTTACTAGTTGACAAAACCCCTTAAGCATCATGCAACTTTATCAAAGTCCATATCTGATTGTGGAGCAAAATCAAGTCTACCATTATCAAATCAATACTTGGCTCCCTGCCACTGAGGACTTTGACGATGCCACTTTTCAGGCTGAGGCAAGCCAGCAAACCAAAGCGGCTTTGGCCCACCGGCCCAAAGCGTTCCTCTCGGATGCCCGTGATTTTTTATTCCCTATCCATCCTGATTTGCGAGCGTGGATAAGCGACCATATATTCCGGGACATGCGCACTGCTGGAGTAGAGAAATTGGCCCTGCTGATCAGCAGTGATGTAATTACCCAGTTGGGCATCGAGCAACTGGTGGACGATGACCCGGTCAAGGGTTTTATGACCCAGTACTTCGATGACAAAGACAAGGCCGAGGCTTGGATCATCTGCGATTGAGTTTGGCCAATCAACTCCTCCCTTGAGCAACTGGCCAACTGCGGGCAGCAGACCCCATTTCCCCCGGAAGTGGGGTCTGCTGCCCAGATTCATTGGCCATCGATAGCGGTCTATCCCAGCTGATGGCACCTTTGCCGAAACGTTGGTTTGCAGGCGCGCGGTACACCAACCGACTTGGGCCGAAAAACAGTAAATGGCTGGTGAAAGTTAATCTTGTGACCGTTTCAAGGACAGTCATATTTTTTAAACTAAAAGAGGACAGTTCTTGCAAATAGTCTTTTACACCCCAAACTTCAAAGGATCATCATCTTCCACTACTTGGGCATTTACCACCTTGCCATTTCTGCCATGATGTCCGTTTTCATTGAAATTGTCAATGTATTTAAGCAGGTTTTCTCCACCCGGGAACTGTTTTAGGCTGTCCAGCAAATCTCCCATGTCATTGTCATTACGGATAGTTTTTACCACTTCCTTCATCACTGGCATTAGCATACTTACATTCATGAGCGTATTAATGATGCTGCCCGTACTTGAAACGGGCGCGCCATTACTTGCTTCCATTGATCCGTTTTGGCTGGGCAAACCATTGATATTCAAAAACTTAATACTATCAATTTTTTCCGCAGGAATCATGAGTTTCTCAATAATTTGCGGGAGTAGCGGAATCAATTGTTGCAGTGCCTGAGCAATGAGGGCATTTTTGCCGATGGCGTTTTCTGCATTCAGTTTTGCTGCCAATGCTTGCGCCTCTGCATTTCCCATTTCCAAAATTGCTTTCGACTGATTCAGTATTGCTTGTAGGTCTAATTCGGAGGCTTCTTTCGTTGCTCTCGCAATCGTGAGTAGTCGGTAGGCTTCCTTATCTGCTGCTACGTTATGCTCGATCAAATCCACCTTGGCATTTTTCTCTGCATCGATGATTTCTATTTGCGATTTTTTGCTCACTGCCTCCAAGTCTATGCCGATTGATTCCAATTTTGCCTTAGCAACCGTAATGAGCTTATATGCCTCTGTGTCAACGACTACGTTGTTTTTGGCTACTTGCACTTGTGCTTCTTTTTCTGCATTGGTCAGATCTATTAGCTTGTTACGATTGGCGATTTCTACCGCCTTCACCGTAATAGCCTGTTCCTCAGCTTTGATTTTCATTGCTTCCTGCTTGGCAGTTTCCTCGAGCATGACCAATTTTTGTTTTAGCTGCTCGGCGGTCATGGTTTCACGCTTAATTTTGGCAATCTCTACGGCTTGCTCCTTCTCCTGCTGGGCCACCAAAATAGCTCGCTCTCGTTGCGTTTCTACTACTTTGGTTTCTTGTACTTTCTTCTCCTCGGCTATTTTTACGGAGCGCTCTTTTTCTATAAATGCTTGCTGCTCTATGCTTTCTTGCTCTTGCTTGGTCTTTTCGGCGAGCGCATTTTCTTTAGAGAGTCTTTCCTTGATTTCCCTTTGCTGAGTTGCCTCTTTTTCTTTCAAATCCTGCTCGATTTGTAGCTGTTTGGTGCGGGCTTCCTGGTTCTGCGTAGCTATGGTAACTTCGCGCTCTCGGAGCCGTTTATTGGCAGATTCGGCTTCGTTTGAGGTTCGCTGCGCTATTTCTTTGATACCTTTGGCATCCAAAACGTTGTTTTCGTCATGCTTCGAGAGTGGTAGCTGCTCCAAGTAGTGGATGGCTACGTCATCCAAACGGTAACCATTCAAGATGACATCACCGCCCTGCGTATGTCCCAAAGCCACTAATACTTCATCCCTAAACTGATGACGATTTTGATAGAGCTGGTCAAAGGTTAGTTTTGACCCTGCGGTTTTGAGGGCATCGGCAAACTTGGCTTCAAATAGTTCCTTCATCGTCTGCAAATTAGAGGCTCTCTGGCAGCCAATTGTAGTCGCTACTCGCCTGATGTCCTCATCTACGGAATTAATTTTTACGTAAAAATCGACCTCCACTTCCGCCCGAATCCCGTCGGCACAGGAAAGACTATCCGAGCCTTTGCGTATGATCCGGACGATTTTGACCGTCAAATCAATCATTTCTATGCGGTGTAAAAGCGGAATGACGATGGATGAACTCGTAGAAATGCGTGCAGTGGGCAACCCCAAGCCTGTTTTGATGAGCGCCGTACCCGGGGCGGCTTTCCTTAAAAATTGGTTGAGCAGGGCAAATAAGAAAACGATAAACAGCAACACTGCCCCCGCAGGAAGCAAGAGGGTAAAGATGTCTAATAACATTAAATAGAGTGGAATCATGGTTTTCAAATGGTTTGATTTGTATTGAATAGGTTTAGGACTTTCTGCATTTTATGTAGAAAACGCCTTAGCGCGTTTGGCTCGTAATCAAATATTTGAGCACCTTGAAGGATATGCTACACATCATACCTTTCCACCAAATATACATTTTTTTCTTTGTCAAACTCAAAAATCAAGAGTTTCTGCCCATATTCCAAAAGGTGTTGGCTTTCCGAAGTGCGCACGGCTATTTCTATCAAGTTGCCATCTTCCAATTTTAAGGTAGCTTGCCCAGATTCTGCATTGACTTTACCAGAGGAGACTTGAGCTATCTTGCCTATCAAGGAGTCAGCTTTGATAGCGGTGCCGTAGTCTTTAAATACATAGCGCAGCGGGCGGCTCACGACCGCCGCAAAAGCAAAACCTCCCACTAGCGAAATCAGAAAATTGGCCCCCAACAGCAGATAAACCGCCAAACCTTCGGGAGCCAACAAAGCTAATAGCCATTCGTTGAGGGCAATGCCCGTAACACCTTGGGCAAACATTATAAGGGTGATAAGGACGGAGGTCGGAACCATGCCAAAGCCGATGACCTCGCCCAAGCCATCAAAGAAGCCATCAACGTGCAGATCAGCCCCTATATCGTGAGCGATATCCGCCGAAGCATCGGTACTGAAAACCCCCAAAGCTGAAACCAGCCATATCCCCAGCGAAATAAGAATGAAAAATGAATATAGCCAGTTGTGTGGTTGTTCGAGAAGGTCTAGGAATGATTGCATAGTTTTGTCGGGGAATTTCGTGTGGTGAATGTCATCGGCATATTACGCAATAACAAATTACTAAGTTCCAAAAGTAGCTATTTTTACAGCGTTTACCCTATACCATGGTGCAACTCCTGAACAGGGCTTGCTACTGGCTCACATTCATTGAACGTCAAGCCCGGAACCGATGC